>Ga0160428_1001432_pt1 | contig 18068 bp, 19 predicted proteins | sample SolpanmetagenomM_FD_108198 | JGI IMG/M metagenome (GOLD analysis project Ga0160428, IMG submission 108198) | Solar panel surface microbial communities from Lawrence Berkeley National Laboratory, California, USA - M | ecosystem: Engineered > Built environment > Solar panel > Unclassified ... | reverse complement strand
TGGCACTCGTCGGCGATGCCTCGCTGGCGCATGTCGACACGGCCGCGAAGAAGGTCACGAAGACGGTGACGATTACCGGGATCGGCGGCAGCGTCCTCGGCATCGACGTGCGGCCTGCCGACGGCATGCTCTACGCCGTGATCTCGGATGGCAGCGTCGTTACGATCGATCCTATGTCCGGCAAGGCCACGGGCAAGTCAAAGCTCGACATGATGCTGGCCGCCGGCACCGCGGCGACGGTCGACTTCAATCCCGTCGCCGATCGCCTGCGCATCATCGGCTCGGACGGCACCAACCTCCGGGCCAATGTCGATGACGGCAAGGTCACCAAGGACGGCCAGCTCAAGTTCGCTGAGACCGACAGCATGAAGGGCAAGACGCCGAAGGTGACGGCCGGCGCCTACACCAATGCCTTCAAGGGCACAAAGGAGACGGCCCTGTTCGACATCGACGCTGCCGGCGCGCTGCTGAAGCAGGCTCCGCCGAATGACGGCATCCTGAACACCGTCGGCATGCTCGGCATGTCGGGCGAGGCCGTGGCCTTCGACATCGTGTCCGATGGCCAGGGCGGTAATCAGGCGTGGGCGATGGCTGGCGACACGCTCTACAAGGTGGATCTCGCGACGGGTAAGGGCGAGATGGCCGCCAAGATCACCGGCGTGTCCGGCAAGGTCCGTGACATCGCTATTCTCCCCAAGATGTAGCATCGCTCCGCCACTGCAGGACCGGCCCGGCGGCCGGTCCTTCCAATCGCCGGGAAAGTCATGGAGCCGTTCGATCACGCCTCCGCGTTGGAAGGCTGCGCCCGGGGGGATCCGGCGTCGCTGCGGCGCCTCTACGACCAGGAGGCCGGGTTCCTGCTCGCCGTCGCGCTCAGGATCGTGCGGCGGCGTGATGTGGCGGCCGACGTCTTGCACGATGCCATCATGGACATCTGGGAGCGCGCCGGCACCTTCGACCGCAGCCGCGGCGCGGGCCGTGCCTGGATCACCAGCATCGTGCGACACCGCGCGCTCAAACAGATCCGGATCGTCGGCCGGGAGACTGACCTCGACGCGGCCGCGGCGACAGAGGTCGCGGACGACGCGCCCGATCCATTCGCCATCCTGGCGACGTCGCAGGACGGGACACGCCTCCATGGTTGCCTTGCGCAGCTTGGTGCAGAAAGGCGGGCAGTGATCCTGCTCGCCTATGTCGATGGACTGTCGCAGTCCGAGATCGCCGAGCGACTGGGGACACCGCTCGGGACCGTGAAGGCATGGGTCCGCCGCAGCCTCATCGCCTTGAAGGATTGCCTGTCATGATCCCGAGCCAGCCGGAAGACCGCGACGTCCTGGCGGGCGAATACGTCCTCGGCCTGCTCGACCCGGCAGCCATGGCGGAGGTCGAGCAGGCCCTGAGTTCGGATGCAGATCTGGCCCGCCGCATCGGCTTCTGGGAGGAGCGGCTGCTGCCGGCCTCCGCGGCCCTCGGGAAGGCCGATGTCGATCCGGCACAATGGGCGCGGATCGAGCAAGCTCTCGCGACGCGCCGGCAGACGCTCGACCCGACCACGGCTCCCTCCCTCACGCGGGTACGACACGGTGTGTTGAGGGCGGCGTGGCGCAGCCCTACGCTGTGGCGGGCCACCACGGGCCTCGCCACGGCCGCCGCGATCCTTCTGGCGATCCTGCCGAACCGCGTCGGGGCGCCGGGCGAGAGCCCGACGCGGTACTACGCGATCCTGCAGAGTCGCGACGCCGCCGGGCAGGAGAGCGGGCCGGGATGGCTCATCCAGGTCTCCCAGAACGGCACCGTCCAGTCTCTGCCGCTGGCTGACGTGCGGCCAGGAAGCGGGCGCGCGCTGCAACTCTGGACCCTGTGGGATCAGGCGCGCGGTCCGGTCTCCCTCGGCGTGCTGCCCCCGGGCGGAGCGATCCGCCTGCCGCCGGAGCGGCTGGAAGCCATCGGCGACGGGCAGCTCTTCGAGATCACGCTGGAACCCGAGGCGGGTTCGCCGATCGGTCGCCCGACAGGTCGGATCCTGTTCATCGGCCGCGCGAAGGGGGCGGCAACACAGGACCTGTAGCGGGGCGATCGCGGTGCCCAAAGGAGCTCGTTCGCGTTCGAGGCGAGTTGTTAGAACGCACTGCCGTCGTTGCTTCGACACTCTGATCACAAGTGAACCGCCGCACATTCAACCCGATCCGATCGGAGAGTGAGCAGGCGGGGCCATACCTAAATTTGCCGCACGAACCGTCATGCGCCCTCCACCGAAAGCAGTCGTTTGTCGATCCGTGAGGTGGGCAGCCGTGTCACATCTGCGGGCCTTCGTCCGATCAGTGGGAGAGAGGCCGATTCCGGTGCACGAGTGAGCTTCGATACCGGCAGCCCCGATCTCGTCAGGTCGAAATCGCTCGCTTACCCCAAGGTCGAGATTTGGCTCGGCGGCTTACCGCCAGCGGCTGAAACTTTTCGCCGACCAGGTCCGTAATGATACGCAACGATCGGATCGTGCCGAGGCCAAAAGCCTTGATGTGAGCGCGCGATGACTATTGCGTATAAATTTAGTATATAGAAGTATTTTTTTTATTATTTAAGGAACAACGATAAGATCATGCTGTTGCCCCGTGGGTTGGATAAGATGTTCACCTCCACAGGAGATCCCACATGAAGAAGTTCACCCTTGCGCTGACCGCCTTGACCGCCCTCGGCGGCATCGCCCTCGCCGCCGGATCGGCCACCGCTGCCCCGATGTCCGTCAACGGCCTGCAGTCCGAGAGCGGCGTCACCCAGGTTCGCATGGACCGCAGTGAGCGGATGATGATGAAGAAGCGGATGATGCGGAAGCAGATGATGAAGCGTCGCATGATGAAGAAGCGGATGATGAACCGCGGCATGTGATCGTAAGCCGTTGACGCCTTCGGAGGTCCCGACGCAGGGGCCTCCACCCTGTTGGCGACGACTTCGAGGAAGACCGTTTGGCTCGCACTTACCTGACCCGCTCTGCGCCCGAGATCGGTGAGGTCGAGCGTCGCCGATGGATGTTCAGGCATCCTGTCGTCATCCGCATCACCCATTGGGTCAATGCGGTGTGCCTGCTGGTCCTGCTCATGAGCGGCCTGCAGATCTTCAACGCGCACCCGGCGCTGTACTGGGGCAACGTCTCGACTTTCGATACGCCACTGATGGCAATGTCGTCGACGGAGGACTACCCGCCCCGAGGTGTGACGACGGTGTTCGGTCATGCCTTCGAAACGACGGGCTGGCTAGGCTCATCGACGGGTTCCAACGGTGAACCGGCCGACCGCGGCTTCCCGGCGTGGACGACCCTGCCAAGCGACCAGGACCTCACGGGCGGCCGCTCCTGGCACTTCTTCTTTGCCTGGGTCTTCGTCCTGAACGGCGTCGCCTACCTGTTCTATGGGCTGGTCAGCGGACAGCTTCGGTTCCGTCTGATCCCGTCGCGAAATCAGATCCGGCACTTCGGCGCATCGGTGTGGGAGCACTTGACGCTGCGTTTCCCGCAGGGCGTCGAGGCCAAGCGCTACAACGTCATCCAGAAGCTCAGCTACCTCGTCGTGCTGTTCGTGCTCCTGCCGGTGCAGGTCTTGGCCGGCCTCGCGATGTCCCCGGCGATGGACGCGGCCTTCCCCTTCCTGCTGACGCTGTTCGACGGACGCCAGTCGGCCCGCACGGTCCACTTCGTCGTGGCGGCCATGCTCGTCCTGTTCGTAATCGTGCACGTCGCCCTCGTCCTGCTCTCGGGCTTCTGGAACAACATGCGTGGCATGCTCACCGGCTGGTTTGTGATCGAGCGCAAGGTCGAGCCGTCAGCCATCACCGAAGAGCCCCGGGCATGAGCCGCCTTCCCAGCCGACGCTCCCTCCTGACGGGAGCGTCCGCCATGGCCGCAGCGGCGATGCTCGGCGGCTGCGACCGCCTCGGCAACGCGGAATGGTTTCGTCGAACGCTCAAGACCGGCGAGGACGCCAACCTTTTCGTCCAGCGCCTGCTGCTCACTGACCGGACGCTGGCCCCGGAATTTACCGAGGCCGACATCTCGCCGTGGTTCAAGCCGAACGGGACCGAGGACCCGCCCGACAAGGACTACAAGGCCCTGGCGAAGGGCAAGTTCGCCAAGTACCACCTGGAGGTCGGCGGCCTCGTCGAGGCGCCCTTCAAGCTGTCCCTCAGCGACCTCCGCAAGCTTCCGGCCCGAACCCAGATCACCCGGCACGATTGCGTCGAGGGTTGGAGCGCCATCGGCAAATGGACCGGAGTGCCCCTCTCCGAACTGCTTAACCGCGCCAAGCTCAAGCCACAGGCGCGCTACGTGGTGTTCCACTGCGCCGACACCATGGACCAGGGCAGTCTGCTCGAAGGCGGGGGAGACGTCGAGGATGCCGATGAGGTCCCTGCCGGTAACGCCAACCCGAGCATGACGAAGCAGTCGGGCGGCGACGAGAGCAGGAAAGACTTCGGCGGCCAACAGGCGACGGAGGACGATGCGGCCAGCGGCGGAACGCCAGTTCGGTTCTACGAGAGCACCGACCTGGTCGACGCGTTCCACCCGCAGACCATCCTCGCCTACGACATGAACGGGCAGGCGCTTCCGGTGTCGAACGGCGCACCGTTGCGCCTGCGGGTCGAGCGCAACCTCGGCTACAAGCAGGCGAAATACGTGATGCGCATCGAGGTGGTCGAGAGCTTCGCCAACATCGGCGCCGGCAAGGGCGGCTACTGGGAGGACCAGGGCTACGCCTGGTACGCCGGCATCTGAGTTGGCGCGGACGTGACGTCCACGTCACTTTGAGCATGCATGGCGCCAACCTCTCGTGGCGAGCTCCGACAGAGTTTTCCGGTGACGTTCGGCGCTTGCAAACTGCCGAGTGGGGTCGGACCCGCGCCGTGTAGCTGGCAATCGGACCGGCGACGTGGCCTGGAAGCGTCCGGTGAGAATGGCCCGCGGGCGCGACTGAAGTACCCGGCCTGACGAGATCCGAGACGGCCCGATGTTCGGACCGCAGCGTGAATAGCGAAGGACAATGCTATCATGTCCCTGCATTTTGAACGCCTTGGCACGGGCCGGCCGCTGCTCATGGTCCATGGGCTAGGGTCCAATCTCCGCACCTGGGATCCGCTACTGCCCGCATTGCGCGATTCGCGCCAACTGATCCTGGTCGACCTACCGGGGCATGGCAGATCGGCCCCGCTTGCGGGTCGACAGACGACGGAGGCTCACGCGGACGCCCTCGCCGGCTTCGTGCAGGCGCAAGGCCTGACGACAGCGGACCTTGTCGGCAGTTCGGTGGGGGGCCGGCTGATGCTGGAGCTGGCGCGGCGGGGCATCGGTCGGCACTGCGTGGCGCTTGATCCCGGCGGGTTCTGGCACGGATGGGAAACGCGCTGGTTTCACTGGACGCTCGCGGCATCGATACACTTGGTGCGATTGCTGCGGCCCTTCCATGCCGGCCTGTCGCGCCACGCCGTCACCCGTACACTGCTGCTCGCCCAACTGTCGGCCCGTCCGTCGGCACTGCCACCGCAGCTTGTCGTAGGGGAGTTGCAGAGCCTGGCGGCCACACCGGTGTTCGATGCGATGCTGCGTGAGCTGGCACGCGGGCCGTTGCAGCAGGGTTCGGCAACGACGCCCGGCCTCGTCACCATAGGCTGGGGCCGCCAAGACCACCTGCTGCTGCCGCGTCAGGCTGCACGCGCCCAGGTAGCATTCCCGTCGGCCCGTCTGCACTGGTTCGAGCGCTGCGGCCACTTCCCGCATTGGGATCAGCCTGCCGAGACGGCGCGCGTGATCCTCGAAACAATTCAGAAGGATGCACCTTGAATTGGCTCGTCGAACACCCGAGCCCACGGTCATCAAGGCGGCCTCTAGGTCTACCTGGCACTGAGCGACTTCCGCCACCCTGATAACGGCGTCGCGGCCGAGGACACCGCCGGCATCGACCGCATCCCGACGTGAGGAACAGCGCGATGGCGCCTCCGTTAAATCCCGACATCCATAAGGACGATGACATGAGCTTGCAGGGCAAGAAGATCGCGATCCTGATCGCACCGCGCGGTACCGAGGAGCCGGAGTTCGCGAAGCCCCATGAGGCGGTGAAGCAGGCCGGGGCGACCGTGACGGTCATCGGCCTGGAGGCCGGCGAGGCCGAGACCGTGAACAACGACCTCGATCCGGCCGGACGCTACCAGGTGGACAGGACCATCGAGGGAGCGTCAGCGGCGGACTACGACGGGCTCGTCATCCCCGGCGGCTGCGTCGGCGCCGATAAGCTCCGGGCGAGCAAAGATGTCGTGGCGTTCGTTCGGGACTTCTTCGCCGCAGGCAAGCCGGTCGGCGTCATCTGCCACGGGCCTTGGACCCTGATCGAAGCGGACGTCGTGAAGGGACGGACGCTGACCTCCTATCCCACGGTCCGGCGCGACATCGAGAACGCCGGCGGCACCTGGGTCGACGAGGAAGTCGTTTGCGACAAGGGGCTCGTCACGAGCCGCACTCCCGAGGACCTCCCGGCCTTCTGCGCCAAGATCGTCGAGGAGTTCGCGGAGGGCCGCCATCCCGAGCAGGCTCGAAGCGCCTGAGGGGTCGGGTAGCCAGCGATCCGCTCTTGAGTCTCCGGGGCGGTCGATGGGCCGCCCCGGGCCATACCTTGACGACGTCCCGTGGCCGGGACGCCCTCGCGGAAGCCTCCATCAGCCCTTGATGGCGCCGATCTGCTTGAGGATGCCGAGCTCGTCGGATGAGCCCCACCGCTCGACCATCTTGCCGTCGACGAAGCGGCCGATCTGCATGCCGCGGACCTTGATGGCCTTCCCGGTCGGCTTGTGGCCGTTGAAGTCGCCCTGGTGCGTGCCGGTGAGCGTGTAGGCGAAGGCGACGCTGTCCCCGTCGGCAACGAGCTTCTTCACCTCGACCTTCATGTCGGGGAAGGCGGAACGGAGCTGCGTGAAGAAAGCCTGGTATCCCTCGGGACCCATGTGCTGGCCCGGCGCCGGGTCGTGATCGTGGCAATCTGGGGCGACGACCTCGGGGAAGGCATCGAACCGACCGCCGTTGACGAGTTCGCCGAACTTTTCGGTCGCTTGGATGCTGGTCTCGCGGGACATGGTGTTCCTTTGGGTTTGGGGGCAGCGACACGGCGCTGGGTATCTCGACGCACGGGAAACTCCCGCCATGGTCGGACGTTGCCGATGCCGCGCACGACCGGGTCGGGATGACCGCTAGGCATGACGCCGGATCGTGGCGCGGTAACTAGTCGGCCGCTGGCTGAGACATCAGGCCTATCTCGCAGCACAACGCGACGAAGCGGGCACAGACGCGTCCGATGGCCGATCCGTTCTGCCGGCGGAACTCGGCGATCGTCTTGTGATCGGGCGACAGCCGGCCCGTCAGCCACATGACCTCGTCGTTCCGGCCCGCTTCCAGCTCCAGACGTCGGCTCGACGGGACCCGGTTGAGATAGCCGTAGACGTAGAGCTTCAGAAGCGCGGCCGGCTGGTAGCCCGGCCGTCCCGTCGCCGCTGCATCGACGCCCGCAAAGCCGAGAGTGCCAAGATCCAGCGCCTCAACGAAGGCATCGAGTACGCGGACCGGGCTGTCCTCGGCGATCCAATCTTCTAGACAAGGCGGGAAACAGCGTCATCTGATGGCGCTCGGCACCGACCACAAACCGTCCCATGCCAGCCTCCGATCATCCCGGAGAAAACTACCATCATCGGCGTTTTGACACAGCCAGGGTCGGAAGCGGTCCCCGCGGTTATATCCGCTTCGATCTATCCGCCACCCGAAAGCGGACTGGCGGAAATTCACCCGACCCAGTCGCAGAGCAGACAGTCTACTGGCGACCCAACCTAGCCGTACGAGTTACTGCAAACGCTGCCCAAAAGCGGACGTAGGCTCGGGGTCAAATCAACGTCAGTGAGGACATCCCTGAGCCGCACGCCTTCATCGCGAGCCTCCGTCTCGACAGCCCGCCCGACGTCGGGACCCATGAAGTTACCTTCGAGGAGCATGACCGCGATCACGCGCACATAAACCTGGGCGACGAGGACGACGCCCATGCCAGGGCGGATGCCGATGACATCCGCCGGCGCTTCGCCAGACGTAGCGTGTCAACGGCTCAAATCGTCGTGTTCGGTCTGACTGGTGGCCTGATCCCGTGTCCAGCGGCCATCACCGTCCTTCTGCTGTGCGTCCAGCTCAAGCAGCTGAGCCTCGGCTTCGTGCTCGTGGTGTGCTTGAGCATCGGGCTCGCCATCACGATGGTCTCGGCCGGTGTCCTGACCACCTTGAGCGTCAAGCACGTGGCCGGCCGCTGGTCCGGGTTCGGCGCTTTTGCTCTGCGTGCCCCCTACGCCTCCACCGCGCTGATCGTGCTGGTCAACCTATACACGGGGTGGCTTGGATGGGAGGGCTTTCATCATGGCCACAAAGAGCAAGCGGCACTCACCACCCTGCAGCAGCCCTTCGCTTCCTCATCGGCGCTCCGATGAGCGGTTCATCCTCCATCCAGGCATGGAGGCCGAGGCCACCCCTGGCGCCTGACCAGGGCAATTGCCCGCTTGCGTTTCCCGGAAATCACGGCAGCGAACCGTCACCAACGGCGTTGAGGGAGCCCTTGACGTCACGGAAACCACGATGACCCTGCTCGCCCTTCTTGTCGCCGGCAACCTCGTTCTCGCCGGAGCCTTCTCCCTCGTCGCGGTCGCCACGGACTAAGGGGAGGCAATCCTTCGAGGGCTCGCACAACCATGCCCACCGACGGTGCCGCGTTGCCTGGTCTCCTCTGGGCCATGTCCTTCGATGACCAGGGACGTGGCACGGCCCTGGCGCCCGGCGAGGTGCTGCCTGACCTCGATGCCTTTGGGGGTAACTTCATCTGGCTGCACTTCGACCTGCAATCGGCGGACGTTTCCTTCCTGATCCAACAGGGATGGATCGCTCCGCGGGCCCTTGCCACCGCGACCTTCGGCCCGGATGAGCATCAGCGCGTTACGGTCGAGGATGGGTATGTCGCCGGCGTCGTGGCTGACCTGGCACGGGCTGGAGCCAAGTCGGATACGTCCGGCCGGCTGCACTTCGTCATGGGACCACGCTCGCTCGTCAGCGGTCGACGGCGCCCGGTTGAGAGCCCGGATGCCGCGCGCGCGATGGCCGAAAGGGGCGAGCCCATCCCTTCGCCGGTGCTGCTCTTGGAGACAATGGTTGGCTACGTCGTAGCTTCGATGTCGGCGACCGGTCAGCGGCTTTCACAGGATCTCGATGCCATCGAGGATCACATCCTCGATAATCGCACGGGCGACGACCGGAGACGGCTCGGTCCGATCCGTCGGAACGCCGTTCGCTTGCATCGCCAACTGGTCGGTTTAGCCGCCGTCTTCCACCGACTTCAGGCCGACGATGCCACCCAGCACATCCACGGGCCGGCCGCTGCGGTGGCTGCGCGTATCGCCCAGCGCCTCGACGCCCTTGACCGAGATGTTGGCCTGCTGGCGGAGCGGGCCAGGCTTCTGCAGGATGAGGTGGCAGCGCATGTGGCCGAGGAAAGCAATCGCCAGCTCTACGTGCTGTCCATCCTCTCGGCCCTCTTCCTACCTCCCACGTTCATCACCGGGGTGTTTGGCATGAACGTGAAGGGGTTGCCGCTATCCGACACTTCGAACGGCTTCCTTGTCGTGATGGGGCTATCGCTTGTTTCAGCGGCCTGTGCTTACGCGGTGATCCGTTTCCTGGGCATCCGTTCGCCTCACGATTAGGTGAACGAAGCGGCGTAATGCACGTCACGCTGCCGCGCGCCCCTGTAACGCATTCAGCGCCGGGTGGCGCAGGCCAGCCCGCACGTGCAACCCGGCCTCGCCGTCCTCACTCCACGCGACCTCGGCGTGGACGCGTATGCCGCCTGAGATCTCAAGCTCGACGGCCTCACCCTGAGCGAGGTCCGGCACGCCCGTGAGACGCGCGCCGTGCATGGAGACTTCGGTGACGCGCACCGCACGCTGTTCACCGCGGGCACGAACGGTACCCGGCTCATCGACATCGACGCGCAGGACGCTGCGCCGTTCATCGACCTCGCCGGATACCATCGTCACGAACTCGCCCACCGAGCGGGCAAGGTCGGCCGCGACCGCCTTCAGCGTCTCGGAAGTGACGAGCGCCGTATCGGCGTGGCGCCGGGTCTCCTGGGTCGCGCGCGAGACTTCGGTCGCGCTTGCATGTGCTTCAGAACTGCCCTGTGCGACCTGAGCGACCGTTGTGGAGATCTCCTGCGTCGCCGCCTGCTGCTGCCCGACCGAATCAGCGATGGCGTCCGTCAAGGAATTGACCTCGCGGGTGGCCGTAGCGATGGCTTCGACGGCGGCGACGGTACGCGCGGTCGAACCCTGGATGGCGCCGACCTGACCGAAGATCTCGTCGGCGGCCTTCATTGTCTGAGCCGCAAGCGCCTTGACCTCGGTCGCAACGACCGCAAATCCTCTTCCGGCCTCGCCGGCGCGGGCTGCTTCAATGGTCGCATTCAGAGCCAGAAGGTTGGTCTGGTCAGCCACGGCCTTGATCAGGTCGGTCACCGTACCAATCCGTGCCGCAACCTCGGCAAGCTGACCGACCTCACCGCTCGTTGTGCGCGCCATCTCCGCCATATGGGCGATAAACCGCTGCGCGCGCTCCGTCTGGCCAGCGATGTCCGAGATGGAGGCGCTGAGCTCTTCGGCACCGGCCGAAACGGAAAGCACATTGTCCGCCGCAGCCGACGCCGTCGCCTCAGCGCGCCCGGCTTGCCCGCTCGACCGTGTGGCGACATCGCTCAAAGCCAACGCGGTCTCGCTCATGCCGGAGGTCTCACGTGCGACACGGCGCTCGATCTCCAGCAAGGTGTCACGAAAGCCCGCGACGACGTCACCGAGCCGTTGCTGCCGGTAGGCCTCCAGACCCCGCTCCCGCCGCGCGGCCTGCTCGGACAGGCTGCGGGCAGCGACACTCTCAGCGGCCTCGTGGGCGGCGGTGTCAGCTAAGTCGAGGGCCGACGCGAGTTGGCGGGCCGCCAGCATCAAGGCGCCGGCCTCGGCCACGACCACAACGGCATGCAGGAGGACGCGAAGGTAGTCGGCGCCATTCGGGAATACCGCCGCTGGGTAAGCCACGTTCAGCGCGAGGTGATGGACGGCCACGACGCCTGCCGCCACCAGAATGGATGACCAGCACCCCCAGCCAGCCGCGACCGCGAGGGCTGCGAAGAACACCATGTGGGTGTCGATCTGAAGGTGCGTGCCCGACGTGACGAACACCAGCAGACCGACCATTGCCATCAGGGCGGCCGAGCTGACGTGTCGCGTGGACGTAGCGGGGCCGAGGCGGCGCGCACAGGCCGCGGTGGCGGCGACCAGGATGCCACCAAGGAGGGTCACCGCCACCGGCGAAGTGTCGAGCCACCATCCGAGGGCGGAAACGACGAGCCAGAGGATTGCCAGAGCCCCAAGCATGATGGGCATGAAAGCCCGCCGGAGGCGGCCGAGGCTGTTCTCGTTCATAGTGGGGTCAGTCCGGTGAGGGCAGTGGGTCGACGGAAGCCTGGCAGGCAGGCGCCCATGGGACCGGCGGCAAGGACGAGGGCGCCGGAACGACGCAGTTCCGTCGTCAGGTCAGATCGTGTCCCGTCGATTACGGCGACGTGGCCGCCGGCCGACAGCCATAGGACAGAAGCGCCCGAAGCGAGGACAGCGCGAGGGATCGGTGCATCGGGCCGTAGGGTGAAGACGACGATGGGCTCGCCGGGACGCGGCTCCAAAGCGAGAACGACGGGCGCCAGCCCGCAGGTCAGCACGAGCCCGCATGTAAAGGCCGCGGTACGTCCTCGCGTCCGGCGGTTCATGAGAACTCCCGCCGTCGGTGCTGCCACGTCATTCCCCCTCGTGGCACGCCTTGAAGAACGGCCTTTGCCGAAGAGTGCCCGACAAGCGTTGATGATGCCTTTCAATGCCGCGTTCAGGCACGCTTGCGCTCGTCCTCGATACGGCCTCCAGCATCGCGTCGCCGGCGGAGTGGCCGAACAGGTCGTTGACCTCGTTGAAGCGGTCGAGGTCGAGGCATAGCACCGCGAGCTTGCGGTTGTCCGCGTCAGCCGCCCGGATCTCAAGGTCGAGCCGCTTGCCGAAGCTGACGCGGTTGGCGAGTCCCGCGAGGGCGTCATGGTGGGCGAGGAAATGGATTTGGCGCTCCGCCTGTCGGCGGGCTCGCAGGTCGCGCACGGCGACGGCGTAGTGCGGACGGCCGGAATGCTCGACCGGCTGCATGATGACCCCGACCGGCACCATCTCGCAATCTGCGCGGCGGAGCTCGGCCTAGACGGGCCGCTCGGGCTGGCTGGCCATGGCAAGCCGGGTCGCGTCGCCGGGCAGTCCACCCATGTCGGTCGTAGAGCGAACTAGCGGGTCCCGACCTACGTCGAACGCTGGTTTAATGGGCCACAACATGCTGATGAACGGGCCACCGGGAGCGGGCAAGTCGATGCTCGCCGCGCGCCTCCCTCGATCCTGCCGCCACTGGCGCCGCGGGAACTCCTCGAAGTCTCGATGATCCAGTCGGTGGCGGGCGAACTGAAGGGCGGCGCGCTCTCGAACCAGCGCCCGTTCCGGCAGCCCCACCATTCCGCCTCCATGGCGGCCCTGGTCGGCGGGGGCATCAATGCCCGTCCGGGCGAGGCCTCGCTCGCCCATGGCGGCGTGCTGTTCCTCGACGAATTGCCGGAGTTCACGCCCCAGGTGCTCGATTCCCTGCGCCAGCCGATGGAGACCGGGACGATCATGATCGCGCGGGCCAACCACCGCGTGACCTACCCAGCCCGCTTCCAGCTCGTCGCCGCGATGAATCCCTGCCGCTGCGGGCAGGCGCTGGAGCCGGGCTACGCCTGCCGCAGGGGGCCGAACGAGCGCTGCGTCGCCCAGTACGGCGCGCGGATCTCTGGGCCGCTCCTCGATCGTATCGACCTGCGCATCGAGGTCGGGGCGGTGACGGCCGCCGACCTCATCCTGCCACCGCCCTCGGAGGGCTCGGCCGAGATGGCGGCGCGCGTGGCGACCGCCCGCGCTCTGCAGGCTGCGCGCTACGCGGCCTACGATCCCGACGCGACGTTCACCAATGCCACCTGCCCGTCGCCGGTGATCGAGGCCGTCGCCGCGCCGGACCCGGAGGGCGCCGCCCTGATCCGGTCGGCCGCCGAGACCATGCGGCTCTCGGCGCGCGGCTTCCACCGGACCCTGCGCGTCGCCCGCACCCTGGCCGACCTCGACGGCGAGGCCCAGGTCCGCCGCATCCACCTCGCCGAGGCCCTGTCCTATCGCGGGCGGACGGAGCAGCCCGTCGCGGTATGACCTCAGGCGGCGGGGAGCACCTGCGATGCAGGATGCCGCCTTTGGTGGCGGATCAGCGCAAGCGTCAGGCCCGACAGGGTGAGCAGGTCGCAGGTGAGCCCGAAGACCGAGCCGACCAGGGCGTTATGAAAGGCCCAGCACAGGCTGGCGCCGAGAAAGAGCCGCCGCATACCCTGCGGGTCGCCCTGGAGGCGCGCGGCCGTCGCCAGCAGGGCCCCGAGCCCGGCACAGGCCGAGGGACCGCCGTTCCAGGTCGCCAGGGTCAGGCCGGCGGCGACGAGGGTTGTCGCGGCGAAGAGGGGACCAACCCAGGGAGCGCGGCCCTGCGGCCCGATCGCATGCGCCGAGACCAGGTTCTGCAGGAGGGCGATGGCGCACATGGCCGTGCCGGTGAGCGCACCGAGATGCAGGTAGTGTAGGCCGAACGCGGTGGCGCATCCGGCGGAGGCGAGGAGCATCCCGCGGCGATGCGGCATGATCCCCGCGGCGAATCCCAGCAGCAGGCCGAGGGTTCCGAAGAGGTCGAGATGTGGTTTCGCTGCTGCCCAGCCGATCTGAGCCCACTCGATGACAATCATGGTCCGCGCCCGGTCGGCGCAGAAGCGCGCCGCACTCGACGCAGGCGCTAGGTCGTCATGGTAACCGGTCGGTTAACGCGTCTTGTCGAGGGCCGGAGCTGTCGTCCGACTGCCACAGCGGGCGAACGGACCGCCCGCTGGACCGTCCTATTCCGCGGCCTGGCGGGCGGCGTAGCCGAGCCGCCCGTTCAGCTCCTCGATCAGCTTCACGGCGGCCTCCGCGATGACGGTGCCGGGCGGGAAGATCGCCGAGGCACCGGCGGCGTAGAGGGCGTCGTAGTCGCCGGGTGGGATCACCCCGCCGATGACGATCATCACGTCGCCGCGGCCCTGCTCCGTCAGCGCCGCCTTGAGCTCGGGCACCAGGGTCAGGTGGCCGGCAGCCAGCGACGACACGCCGACGATGTGGACGTCGTTCTCCACCGCCTGCCGCGCCGCCTCGGCGGGCGTCGCAAAGAGCGGTCCGATATCCACGTCGAAACCGAGATCGGCGAAGGCGGAGGCGATGACCTTCTGGCCGCGGTCGTGGCCGTCCTGCCCCATCTTGGCGACGAGGATGCGCGGGCGGCGCCCGTCATTCTCCTCGAAGGTCTCCACAAGCTTGCGAACGGTCTCGACCACCGGCGACATGCCACCCACCTCCCGCTTGTAGACGCCCGAGATCGAGCGGATCTCGGCCCGGTGACGGCCCCAGGCCTTCTCCAGCGCATCCGAGATCTCGCCGACCGTGGCCTTGGCCCGCGCCGCACTGACCGCGAGTTCGAGCAGGTTGCCCTGGCCCTGTGCCGCGGCCGTGAGGGCGGCCAGCGCCGCGTCGACGTCGGCCTGGCTGCGCTCGGCGCGCAGGCGCTTCAGCTTGTCGATCTGCAGGGTGCGGACGTTGCCGTTGTCGACCCGCATCAGCTCGATGGCGCGATCGTCGTCGGGCTTGTACTTGTTGACGCCAACGATGGTCTGGCGGCCGGAATCGATCCGAGCCTGGGCGCGGGCGGCGGCCTCCTCGATTCGCAGCTTCGGGATGCCGGCCTCGATGGCCTTGGCCATGCCGCCGAGCTCGTCGACTTCGCGCAGGTGCTCCCAGGCGCGGGTGACGATGTCCTGGGTCAGCTTCTCGACGTAGTAGGAGCCGCCCCACGGATCGACGATGCGGGTGGTGCCGCTCTCCTGCTGCAGGAAGAGCTGCGTGTTGCGGGCGATGCGGGCCGAGAAGTCGGTAGGCAGGGCCAGCGCCTCGTCGAGCGCGTTGGTGTGCAGGGACTGGGTGCCGCCCTGCGTCGCCGCCATCGCCTCGATGCACGTCCGGGTGACGTTGTTGAACACGTCCTGGGCGGTCAGCGACCAGCCCGAGGTCTGGCTGTGCGTGCGCAGCGGCAACGACTTGTCGCTCTTCGGTTCGAACTCCTTGACGAGCTTGGCCCAGATCAGGCGCGCAGCCCGCATCTTGGCGATCTCCATGAAGAAGTTCGTCGAGATCGCCCAGAAGAACGACAGGCGCGGGGCGAACTGGTCAATGGTCAGGCCAGCCGCCAGACCCGCCTTGATGTACTCGACCCCATCCGCCAGTGTATAGGCGAGCTCGAGGTCGTTCGTCGCCCCGGCCTCCTGCATGTGGTAGCCGGAGATCGAGATCGAGTTGAACTTCGGCATGTTCTTCGACGTGTAGGCGAAGATGTCGCCGATGATCCGCATCGAACCCGCCGGCGGGTAGATGTAGGTGTTGCGGACCATGAACTCCTTGAGGATGTCGTTCTGGATCGTGCCGGCGAGCTTCTCCGGCGGCACGCCCTGCTCCTCGGCCGCGACGATGTAGAGGGCCAGGATCGGCAGCACCGCGCCGTTCATCGTCATCGAGACGGTCATCTCGTCCAGCGGGATGCCGGAGAACAGCGTCCGCATGTCGTAGATCGAATCGATCGCCACGCCGGCCATGCCGACATCGCCCGAGACACGCGGGTGATCGGAATCGTAGCCGCGGTGGGTGGCAAGGTCGAAAGCCACCGACAGGCCCTTCTGCCCGGCGGCGAGGTTGCGCCGGTAGAACGCGTTCGAATCCTCCGCCGTCGAGAACCCGGCATATTGCCGGATCGTCCAGGGCTGGGTCACGTACATCGTCGGGTAGGGACCGCGCAGGTAGGGTGCCACCCCTGGGTAGGTGTCGAGGAACTCGATGCCGTCGCGATCCTCGGGGCCGTAGACGCCCTTCACCAGAATGCCCTCGGGCGTCATCCAGGGTTCGCCCGTGGGCGGCACCGGAGCCGGGATGGCATCGGCCGCGTAGGGAACGGTCGCGAAGTCGGGGATGCGAGACGTCATGGGCTCTGGCTCGTGCGGCGGCGGCGTCCCTGCATTATAGGTACGCGCACAATCTGGGCTACTCCTAACCGGACTTCGCCCGGATGGGGCCGGCAAAACCGTCACTTTCGCGCATGCGAGCGGCAAATCTTTTCGGGCCGCTGCCAAATCTTTCTTGTCGGATGCCCCTATTCAGCGGCCATCCGGGAGGGGGCGAGGCCCTGGACCTCGGCGGCCACGGCTGCCACGACGCTGCGCAGGTGCCAGACGAGTTCCGAGAAGCCCGGCGTGATCGCGAGGGAGGCCTCGTTCATGTAGAGGCTGCGGTTGATCTCGATCTGCAGGGCGTGGCGCTCGACGTTCGGTTCGCCGTAATGCTCGGTGATGAAGCCGCCCGCGTAGGGCTTGTTGCGCAGGACGCGGTAGCCGCGAGCGCGCAGGTGGTGCTCGAAGGCGTCGATCAGGATCGGCGCGCAGGCCGTGCCGAAGCGGTCGCCCAGGATGATGTCCGCCCGCGCCGCCTCGTCGCGCCCGAGGCTCGACGACGGCATCGAATGGCAGTCGATGAGGATGGCGTGGCCGAACTGGCGGGCTGTGCGCTGGATCAGGCTGCGCAGCGTGCGATGATAGGGCTTGTACAGCGTCTCGATCCGCTCGACCGCGACCTCCACCGGCAGCCGTCCGCGATAGATCTCCTGCCCGTCGGCCACGAGGCGCGGGATGGTGCCGAGGCCGCCCGCCACCCGCATGGAGCGGGTGTTGGCGAAAGCCGGCAGGCGTCCGTCGAACATGCGCGGATCAAGCTCATAGGGCTCGCGGTTCACGTCGAGGAAGGCGCGCGGGAAATGTGCCCGCATCAAGGGGGCCCCGAGATCGACCACCGGGGCGAACAGCCGGTCCACGTGCGCGTCTTCCGAGCGCCGCAGCGCGAGCCCGTCGAGGCGCGAGGCGGCGAGGAAGGCGGGTGGGTAGACCGCGCCGGAATGCGGTGTGTTGAAGACGAAGGGGAGGGTATGCGCCGTCGGTTCGTCCACCGTGAAGGGCGGATCGAAGACTGCCGCTCCGGACGCGTCGGGGGTCTGGAACGGCTCTGTCATCGCGGCGCGGGCGCCTCGGTGCGGACGGGACAACGCATCGACTCACTTTGCGGTTTGCCAACTCGCCTGTCCAGCAGGACGGAGGCGTCGCAAGGCCGCTCTGGGTGCCGTTGGACACCCCGTTCCGACGGGCTGGCAACGTTCTGTTTACCAAGCCGGTGCTTTGTGGAAAGAACACGTCGAATCAAAGGTACGGGACGCTGCTCGATGAAGATCCTCCTGGCGGAAGACGACAACGACATGCGCCGCTTCCTGGCCAAGGCGCTGCAGAACGCCGGCTACGACGTGCTGTCGTTCGACAATGGGCTGTCGGCCTATAATCGCCTGCGCGAGGAGCCCTTCGAGCTGCTGCTCACCGACATCGTGATGCCCGAGATGGACGGGATCGAGCTGGCGCGTCGCGCCACCGAGCTCGACCCCGACATCAAGGTGATGTTCATCACGGGCTTCGCCGCCGTGGCTCTGAACCCGGATTCGAAGGCCCCGAAGGACGCCAAGGTCCTGTCGAAACCCTTCCATCTGCGCGACCTCGTCAACGAGGTCGAGAAGCTTCTGGCCGCCTGAGCGTAACCGCCAGGGCCCCCACCGAATCGAGGCAGTAGGAAGAGCCCGACGGCTCGCCTATATGCTGTACGGATTGGGATGGGGCGTTTCGACGATGAAGCCGGTCACGATCTATACAACCGCGTGGTGTCCATACTGCTCGGCGGCCAAGAGCCTGCTGCGCGACAAGGGC
>Ga0160428_1001431_pt1 | contig 18070 bp, 17 predicted proteins | sample SolpanmetagenomM_FD_108198 | JGI IMG/M metagenome (GOLD analysis project Ga0160428, IMG submission 108198) | Solar panel surface microbial communities from Lawrence Berkeley National Laboratory, California, USA - M | ecosystem: Engineered > Built environment > Solar panel > Unclassified ... | reverse complement strand
TGATCGGCACCTTCCTCGAAGACCTCCTGCCGAAGGGGCCGCTGCGCTCGGGAATCTGGTCGGCTCATTTCGACTTGGGCTTCGTGCTGACCGCCGTCATCGTCGCCTTGCCGGTCTGGCGCCATACCGGCGGGCGTCAGCTTCCCGTCGACGATCCCGGGCCCCGTCATGTGCTCGCCAAGGCGACCCATGCCGTCCTGTACCTGCTGCTGTTGGTAATCGCCGGGCTTGGCATCGCCAACGCCCTCGTGCGTGGCGTCGCCCTGGGGGGACCGCTGGCATTGCCCGCCCTCGGCGACCCGGAATGGCGCCGGCCGCTCACGCACTGGCACGGGCTCGCCGCCAACATCCTGATGGCGGTGGCGCTGTTCCATGCCGCGGCCGCCTTGGTGCACCACTACCTCTGGCACGATGGCATCCTGCGCCGCATCCTGCCGGGTTCGGGTCCCACCGCCCCGACCGAGAGACCCTGATTGCCATGCGCCAGCCCCACGCCGAGAGCCACCTGATAGACCGGATCGGCTGGCTTCGTGCCGCCGTCCTCGGCGCCAATGACGGACTCGTCTCCACTGCGAGCCTGATCGTCGGCGTCGCGGCCTCGGCGGCGGCCACCGGGGAGATCCTGGTCGCGGGCACGGCTGGGCTGGTGGCTGGCGCGATGTCGATGGCGGCCGGCGAGTACGTTTCCGTGAGTTCCCAGTCCGACACCGAGCGGGCCGATCTCAGCCGCGAGCGCCGCGAACTCGAACAGGACCCGGCGGCCGAGCGCGAGGAGTTGGCGGCGATCTACGTCGGCCGCGGCATCGACCGCGAGCTCGCGCTGAAGGTGGCCGACCAGCTCATGGCCAAGGACGCACTGGGCGCCCATGCCCGGGACGAGCTCGGCATCTCGGAGTTCACGACGGCGCGCCCCATCCAGGCCGCGCTGACCTCGGCGGCGACCTTCTCGGCCGGGGCGGCGATGCCGCTCCTCGTGGCCGCAGTTTCCCCGGAGAACCTCGTGGTCTACTTCGTCTCCGCCGCCTCCCTGGTATTCCTCGCGGTCCTCGGTGCGCTCGGCGCGAAGGCCGGCGGCGCACCGGTCCTGCGAGCGACGGCGCGCGTGGCGTTCTGGGGCGCCCTCGCGATGGCGGTCACGGCCGGCATCGGCCACCTCGTAGGCAAGGCCGTGTGAACGTTCATCGCTCTCCGAAGCAGCCATTCCGCTTACGGCCGGGTCCTGCCGGCGCCGACGGCCCTCAGAGCGTCCTGGATGGGTGGAACAGCCTGTCCGCTTCCGGGCAGAAAAGTTTCGAAGCAGACTGAGCCTTCACGTCCGCTCCCGACACGTTGCAGGCTTGGCGGTCGGCCGCCAAAAAATGAAATCTAAAACCCGAATCAGCATGTAAAGTGTAAGCTCGAGTGCGACTGGCAAGGCTTTCGGATACCGAAGCTAATCAAACGCCTCCGGAATGGCTGAGCGAGCGTCGGCGAGGCCGTCTGAAAAAGTGGCCGTTGCATCGGTACGGAGAAACCCCTTCCGATATGGTCGAGCGTGCTCCTGGCAGTTCGTAACCGTCGTCACTGCTTCGCCTAGACATTGCTCAAATTGGCCTTCGATAATCGACAGAAGTGCGGCGGAGGGTGGGGATATGAGACGACGTCAATTCATTGCGTCAAGCGCGACGCTGCTTGCGTCGACCGCCCTCGTCCGGGCCCAGCCTCGTCGCTCCTACAAGCTCGCGATCGCACATCCTGATCGACCAGCCAGTCTGATGACGAAGGACAACAGTCCGACTTTCCGGGCATTTTTCGACGAACTTTCAAAATCCGGGTTTACAGAAGGTAATAATCTTGATGTTCGCCGATTTGATGGAGGCGGTATATCCGACAACTATAAGACCACCGCAGAAGCGGCTGTAAAGTGGCATCCAGACGTGATCATGGCAATCTCGGATCGGATGACAAAATTGATCAAGGATATGACTTCGAACATTCCGATCGTCGCCATGACTAGCGACCCGGTTTCCTATGGACTTGCGCAGTCATTAGCCCATCCTGAGGGCAATGTTACGGGGGTGATGGTTAATTCAAGCCCTGAGATATTTGCTAAACGCATCGAATATTTGCGAGAAATAGTCCCAGAAACCCGCGGTGTTTTCCAGTTAACATCTCGAACGCTCTGGGAGAGCCCCTTGGGGTCAAGTGTGCAAGCTGCTGTTGAGCAGGCTGGCCTTCAGCTGATAGGTCCACCTGTGGAAAGTCCACATCGTGAGCCACAGTACAGGGCAGCGTTTTCTGCTGCAGCCGCTCAAACAAAAACGGTATTAGTCACAACTGCAGTCGAGAATTTCAACAATGTTGATCTTATTGTGAGGCTCATGAACGAGTATCGTCTAGTAGCGTTCTACCCTCTGCGAGAATACATTACGCGAGGCGGTCTCATCGGTCATGACATCAATCCCATCGACCTGTATGATCATCTCGGCCAACAAATATCATTGATTTTGAAGGGCGCAGATGTCGGCGCCATCCCATTCTATCAGCCCATGCGTCTCAAGCTATCAATCAATTTAGCGTCCGCAAACGCAGCGCGTATCAGCATAGCAGCAAGCATACTCGCAAGAGCTGATGAAGTGATCGAGTAATTTCGGCGGAGCTTGGCGTCAGCAGATATAACATTCTTTACGGCTGATTAGTCGGGTTGAGACCGGCGTGCGGCAACCGTCGTGTCTCGGACCACCTGGATCACGGAGTCCGACAAGCTTGCTTCGGTCCACGCGGATAGGTCCGAGAACGAGCCATCCGCGTTCGGACAGGAGGTCAAAGTCTGCTCAACGCGGATTTCGTTGAAAAACTCGGGACCGGGTCGACGGAGCACTGTGGGCCGCTTTAGACGTAGAAGTTCCTGCTATCACCTTGCCTAGAGCTCAGTGAGCAAGGGTCGATGATGGGCCATGAGAGATGAAAATTCTTCAGGGCTCGCCTTGGATGTCGCCTGAAGAGCCGCCTCCGAATTTTTTCAACAAAATCCACCCCATGCCGAAGTTGCCAAGCGGCCGATGAATGGCCGCTTTCGGGAAACACGAACGGCGGTCTGTAGGGCCGATTTGGGTCGATAGGAGGCCGTCCGCTTTTCCGGCAGGTCTTCTCCGAAGCAGGCGAGCCGCTGTTGGCCAGGAGTGACCGTGCGCCGCTGACTGCTCCTGGTGCTTCGAGACCGTCGCAGCATTTCGAAGGGGGCGTGGCTATGCCATGCTGCCTCGCCCGGAACACCGGATTCAAAGCACAACCGGGCTACCCAGCCCCGAGCTGGAGCCGGGTCGGAGCGAGGCAGCATGTCCGACGACCGCTACCACAAGAAGGCGCTTGGCAACCGCCCGCTCCATCCCGAAACTCTGATGCTCGGCTATGGCTACGATCCCGCCTTGTCCGAGGGCGCCGTGAAGCCACCGGTCTTCCTCACATCCACCTTCGTCTTCACCTCGGCCGAGCACGGCAAAGCCTTCTTCGACTACGTCTCCGGGCGGCGCGAGCCCCCAGTCGGCGAGGCGGCGGGGCTCGTGTACTCGCGCTTCAACCATCCAAACAGCGAGATTGTCGAGGATCGGCTAGCCGTGTTCGAGGGGGCCGAGGCCGCGCTGGTCTTCTCCTCCGGAATGTCGGCGATCGCGACCACGATCCTGGCCTTCGCGCGGCCCGGTGATGCGATCCTGCACTCGCAGCCGCTCTATGGGGGCACTGAGACGCTGATCGCCAAGACCCTAGCAGGCTTCGGCATCGTACCGTTCGGATTCGCCGATGGGGTCGATCCAGCGAGCGTGCGCGCGGCGGCCAACCAAGCCGCCGAGGCGGGGCGCGTCAGCGTCGTCATGATCGAGACACCCTCGAACCCGCTCAACACCCTCGTCGATCTGAGCCTGATCCGCGCGGTCGCAGACGAGATCGGCGCGCGGCAGGGCGGTGAAGCTCCGGTCGTGGTCTGCGACAACACCCTGCTCGGTCCGCTCTTCCAGCACCCACTGCGCCACGGCGTCGACATCTCGGTCTACTCGCTGACGAAGTACGTCGGCGGCCACTCCGACCTGATCGCTGGCGCAGCTCTGGGCTCAGCAGCGCGGATAAGGCCGGTGCGGCTGCTGCGCTCAGCGATTGGAACCGGCCTCGACCCGCATTCCTGCTGGATGCTCGGGCGCTCGCTCGAAACCTTGACGCTGCGGATGAGTGCCGCAAACCGCAATGGCGAGATCGTCGGCCGTATGCTGGCTGCGCATCCGAAGGTGTCGCGCCTTCATCATCTCGCGCATCTGGAACCCGGATCGCAGCGGGCGCGCGTCTATGCCGAGCAATGCGCGGCGCCAGGATCGACATTCTCATTCGACATTGTAGGCGGCGAGGCAGAGTCGTTCCAAGTCCTCAACGCTCTTCAATTGTTCAAGCTCGCCGTCAGCCTGGGCGGCACGGAATCCCTCGCCAGCCACCCGGCCTCTACAACCCATTCAGGTGTGCCAAAGGCCGTGCGTGACCGCTTAGGAATCACGGACGCGACGATCAGGGTATCGATCGGGATTGAGCATCCTGCCGATTTGGTCGCCGATTTGGTCGCGGCTCTCTCTGTTCTTGGCTAAGCGGCGCTCCGCCTGCGGTCTATGCGGAAGTTTGGCAATGCCGACCCGGTCGCCCCAGCTTAGCCGTACACCGACGTGGGGACTTGGCGGAAGGCGGACCTTCGGCTGTGCGCCCAGATCAGACATTCAGATGGGTCTCATGACATCCTGTAAGCGGACGCTACGCAGGACGAGCCGTTCGGGCCCGTGATCTGCTGGTCCCGGTGTGTTTCAGTCACGGCGATGCGAATTCGACACACCAACACAATATGTGGCGCTGTTCAGATTGTAGCGATTGATCGACCGCGCTTTCGAAAATAGGCCGATACAGGTTGTTGCTGTACGGTGAGGTGCCTGGTGATGCGTCAGCCATGGATGATTGCCGCAGCCTTCGTTCTGATATTGCCGACGACGCTTCCGGCGCACGCGCAAGTCGTGGCCGGCAATGGAAACGGTAATGGGAACGGGAACGGAAGCGGGAGCAACAACGTCGTTTCCAACTCGGTGGCCCTTCATGCCCGACGCCAAGCGCCCGCGGTGATCGCGCCCGGACTGGCCGCCGCCGGCATTGAGAGTTGCCTCGGCAGTACCAGCATTGGGGGTGCAGCCCCCGGATTTGGCGTGAGCATCGGTGGAACCACGACTGACCGTGGCTGCAATCTGCGTCTGTACGCACGCACTTTGTTCGCGCTCGGCCACAGGGTCGCTGCGACGCAGATCCTCTGCAACGATCCCGACGTCGCACAGGCCCTGTTGGCGGAGGGTATCCGTTGCCGGATCGGCCTCGGTCCGGAGGTTCAGCGAGCCGCCGATCCGCTTCCCGATTCTCCCTACGCGCCTGTGGAGGCGGACTCGGCGGTCGCCTCCGATGTCGATATGGTCGACCAGATCCGCGGAAGACGACGGGTCCAGCGCCGGGTGCGCGCGGCGAGAAGCAATCAGCCTGCGACCTAGACGGCGCCTCCGGCCGATCGTGCCGGCGCCGAGTGTCGGTCCTGCCGGGGGGGGAAGATGCTGTTGGCCGAATCGATGCCGACGGTGGTGATTTCCATGGGGATGGCACCTGCCTCCGCTCGGCTACCTGGTGAGCAGCCACATTCTGGCAAGCATTTGCCGTCAGTCGAGGCGGACATCATCCACCTTATCTGCTGTTATGGTAGTCCGACTCCAAAGCAGCTCTTCTGCTCTCGGCCACTTTCTGCCCTCCGGATTGCGCCATAAGCGGAAGGTCGCCGGTCGTCGTGAAGCGGACGTTCCGCATCCGACCCAAGTCGTCCCTACTGACGGCCGTTGGCGTTTCCCAAAAGCGGTCATTCGTCGGCCACTCGGTAACTTCGGCTTGGGGTGGCGAGCGGGCCTTGGACTTTCGGCTAGAACCGGACGTTCCGCCCACGAGCCGACATAGTCGTACAAATTTAATCAAGATCTTCTGGAATGCGGACCTTGACCCCGATCAAACTCGACCAAGCAGGCTCAAATCGAGTTGTTCGAGAATGCGCATCAGCGTCACCCGATTGTTTTTGTCTTCTGTGCTTTCGAGCGCATCCTGTAGTACCAGACGGATATCCTCGGCTTCGACCTTCTCCATGTCCCAGTTCGGATAGAGGCGCTCTCGCTCTTCCTCGCTCTGGCTCAGCGAAACGATGTCATGATGACGCTTGTCGCGATGCAGGGTCGCGATCAGTTTCTGTATCTCGGCAGCCGGCCCCTCAATCCACTGGAAGAAGACGCCGCTGCCGAAAACCAGAACCCCGGTGATGCCGTGTGCGAGATTGTTGCGCTGGGCCACCGCGACGATGCGGGAAACTTCGGCGTCGTCAACACCTTCTGCGGCACGACTGCAATAAACAAAATGGTAGAGTGGGACCAGCGTAGCTTCGTCTAAATCTGCGCCGCGCGGAATGCCGTACTCGTCGAACATGAGTAAGCTCGCCTCACTTATGCTGGGTAGATCTATGGGCAGCTTGAACCGGGCCAATGCCCGCATTCACCGAAGGACATCGGTCCGATCCGACTAGTGGCTTTTCATCGATTGCAGATTTTCTAGCCGGTCATAAGGCGCGCTATGCGTCTTCCCGTTCAGGTTCAGCTGCAAGCCGCTCGAATATTTTGAGTGCTTGCAGGTAAGTGGCTTGATCTATCGCTCCGTTCGCAACTTCAGATTGTGACCACATCCAAGATCGGGCTGGATCATCGCGCATGGCCCAGCCGGGGAATAAACGGTCCGTCACAGTGTGATAAGATAGGCGTCTGATCTCCAGATGCCGGTCGTCCCTTAAGATCCGGGCATAGGTGGCATCCAGCGCTGCGGCCGAACCCTCTAACAACTGCAGATAAACATCTGCCCGACAAATGAGGGCGCCGGTAATCCCATCGCGCGAGTTGCATCGCCGCGATTGCGACAAGATGCCATTGAGCATCGCTTGATCAAATCCGAAGGGGCGTGAGGCATAGATGAGCTGAACGACAGACATTGCTGCTGGATCCTATCAGGCCGTCGGATCGTGGAAGAACCTACATTCGTTCGCTCGCAAGCCCGGAGGATGATAACTGGCTTCGGCGGTTGCAGAATTTCCTCATGGCCTTATCGAGCGTTCTGACCTTGCAGATGGGAGCAGTCTCTGCGCGAGGAGCACCGCGGTGGGGGCATCGACCGCCGAGGCATCAGCGCCGACCCGTTCGACATATTCGGGATGTTCAAGGAAGACGGGTCCCCCAACCATGACGCCTATCGAAGGGTTGAGGGACGCCTGTCGTACCGCCTGGATCGAGGAAGCAAGTTGATCGAGGTGGCTCTCCCGGCTCAGCGTCAGACCCACCACGCCGAACAACTCCGAACCTACGAGATTGGAGATTTGTTCAGGAGTGGAGGCAAGGCCGCTCGCCACATGCCAGCCGGCCTTCCGCATGAACTGCTCGACAATCGCCAAGCCGAAGGTGTGTAGTTCGCCTGGTGCTCCCATCAGGAGGATACGGCGCTCACTATCGTAGGGCGCGATGCCTCCGTCTGAGCCGAACGTGGCCAACAGGAACTGAAGTTGGGCGAGGCCGACCGTTACCTCGATGAAGTCGCACAGATCGTCGTCCCACATGCGTCCCAGCAGGGCCGCCGTAGGTGCCAGCAGGTCGAGGAAAAGGTCGTCGACGCAATAGCCCTTGGACGTCAGAGCGGTGAAAGCGTCCATGACGGCCGCGACGTCGTGCCTGAGGATCAGATCTGTGAAGCCCGCGACCGTTTCTGTATCCAGCTTCGGTAGAACGTCTGATCGGACCTGCTTGTCGCCGCGATCAACCAATATCAGCCGAGGGATGATGTCCGTCTGAACGATGTGGCCGAGCGCAAGGGTTCGCTGCCGTGCCTCGTCGACGGATCTCCGTCGTGCATAATCCTCGCGGACATACGCCGCCTCAGCGATCCCCTCCGTGATCAGACCGGCCCACTCTCGGTGGGGTGATCCCTGATCCAGCATTGTCTCATCCCCATGGTCCGGGGTTGGCATCCCCGCTCATTATTGGCCGTCGTCCGGCGAGTACGAGGCGTAACAGAGACGCAAATGCGCAAGTTGTAAAGAAGGCGGCTTTTCTACCACACGCGGCCGATATCGGCGGGCTGCGGCGGGCTGAGAAACACAGCCCCCATTCGCTGAACTACAGGTCTTCGAACGTCCGCCTCTCGTCGACCGCAGCCTAAAGCGGACCGACCGCTCCCCACCCAACCTGGTCGTAGGTCCTCGTCCACCAAGCTGCCTCAGAGCAGACGTTCTGAGCTTCTGCAAAGGGTCAACAGCTTCCGTCAGCATGTAAGCAGTGGATTGCTGCGAGCAGGGCCGAGCTCAATCGGTAAGGTGCTGGACCTGCCCTGGACTGTGCCGGCAAAGCACGCATTGCTCTGGGCGTGACAGGCTGATGATCCGCAGCCCGGTCCGATCCCGCTGGCCCATAGCCACTCGCGGGGTCTGCTCAGTGACAGCGCTACGCTGCCGCCAAAACCGGATCATGCCATGTACCGCAAATCCAAGTCCGACACGCTCAGCCCGATCCAGCACCTCATCCTCACCGCCGCCGTCAGCCATCCCGGACACCGGCTCGCCCGGCCTGAGGACATCAAGCCGCCGACCTACCGCTCTGCCCTTCAGGCCCTGCGCCGCCGCGGTCTGGTCATCGACAGCGTTGCAGAGGGTGGTTCAGGACGCAGGTCCGCCGCACCCGTTTTGTCGGAGGCCGGCTTCGCCCACGTGGCTCCCGCCACTCTCGAGGTGCAGACGGTCGCGAAGCCCGAGCTGCCCACGGTCCGCTCCCCACGTGCCGGCTCGAAGCTCGATCGCCTCGTCGCCATGCTCGCTCGCCCGGACGGCGCGGGCATCGACGAGCTCGTCGGTGCCCTGGGATGGCTGCCACACACCACCCGCGCCGCGCTCACCGGGCTGCGCAAGCGAGGCTACGCTCTCAGCACGGTACGCACCGCGGGCGTGCCGATCCGCTACCGCATCGCTGCCGACGAGCCGCATGCCAGCGACACCGCGGTGCCGCCCGCCGGTGAGATTGCCACCATCACTGAAGAGGCCGCTTGACGAGCAGCGACCTCGTCGCAACCTTGGCTGCCTTGCCGGGCCTTAGCACGGTCGAGTTGCGCACTGAGTGGCGCCGCCTCTTCCGCACTACGCTCCCGCTGCTCAGCCGCGACCTGCTCGTGCGCGCCCTGGCCCACCGCACCCAGGAACTCGCACACGGCGGCCTGACCAAAGCTACCCAGCGCCGCCTGCGCGCCCTGACAGAGATGGCGTTGGATGCAGATCCATTATGCTCCGATGCGAGAGCCCCCGCGCTCCGACCAGTCACGCTCTCGCCGGGCACGCGGCTCGTGCGCGAGTGGGGCGGTCGCACCCACGTGGTCACCGTCACTGCGGACGGCTTCGAACATGACGGCCGGCGCTACCGGTCGCTCAGCCACGTCGCCAGCACCATCACCGATGCGCACTGGTCAGGACCCCGCTTCTTCGGCCTGACCGGAACCAGAGGAGCCGCACGCCATGGCTAAGCCGAAGCCGGCAGTTCCCGCCCGCACCGGCCAACCGCGACTGCGCTGCGCGGTCTACAGCCGCAAATCCAGCGAGGAAGGCCTGGAGCAGAGCTTCAACTCGCTCGATGCCCAGCGCGAGGCTTGTGTCGCCTTCGTTGCCAGCCAGCGGCATGAGGGCTGGCAGCTCCTGCCCGCCCACTACGATGATGGCGGGTACTCCGGCGGCACCATGGAGCGACCCGCCCTCAAGCGCCTACTCGCCGGTGTGGAGGCGGGCCGGATCGACGCGGTCGTGGTCTACAAGGTCGACCGCCTCACCCGCGCGCTCTCGGACTTCGCCAAGATCGTCGAGGGGCTCGATCGCCGTGGCGCTTCGTTCGTATCGGTGACGCAGGCCTTCAACACCACCAGCAGCATGGGCCGGCTGACGCTGAACGTGCTCTGGTCTTTCGCCCAGTTCGAGCGCGAGGTCACCGGCGAGCGCATCCGCGACACGATCGCCGCGAGCAAGCGCAAGGGTATGTGGATGGCTGGCTTGCCGCCGCTCGGCTACGACATGGCCGAGCGCAAGCTCGTCGTGAACGAGGCCGAGGCCGAGACGGTGCGGCTGATCTTCCGCCGCTACTGGGGCCTGCGCTCGGTGCGGCTTCTAGCGGCCGAGCTGGCTCAGGCCGGCATCCACAGCAAGGCGCGACGCGCGGCCGATGGCGGCGCCTTCGGCGGCCAGCCGCTCGGGCGGGGCGCGCTGTACGCGATGCTGGCCAACCGGCTCTACCGCGGCGAGGTGGTGCACAAGGGCGAAGCCTACCCCGGCGAGCACGCGGCGATCGTCGATGCGGAGCTGTTTGCCGAGGCGCAGGCGATCCTGGCGCAGAACCGGATCGAGCGCGACGAGGGCGTTCGCTCGGAGGCGCCGAGCCTGTTGGCCGGGCTGGTCTACGACGCCGCTGGCGAGCGGCTGACGCCGACCCACACCAACAAGCGCGGGGTGCGCTACCGCTACTATGTCTCGCGGCGCCTGATCACCGGCGCGGCCGGCGCTGATAGGAACGAGCCACACGATGTGAGCGAGGCGGATGTGACGACCGCGGCCGCCGGTGACGGGCCAAAGATCGCTGGTCAGCGCATTCCGGCGGCCAAGCTCGAGGCGGTGGTGACGGACCGCCTGCGTGCGCTGCTCGTGGATGCGAACGCGCTGCAGGATCTCGCGCGCGAACAGTCGGCCCCCGAGCAGCACGCGATGGTGGTAGCAGCCGCGCGGCTGGCGGCGCAGTGGCCGGAGCTGCCGCAGTCGCAGCAGCGGCAGCTCCTGCAGACCGTCGTCACCCGCATCGACGTGCACACCGGGCGGATTGAGATCGCGATCGACGGCGCTGCGCTGCTGCATCGACTCGGCGTGGCCAAGCGGGAGGAGACAGAGGGCTCGACCGCAGCTGAGTTGCCGCTGCGGCTGGCGGTAGCGGTGGAGTTGAAGCGTGTCGGTATGGAGATGCGCTTGATGCTGCCGGGCGAGGCGGCGGGCCCTGATCCAGACGCGAGCCTGGGTCGGCTGCTCGGCCGGGCGCATCGCATCCGCGAGCGGCTGACGGGCGACACGCCGATGTTGATTGACGAGGTGGCGCGGGCCGAGGGTCTGACGCGCCCCTATACCGCGCGACTGCTGCGGCTCAGCTACCTGGCGCCCGACATTACGCCCCGATTGATCGCGGGCGATCACCCCCTCGAGCTGAACGCGGCTCAGCTGATGCGAGACACCCGCCTGCCGCTGGACTGGGTCGAGCAGCGAGCGGGCTTGGCTATGGCCTGAGCCGCCGCCTCGAACGACTCGCTCGAACAGTCCGCCCCCCTGACATCATCGGCTCATGCGATCGAGAGGGACGAGGCTGTGTGCGGGCGCGGAGACTGCCGACGGTTGATCTGCCTGGGGCGCAGGCTGAGACGGTGGTACTGGCGCCAGGCTGAAGCGAGACGGCGACGCGAGAAGGGCCCGCAAATCCGCCCGAGTGCGTCTCAGCCGCTCAGCTCGGATATGCGGCCTGCGCAAAGTGCCGCCAGGAGCGAAGAAATTAAGCTCTCGGCGAAACGCCAGCTCAATAACTGGCTGGAATGGGAAATCTGGCGGAGACGGAGGGATTCGAACCCTCGATACCCATTTCTGGGTATGCTCATTTAGCAAACGAGTGCCTTCAGCCGCTCGGCCACGTCTCCGGCGCTCTGGCTCTAGAAGGTCGGATCGGGCGGGTCAACCCGATCCCGGTGGGTGGCGGCGAGGCGGCGGCGCTCGACGTGCTTGGCGACGCGCAGGTGGCGCGAGATCGCGTAGTTCATTGCGGTCAGGAAGCCGTAGGTGCCGCGCACGGCATGGCGCCGGCCGAGATAGGCCTTGAGGAAGTTGCCCGGCAGCTCGACGAAGACCCGCCACGTCGGAATCACGACGCCCCGCGCCTCCAGATCGTCCGCCTGCTGGTCGGAGTAGCGGTTGAGCTTGTCGAGCTGGTCGCCCAGCGAGCGCACGGAGAAATGGTGGATCACGCCCCGAAGCCGCCCGGGCCGCACCCCCGCCTCCAGGACGACCCGGTCGTGGACCGGCGAGGCGGCGTAGCGGCCCCGGTCCTTCCGGTAGAGCCGCACCGGGGTCAGCCGGTAGGCGAGCGGGTGCGGGCGCGCCTCGCCGGGGAAGATCTCGGCGATCCCGATCCGCCACGCCGGGTGGCGCGGCTCGCCCGATGCGAACAGGCCGCGGATCTCGCGGGCAAGCGCGTCCGGCACCACCTCGTCGGCGTCGAGGTTCAGGAGCCAGACATGCCGGCACTGCTCCTCGGCGAAGCGCTTCTGCGGGCCGTAGCCCGGCCAGGGATTGTGGATCACCCGCGCGCCGAGCGACGCGGCGAGCGCCTGCGTGCCGTCCGTGGAGCCCGAATCGACCACCACGAGGTCGTCGGTCAGGTCGCGCACCGCCCGGATGGTCGCGCCGATCCGGTCCACTTCGTCGTGCGCGATGAGGAAGATGGAGAGCGGCAGGCGGCCAGCCCGGTGATTCCCCGAAGGCGAGCCGGTCGCGACGCCGCCGGTCACGCGAGCCAGTCCGGCACGCGGTCGAGGGCCACGAGGGTCTCGACCTCGACGCGGGGGCGCACGATCGCGGCGCGGTCCTCCCGCACCAGCACCTCCGGCACCAGCGGCCGGGTGTTGTAGGTGCAGGACTGGACCGCCCCGTAGGCGCCCGCGCTCATGACGGCGATCAGGTCGCCGGCCTTCACGGCGGGCATCTCGCGGTTAAGGGCGAGATAGTCGCCGCTCTCGCAGACCGGGCCGACCACGTCGACGACGTGTTGCGCGGTGTCGGGGTCCGGCTCGATGACGGGACGCAGGCCGTGATAGGCCTCGTACAGGGTCGGGCGGATCAGGTCGTTCATCGCCGCGTCGACGATCACGAAGGTGCGCCCCGCGCTGTGCTTCACGTAGAGCACGCGGGTCACCAGGATCCCGGCATTGCCGGCGATCATCCGGCCGATCTCGAAGACCGGACGCAGGCCCAGGGGTGCGAAGTGGGGCCGCAGGGTCGCGGCGAGCGCCGCCGGGTCGGGGGGCGGGGCGTTGTCGTCGCGGTAGGGGATTCCGAGGCCGCCGCCGAAATCGATGTGGCGGAGCGGATGGCCCGCCGCCATCAGCTTCCGGGCGAGGTCGGCGAGCAGCCGCGCGGCGTCGGCGAAGGGAGCGAGATCCGTGATCTGGCTGCCGATATGCATGTCGACGCCGTGCACGGCGAGGCCCGGCAGGGCGGCCGCCGCCGCGTAGACCGCCGGCGCCCGGTTGATCGGGATGCCGAACTTGTTCTCGTACTTGCCGGTGGAGATCTTGGCGTGCGTGCCGGCGTCCACGTCGGGGTTCACCCGGATCGAGACCGGCGCCTTGAGGCCCAGGCTGATGGCCGTCTCGGACAGGGCCGTGAGTTCCGGCTCGCTCTCGACATTGAAGCAGAAGATGCCGGCCTTCAGCGCCGCCTCCATCTCGGCGCCGGTCTTTCCCACGCCCGAGAAGACGATCTTGGCGGGATCGACCCCGGCCGCCAACGCCCGGTGCAGCTCGCCCCCCGAGACGATGTCCATGCCGGCGCCCCGGGCCGCGAGGGTTCGCAGGACGGCCTGGTTCGAATTCGCCTTCATCGCGAAGCAGACCAGCGCGTCGTCGCCCGCGAACGCCTCGGCGAACACGCGGTAGTGCCGCTCCAAGGTGGCGGTGCTGTAGCAGTAGAACGGCGTGCCGACCTCCGCGGCGAGGCCGGTCAGGTCGACGTCCTCGGCGTGCAGGCGCCCGTCGCGGTACTGGAAGTGATGCATCTCGGCCGTGTCTCGTCTCGCGCCCGGGCGCGGGCTGCTGTCCCTGGAATGCCGGACCCCGCGCCGAAGGGGGCGCTCCGCGGTCCGGGTTCAACGGGCGGGCGCGGCGCCTCGCGGGCCTGCGGCGCCGGGCGGCCCTTCGTCCTGCCCTCTACAGCAGCGGGTCCAGAAGGAAAGGCTCCTTCGGGACGCGGTAGCCGCGTCGGGCGCCGCGGCTGGTCTCCACCGGCGCATCGGTGCCGCCCGGCGGCACCGCCGCCGCCGAGAGCTCGTCGCCCGCGCGGACCGCGGCGGCCTCCGGCTCGGATGCGCCGCCGCCCAGGCCGACTGAGACCGGCAGCGTCCTGCGGCCGCTCACCGTGCCGGAACCCGCCTGCGCAGCGACGGGTCCGACGGGGACCGACGCCTGGGGCGGCTCCAGCGCGCCGCGTCGCCCGCAAGCGGAGACCGCGAGGGCGACGAGGCCGGACGCGGCCAGGAGTTTCAGGGCAGGGGTCGACAGCATCGCACGAGGGTCCGGCGGGCACGGCGCCGGCCCGCGAGGGCCGGTGGAAGCGCTACCTTAGCGGTTGCCGCGCCCCGGCGCGAGCGCGTGCCCGCCACAGGACGGGCGCGGTCCTCAGCCCCGGCGTTCCCTGCCGCCCTGGGAGCCCTGCCGACCCTTGCTCGGGGCGTTCTGGTCCTGCTCGGCCTCGTAGGCATCGATCGCCCGGCGGCAATTCTCGCTGAGCTTCTTCCAGTTTTTCTGGAAGCACGCATCGGTCGCGGGGTCGTCGGGAGCCAGATTGCCGCAGTAAGTCAGGTAATCGCCGGTGCAGTACTTCTTCAGGGTCTCGTTACCCCGCTTCGACTGCTGGGCCGCTGCCGGCAGAGTCAGGGCGAAGGCCGCCGCGATGGCGAGGACGATCGGCTTCAGGCGCATGGGTATCCGTACCATCTTGGAAGTTGAAACGTGCGGGACGAGTCGGCGCTGCGATGATGCCTTTGCATGGTCGAAACAAGGCAGTCGGCGCGGACTTCCGGACCGGGCCGCCCGGCGACGGCCCGATTCCAACCCGGAATGACGTCACACCCGTTCGGGTTGCGCAACCGGATAGGTAGCCCGCGGCATCCGGCCGGGATTCGTGAGGGCGTCGGCGACCTCCGCGATTCGCCGGCGCAGATCCGCGTTCTCCCGCTCGATGCCCGCCTGTCCGTCCGCGCCGCGGTCCACGGCCTTGTCGGCCTGCCGGTCCGCCAGCGTCAGGGCCAGCGCCTCCTCGGCCGCCCGCAGGCTGGCCCGCAGGGCGTCGCGCTCGGCCGCCACGGCCGCGGCATCGAGGTCGGCCGTCGGCGGCGGCCCCCGCCGCATCGCCAGAAGGCTGTCGATCAGGTCGGCATGCGCCTCTTCGAGGGCCTGCAGCGTGGCGAAGCTCGCCGTGCCATCCTCGCGGGCGAGGGCGAGTTCGGTCTCAAGCTCCCGGGTCTTGGCTTGCGCCACGGCGATCTCGGCCTCGCGGGCCGCGAGGTCGCGGGCGAGGGCGGCGGCCCGCATCGTCCCGGCCCCGAGCGCTGCCATGTCGGCCTGCCGCTTGGCTTCCACCGTCTCCACCCGGCGCTCCAGACGGCGCTGCTGGACGGCGAACTGCGCGCGCAGGAAGTCGCGCTCGGCGGCGATCTCGGCCGGCGACAGGGGCAGGCGTGCCTCCGCCCGCCGCCGCTCCAGGCGCGCGGCGCGCGCGTTGACGGCCGGCAGCAGCAGCAGGCCGCACAGGCTCGCCGCCAGGAAGCCCAGCACGAAGATCATCACGGTTTCGATCACGAGGGAGCAGCCCGTGCATGCAGCCGGAAGACCCGGACGGCGTCCATTCTAGCCCAGGTCGGCCGCCAGGGTGAAATCAGATCCCGTAGATCAATCAGAAGGGGTTCCAGGTCGGCTCCCGGGTGAACTTGAGATAGCCGACATTGATGCCCAGCCGCGCGCCGACGCCGCTGCGGATCGGCACCACGATGATCCGGTCGTTCACCACCGCGGTCATGCCGAACCCGCCCACGAGGTAGGCCGAGCCGTCGACGCCCGCGAAGCGCCGATACAGCTCGCGCACGTTCGGCAGGTTGTAGACGAGCATCATGGTGCGCGCCCCGTCGCCGCCCACGTCGAAGCCGACCGACGGACCCTGCCAGTAGATGCGCTTCTGGCCGGCGTTGCGGGTGTACAGCGTACCCTCGCCGTAGCGGACGCCGGCCACCACCGCGCCGCCGCCCTCCTGGCCGAGGATGTAGCCGTTCGGCTCGCCCCAGCGCCGGCCCGCCTCCTCGACGGTGAGCGCGCGGCCGCGCGGCACCGAGCCGAAGAACCTGTGGCCCGACTCGACGAGCGCGCCGGGTCGGAAGGTCTCGGGGGTGTCGAGATCCTCGCCGCGCGCCAGGGCGGTGCCCGCGGCGCCGAGGCCCGCGAGGGGCGCGCCGAGCGCCAGGGCGAGGCCCGCGCGCAGCAGGTGGCGGCGGTCGGTGCCGCGATCGTCTGGTGCCGTCATCGTTGTCTCCTCGCCCGGTTCGATTAACGGTTCGCGCGATGGACCTGTGCCGCTCTCGTCCCCTCGGCCGGCCGCGACCGCGCCCGCGGCCCGGAGCGGCCTGGGCGCTGTCGTCCATCCGGGCCTTTGTCCAGCGTGGCCCGGGCGGATGAGTGGGACCAGCTTCCGAGGGAATCCGCAAGATGTGGTTAACGCGTCCCGACCCCGCACCCGATCTGCCGCGCCGGCTCGGGTCGGCGCGCGCCCTCGCCGTCGCCGTAGCCGTAGCCGCTACCCTCGCCGCTGCGTTCGGGATGATCCTGCCGGCGCATGCGGAGCCGGCCGGGACGCCGATCGCGCTGCTCACGCTCAACGGCTTCGATCCGGTCAGCTACTTCCTGGAGCGCGGACCGGCGGCCGGCTCCGCGCGGTTCGAGCTGTCCTGGGGCGGGCGGGTCTGGCGCTTCGCCAACGGCGCCAACCGCGAGGCCTTCCGCGACGATCCCCGGACCTACGCGCCGCGGCTCGGCGGCTACGACGCGGCCGGAATCCTGGAGGGGCGTCTGGTGGATTCCAATCCGCTGATCTTCGCGGTGATCGACGAGCGCCTCTACCTGTTCCGGGACGCCGGGCGTCGAGCCCGCTTCCTTGCCGACCCCGGTCTCGCCGGGCAGGCGGAGGCGGCCTGGCCCGGCCTGCGCGGGCTGCAGGACATCCCCTTCACGGATGCGCCGCGCTGACCTGCGACTCCGCAGGCGCATCCCTGCCGCGGGCAGGAAGGGCGAGGCGGGCTGCCAGGGCCGGATCGCCGAGGGCCGCGAAGGGCCCGTTGCGATGGTCGATCCCGCCCTGCCCGTAGCGGATCGGGCCGCCGCCCGGCACGACCACGCAGCCCCCGGCCGCCGACACGACGTGATCGCCGGCCGCCGTGTCCCATTCCATGGTCGGGCCGCAGCGCACGTAGATGTCCGCCTCGCCGGCGGCGATCAGGCCGAACTTGAGGGCGGAGCCGACCTGTCGCGTCTCGCGGATGGGCAGGGTGGCGAGGCAGGTGGCAGTCTCGGCATCGCCGTGCCGCCGGCTGCCGAGGGCGACGAGACCGGTCTCCGGAACGGCGCGCGCCCGCACGGGGCGCCCGGTGCCGGGACGCCCCGCAACCACCGGGGCCTCGACCGTCGTCGCGCCGGCCCACCAGACCCGGTCGAGCCCGGGAGCCGCGAGGGCTGCCGCCACGGGGCGCGCGCCCGCCACCAGGGCTATGTTGACCGAGTAGTCCGGCGTCCCGGCCAGGAAGTCGCGGGTGCCGTCCAGGGGGTCGACCAGGAAGAAGAGGTCCGCCGGACGCGTCGTGACGGACTGGGCGCGCTCCTCGGCAACCACGGCGATCCCGGGATACCGTGCTGCCAGGGCGGCGACGATCAGGTCCTCGGCCTCGACGTCGGCGGCACTCGACGGGGATCCGTCCGCCTTCAGGGCGTGAGGGCAGGGGCCTCGGTGGTAGCGGCGCAGCACCTCGCCGGCCGTGCAGGCGATCTCGGCCAGCACCGCGGCGATCCGCTCGCGCTCAGGCCCCGAGATCGTCGCCGCGCCCGTCATGGTTCCTCCCGAGATCGCTCTGAATGCCCGACG
>Ga0160428_1001429_pt1 | contig 18078 bp, 10 predicted proteins | sample SolpanmetagenomM_FD_108198 | JGI IMG/M metagenome (GOLD analysis project Ga0160428, IMG submission 108198) | Solar panel surface microbial communities from Lawrence Berkeley National Laboratory, California, USA - M | ecosystem: Engineered > Built environment > Solar panel > Unclassified ... | reverse complement strand
TTTTCGAGGGCGCCGTGCACGATGGTGAGGCCCGCGAAGTCGGCCAGGTTTTCGCCCATCGTGAGCTTGCCGTTCACGTGCACCGAGTCGAGGGGCGAGAAGGCGTCGTACTGGCGGCCCACCACGGCAGCGCGCTTCGTAAACTCGGCCGCGTCCTGGGGCGTCCACCAGTCGCGCAGGTTGCCCTGGCTGTCGTACTGCCGGCCCTGGTCATCAAAGCCGTGGGTCATTTCGTGGCCCATCACGCCGCCGATGGCGCCGTAGTTCACGGCGTCATCCGCCTTGGGGTCGAAGAAGGGAGGCTGCAAGTAGCCGGCCGGAAACACAATCTCGTTCAGCGGCGGGTTGTAGTAGGCGTTGATGGTGGGCGGCGTCATGCCCCACTCCGTGTGGTCCACGGGCCCGCCAAAGCGGGCGGCCTCGCGGCGGCTTTCCCAAAGGCGGGCGGCCAGCACGTTTTTTAGGTAGCTCTCGCGGCTGATGGGTAGCGCCGAATAGTCCTTCCACTGGTCGGGGTAGCCAATTTTTACGCGCAGCGCGTTCAGCTTTTTTAAGGCTTCGGCCTTGGTGGGCGCGCTCATCCAGGTGTTGGTCTGGATGTGCTCGGCCAGACTGGCCTTGATGTTGGCCACCATTTCCAGCGCCTTTTGCTTGGCCTCGGGCGAGAAGGCCTTATCGACGTACAGCTGCCCAAACGCCTCGCCAATAGTAGCGTCGGTGGCGGCCTGCACGCGCTTCCAGCGGGTGGTTTGCTGCTTGGCGCCGGTCAGTACCTGGTTGTAGCGAAAGTTGGCGTCTACGAACGCGGCCGGCAGGGTAGTGGCCACCGAGCGTACGAGGTGCCAGCGCATATAAGTCTGCAAATCGGCCAGCGGCTCGGTTTTAAGCACCGTATTCACTTCGTCAAAAAACGCCGGCTGGCCCACAATAACCTCTTGTGCCTTAGCCAGCTGCCTAGCGGCTAGCAGTTTGGGTAGCTGTAGGGCGGGGTAGCGCTGGGCGGCGCTGGCCAGGGCCAGTTGGTTGTAGTTGGCCTGCGGGTCGCGTAGCTCCACGCGGGTTTTGCTGGCCTGGGCCAGCCGCTTCTCCAGGCGCTCGACAGTAGCGGCATTGCGCTGGGCGGTGGCTGCATTATCGCCCAGTAGGCCAAAGAGCTGCTGCATGTAGGCCTGGTAAGCGGCGCGCACTTTCTGCGAGCGCGGGTCGTCTTTGAGGTAGTAATCGCGGTCGCCCATGCCCAGCCCGCCCTGGTCGAAGTTCACCACGTAGCGCGTCGTGTTTTTCTCATCCACCTGCACGCCCCCGCGAAAAAAGGCCCCGGTACCCAGGTCTTGCTCGTGGGCAATGAGTGCCGGCAGCTCGGCGCGGGTTTTGAGCGCCGCGATGCGCGCCAACTCGGGCCGTAGCGGCCCGAGGCCCTCCCGCTCGATGGCCACCGTGTCCATCGCGGCGGCGTAGAAGTCGCCCACTTTCTGGGTGTTGGAGCCGGGGGCGGCGCTGCGGTTGGCGGCGGCTTCTTCTAGTATCTGCTTGAGCGTGGCCTGGGTGCGCAGGCCCAGCAGGTTGCGCGGCCCCCAACTGGTGGCGTAGCTCGGAATGGGATTCGCCTTCAGCCAGTTGCCACCCGAGAATTGGTAAAAATCCTGGCACGGCGACACCGACCGGTCGAGGTCGGCCACGTCGAGGCCCACGCCCTTGGGGGCGGGGCTGGTGGGGGCGGTGGCGGCCGGAGTAGTGGTGGCCGAGGCCACGGGCGCGGCCGGGCCGCTGCCGGCGCAGTTGGCCAGCCCTAGTAGCCCGGTGCCCAGCAGGGCGCGGGTGGTAAGCGTGGAGAAAGTAGACATAAGCACGAATAGAAAAAGCGGGGAAGCAGGGCCAGCAGTGGCCCGCCACAAACGTAGCCGCTGCCGGCCGAAAAGCTGCTTCCGCCGAAAAGACGCGGCCTCCTGCTCTGTCCCAGGATTATCCAAGGTCGGCCGGGCCGACGAGCGGCGTGGGCTGCCGCCACCCATAGCCCGGCCCCAACGCAAAAGCAGGGCGCCCAGCCAAGCTGCGCACCCTGCTTTTGCATTGGGGCCGGCGTTAAAATGGGTAGCCGATGGCTAGGTTCAGGCGGCCGGCCTTATCATCGGGGGTGCCGTAGTTAGCGCGCAGCGGGATGGCGTAGTCGAAGCGAATGACGAAAAATTGCACGTCGATGCGCAAGCCCACGCCCGTGCCCACGGCCAGCTGGTTGAGAAAGGTGCTGGCCTGAAACTGTCCGCCCGGCCGCTGCGGGTCATTGTTAACGAGCCAGATATTGCCCGCATCCAGGAACACGGCGCCTTTCACGTACGGAAACAAGTCCTGGCGGTACTCGATGTTGCCTTCCAGGCGCAGGTCGCCCACCTGGTCGTAGTAGCTGAAGCTGTTGGCAAGGTCGGTGCTGGTGGGCTTATAGGAACCCGGCCCAATCTGGCGGGCCGCGAAGGCCCGGATGGAGTTGGGGCCGCCGATGCCATACTGCCGAATGTAGGGCAGCGAGCCGCCGCCCGAGTTGCCGTAGGGCAGGCCCACCCCAATCTGCAAGCGGCCCACCAGGCGGTTGCCCGAAGTAGGATTAGCGCTGATGCGGTAGTATTCGCGTAGCTCCAGGTCAAACTTGGCGTATTGCGCAAAGCGCTGGCCGGCAATGGTGTAGTACTCAGTAGGCGATTTCTGGCCCACCACCGCGCTGCTGATAGCGTTGGCCACGTTGCCGCTCACCTCGGCCATACCCTGGAAGAAAATCTGCTGGCGGCGCTGCTCCAGCACCTGCTGGTTGTAGGTGTAACGGTACGAAGTACCTAGGATAAACTGCGAGCGGTAGGCCTGCTGCAAAAACGGCCGTTTCATCAGCAGGGTATCAAACACCGGCTGGGTCGTGACGGCGTTGTACGATACGTCTATTAGCTTGAGTTCCTGCTCGTTGGTAATCTTGGTTTTCCAGCTGTAGCCGTAGTTGAGGTTGTAGCTGGTGGTGGCAAAGTAGCCCGAGCGCGATACGTAGCGCACGCCTGCCCCAAAGTTGGTGCGCGGCTGAAAATCGGAATTGACCAGGCGCGGGTTCAGGAAAGGCAGGTGGGGCGCAATGAGGCGCGGCACAATGAGCTGCGCATTAAGGCCAAACTCGTTGGAGATGAGGCCCGTATTGCTGCGGCTCTCGGCGCCGGCCGGGGCGCGGGTCGAGGTTTCGGTCGAGGCCACGGCATTGATGAGCAGCTGCTCGGCCCCGCGTAGCGCCGAGCGGTTGCGAAACTGAACCGTGAGGCCCGGCCCGGTAAAGCCGTTGCTCTTGCTCACCAGTTGTAGCTCGGCCCGCAGGCTTTTCTTCTTGAGCTGCGTCATCAGAATGTCCGAGTCGAGGCGGGCGCGGCCGGCCGAGTCGCCGGCCGCCGAGGGCCGAAACTTAATTTCGACGAAGCGAAACGTGCCCAGGCTCATGAGGCGGCTCAGCGTCTGGTCGCGGCGGCGCTGCCGAAACAGGCTGTCCGGGTACAGAAAAACCGTGCGCGTGATGGCGCGCGCCCGAAACACGCTTTCATCGGGATAATACAAGTACTTCTCGAAGCGCACGGGTGCGCGCCTGGTCGTGTCGGTCAGTACGTAGTTGGTATTGAGGCTCACCGTTTTGAGCCAGTAGGGCTGCTTGGCGCGGGCCGGCGTCTCGCCCTTCAGCTTGAAGTAGATGTTGGCCTTGCCCAGCAGCGTGGTATCGACCTGGAAGAGTAAGTAGTTGGGATTGAAGTAGTAAAATCCCTCGTTTTTGAGCGCCAGGTCGATGCGCACCCGCTCGTTGGTAAATACGTCGAGGTCGTAGGGGTCGCCCGCCTTCAGCAAAGTAGCCGCCTGCGTGTTGCGGATAGCCTTGGCAATCAACGAGTCGCCCTGCGGAAACCGAATATCCTGAATAAGGTACTGCTGGCCGGGGTGAGCTGTGTAGTCCACCTGCGCCGTTTTTGCCTGCTCCACCACCTTGCTGCTCACCGAGCCGTGGAAGTAGCCCCGGTTTTGGAGGCGGTTGGTCATCAGGTCGCGGGTTTGCTTGGCTTGCACTTGGCTCAGCAGCACCGGCGCCTCGCCCAGCTTGCCAGCCAGGTAGTGGCCTAGGCCCTTTTCCTTGCCCACGCCCAAGTGCCAGAAATACAGTTTGGGCCGCTGGCCCAGAATAGCGGCGTTAGGCTTAGGGCGCACCACGGTTGCCAGTTCGGTTTGCAGGGCAGCCTGGTTGCGCAGCTTAGTGGGCGCATCGATAGTCACCTTGCTGCCCGTGTAAAGCTTCTGGCCTTCGGGGATGTACTTCAGGCCCGAGCAAGAGGCCAGCAGCAGGCCCAGCCCGCTTGCCCAGCAGCCGGCCAGCCGGCCGGCCGCAGCCCGCCGAAACACGGAAAAAGGGTTATTACTCAAATAAATACGCTTCATGCTAACTTACTGGCTGGTGGCCGGGCGGCGGGTGGTGTCGCGGCGGGCGGTGCTGGGAGCGTTCACGGCAGCGGCCGAGTCGGCCAGGTACTGCTCGTGGCGCTTGCGCTCCTCGGTATCCTTTTTGTCCTGCTTGCGGGTGTCGCGCAGGTCGCGCTTCACGGCGGGGGCTATCTTGGCAAACAGGTCTTGCAGGTTGTTGTAATCGCGCTGAAACACCAGCGAGGCGCCGGTGCGCACAATGTTGCCATCGATGTCCTCATAGGCATTCTGGCGGAAGGCGCGCAGGCGCAGGCGGCCATCGCGCAGCACCGTGTACTCCAGGCTCACGTCGCCGGCAAAATTGCTGGCGTTGCCCTGGCTGGCCTGGTTGCCGGCGGTGCCGCCGCTCAGCGGCACGTCGGTGCCCAGGCGCACGGTGAGGCGGTTGTTGAGCAGCTGGCGGCGCACGGCTACGTTCAGGTCGGTGCGGCTCTGGGCCGAGCCGGTGCTATAGTCGGCTTGGTTGGTCACGCCCAAGTCAATGCCCAAGCCGGCCAGGTACTTGCCGGTCAGGTTCTGAAGCTGGTCGGTGAGCACCTGGCTTACCGAGCCGCGCAGCTGGCTGGCCACGATGCCTTCGCCGGCCGTGGTCTCAAATGGATTCTGCTGCACAAACCGCCCCAGCACGAGCAGCGAAAACACCTGCTTGCTTTGCTCTGAGGTGTTGGTGGGCTGGCGCAGCTGGGCCAGCCGGGCCTCTACCTCGCCGCCTAGCGCCCCGCGCTGGTCCTCGGGCAAGGTGATGTCAAAGGCAATGGTCGGCTTGCTTAGTTGGTCGGTTACCTTGATGAGGACGTTGAAGGGTAAGGCATTACGGGCCACCGTGTTGGCATACTGGCTGTCGCTGCCCTGGCTGGCCAGCAGCTCGGCCGGCGCCGCCTTTATCTTATACACGGCCGTCAGGTTGAGGTCGGCGTTGTAGGGGTCGCCGGTCCAAGCGATGGAGGAGCCGCGGGCAATAATGAATTCGCGCGTGACCAGGCCGTAGAGCGAGAGCTTGTACTTGCCGCGGCGCACATCGAGGCGGCCGTTCAGGGTGAGGTTGCCGCTCGGGTCGAGGGTGGTGGTGAGGGTGCCGGCGGCGCGCACGCGCAGGTTGTCGCCGCTCACCGGGTCCACTACGAAGGTGAAGGGCGTATCGTCGGTGATGGTTATCTGGGCCGTAATGTCGTACCCCATCGTGGTGCTGTTCACCGAGTCGGGGTCAGCAAGCACGACGAGGTGCGGCTTGGGCCGGGGCTTCAAATCCACGAATTGCACAATGCCTTCGCGCGCCACCACGCTGGGGTCGGCGGCGGGGTTTTCCACGGTCAGGTCCGAGCCCTTAACCACTGTGGCGCGGGTGTCAATCTTGATGAGCGAGAGCGGGCCGGTCAGGCGCGTATCCGAATCGATGACCAGGCGGCCGTAGTACAGCGTGTTATCCTGGGTACGGCGGCTCTTCACGGCCAGAAAGTCGTTGGTCGTGACGTGCAGGTCGAAGCTGTAGTCAATCAGGTTCTTGGTCAGCAGGTAGCCGTTAGCCACCGCTTTGTTGCCGGCCGAATCCAGCACCGTAAAGTTGTTGAAGGCAATTCCCTTCTCATCAAACGTCACGGGCTGGCTCACGAGCCGGAACGGCGCCCCAAGCTGCGGCACCACAAAGCTGGCGTCGGGCGAGGTCGTGAGTTGGCCGCGCACCTGCGGCGCGCTGGTAGTGCCCGCAATGTCGAGCTTGCCGCTCAAAAAGCCCGTGGCGTGGCGTATCTGCCCAGCGGAGAAGGGCTCGGCGGTTTTCACGTTCAGCCGGGCCACGTCGAGCACAAAGGCGAGCGGGTTGGCCCCCACGGTGCGGTAGGCGCCGCGCAAAGTCACGTCGTTGCCGCCGCCGCCGGTAAGGCGCGCGTTCACGTCGTAGCGGTCGGCCACCGGGTTGCTGGCTTGCAGGCTCAGGTCGCCGAGCACCGTTTTGCTGTACAGCAAGTCCTTGACGGTCAGGTTCGCCGTGAAGGCTTGCTTCTTGGTGCCCAGGCCCCGGGCCACGGCCTCGCCGTTGAGCGTGCCGGCCAGCGTAGAGTCGGGTTGTCCGATGGCCTTACTCAAAATACCCAGTTGAAACTGCTCGAAGCGCACGGCCAGCGGCGAGGTATTCACGGTCGGGTTCTGGCTCTGCACCACCAGGGCCGAAGTGCCGTTGGTGAGGCGCAGGTTGTTGGCCACCACGGTGCCGTCGGGGTTGTAGCGCACGTAGTTGTTGGCGCCGGCCGTCCAGGTGTCGTAGTTGATAATCTGGTCGTTGGCGAAGGCAAACTGGTAGGCATCGCCCCGGCCCTGGGTCAGCACTTGCAGGGCGCCGGCCAGGGCCAGCCGCTCGCGGTTGCTGCTGTCGCCCAGGATGGCCACGCGGGTGTTTACCCGGTTATCGGCTACGTTGCCCACCAGGCTGGGCCGGCGCAGCGAGAAGCTGCTGTCCTGCCGGGCGCGGGCCAGCCGTAGCGCGTAATCCAGCTTGCGCGGGTCCGAGTTCACGTCCAACTTCAGCGAGTCGAGCCGGTAATTCTGGTAGCGAATAAAGCGGATGTTGGTTTTGGCCGTGAGGCGGGCGGCGGCGCGGCTGTAGTCGCCGGCCAGCACGAAGGGCGAAAGCCGCTTTAGCGAGGGCACAAACTGGCGCAGCAGCCGGGTATTTTTCACCCGCAGCGAGTAAGTAAAGTGCTGATTGGCGGCGCCGTTGGGGAAAGGCGTTACGCCCGCCAGGTGAAAATACCGGTTGATGTGCCGCTTCAACTCGGTGGCCAAGTCGCCCAGGTGCACGTTGCCATCGAGGTTCACGGCCGCTACGTTCGAGTTGAAATCGACCGCCGTGCGGCTGGCCGTCTGCACCACGCGGCCCTGCACCGAGTCGAGCGAGATGCGCTGCTTGTCCTTCACAATCACGATGTGGTCGCCGCTGAACGTGCCGTTAAGCGTGTTCAGGCCGGCGCCGCGCAAGTTCGCTTTCAGGTCGCCCTGCACGCGCAGGTTGCCGCCGGTATAAAAGCCCAGCGCCGTGAGGTTGGCCCCGCGCAAGTTCAGCGAGGTCACTTCGTAACTAGGGTTTTTGGCGTCGCGCAGATTTACTACCGCTTTCAGGTCAAGGTCGAGGTTGGGGTCATCGTGGCTGCTGGCCGCGATGTTGTACTTGCCCCGGTCAATATCTACCGTCGTAGCCACGCCGCGGTAGGTGTAGCCGTTGTAGCGGGCACTCTGCACGTTGGCCGTCAGCTTGCCCACCAGCGTGTTGGGGTCCTGCAAGTTACCGGTGGCATTAATGCGCCCGGTACCCGTAATCGGCCCGATGGTGGGGTCTTTCAGCAGCTTGCCCGCGTCAAAGTTCTGCACCGCGAAGGTGCCCACTACCGGCTGCTGCCCATTGGCCTGCTTGGCCCCTAGCTTGCCGCTAAAGGCCACGTTGCCATACGTCGAGCGCAGCTTCAGATTGGTGTCAAACGCCAGCGTAGTCGGCCGGCCCTTAAAGGTGCCGCTCAGCGAAAGGGTAGGGGGCAGGCTGATGTTGGTGGGCACCGTACCCTTGGGCAGCACGCTCAGCAGGTCGGCGCGGGTGCTGCTAAATTTCTGAATGTCAAGGTCCACGTATAGGCGGCCATCCACGTTGGGCAGGCCCACAATGTGCGCCCGGCGCGCCTGCATCGTCGTGTTGCGCAAGCCCACGAAGTCGAAGTCGCGCACCAGCAAATCGCCTAGCCGCCCGCTCACCAGGCCACTCAGCAGCACGCTTTGGTTGGGGCCGGTGGTGAAGGGCGGCGTACCGGCCAGGCTCGGCACCAGGTACAGAATGTCGCGGAAGCCCAGCCGGGTGGTGCGCAAATCGCCGCTGAGACCCAGGTTGGGCAGGTTGTCGGCGATGCTGCCCAGGCTCTTAAACCGCATCCCCAAGCTGCGCTTAATGTGCGAGTTGGGCGTGATGAGGTCGAGGCTATCGAGCGCAATCTGCACCGAGTCGTACACCACGTTGGCCCGCGCCGACGTGATGGCGAAACCGCTCTGGTCTTTACCGGCTAGGTTGTCGAGCTTCAGCGTCGTGCGGTTTTCGGTAAAGGTTAGGTCCCGCGTATTCAGCACCAAATCAGTGAAGTGCAGGTGGCTGTAGTCGAGCGCCGGGTAGCGCGTCTTCAGCTTGGGGTCGTTAAAGTTGTCGAAGTTCACCGCCACCTGGCTGATGTCGGACTGCGCCAGGGTCACGCGCCATTTCAGGGGGGCGGCGCTGGCTTTGTCGGCGGCTTCGTCCACTTTGCGCACGGCTTCGGCGGGGTTGATGACCCGCTTATCCACCGGCACATTCTTATCCTGCGAGTAGGCAAACGTCGTGTTCTTGAGCGTCAGCTTACCTAGGTCGATGCGCTCTTTAGCCAGGTCAATATTTTTTGCCGTCACGTCGGCCAGCCCAATCTGGCTGTTGATAAACTGCGCCGCCGGCTCGTTCTTGTACACAAAGCCCACGTCTTCCAGCGTCGCCTTATGGAGGCCAAACGTCAAATCGAGCGGCTTTTCGGGCTTCTTGTCGTCCAGTTCGGGCGCGGTTTTGGTTTGCTCCATGCGGATGGCTGCGTGCCGAAGCGTCGCGTTATCCACTTTATACACAGAGTTATCCACATCCACCTCGTCCATGTTGACAAGGAGGTCGCCGAGCTTAGCGCGCAGGTCGGAGCCCGCCACCTGGTCGTTCTGCGTAAACAGGATATTGGCCAGATGCACTCGCCCAATGTCATATTTTAGCCCCGAGCTAGTCGTGTCCACCGGTGCCGTGGGGTCGGTAAAGGCTTTGATGATGAAGTCATAGTTGTTAACGCTGTCTGGCTCGGTGCGCGTCAGGCGCACACGGCCGTTTTCCAGCTCCACATCCTTGATGTTGACCTGCTTCTTGAGTAGCGCCAGCACATCGACGCTCACGCCCAGGTGCCCCACGCTTAGCAGCGTATCGCGCTGCTGGTCGGCCAGGTACACGTTGTCGAAGTTGATGGCGTGCCGGAAATCGGTGCGGAAGGTGCCCAGCCGCACCTCCGTCTTAAGCTTGTCGCGCAGGTAGCCTTCAGCCCGACGGGCCACAAAATCCTGGCCGGCCGGCAGTTGCAGGTACACAAAAAGGCCGATGACGACCAGTAAAACCAGTGCAATCAGCCCAAAGACAACGTAGAGAAAGCGCCGTAGATAAACTGACACAGGCAGAAAAAGGAAAGTGAAGCCGCGCCCAGCTTCAGTAAAGGAACAGAATTGTGGCTTTCCAAACGGGAAACTATCGGCCGGGGTTGGCAAAAGCACGACGGAAAGTGCGGAATAAAGTTGCGCTTTGCCGGCCCTGCAACGTTGCCAGCCGGTGTTTTTAGTGTGCGGCGGCCGGTCCGCAACCGCGCCGCCGGCCGTTACTTTGCCCCATGCAGCCTACTTCCACCCCCGACTATCGCCCCCTCATCCGCCAGGCTTTTGCCGAGATGGAAAAAGTGGTGGTGGGCCAGCGTGCGCTGGTCAGCCGCCTGCTCATTGGCGTGTTTACGGGCGGCCACATCCTGCTCGAAGGTGTGCCTGGCCTAGCCAAGACCCTCACCGTAAGCACGCTGGCGCAGGTGCTGCACCTGCACTTCCAGCGCGTGCAGTTCACCCCCGACCTGCTGCCTTCCGACCTCGTGGGCACCATGATTTACAACCAGAACCAGTCGGTGTTCGAGGTCAAGAAAGGCCCCATCTTCGCCAACCTCGTGCTGGCCGATGAAATCAACCGCTCGCCGGCCAAAGTGCAGAGCGCCCTGCTCGAAGCCATGCAGGAAAATCAGGTCACCATCGGCGAAACCACCTACCTGCTCGACCGCCCTTTTCTGGTGCTGGCCACCCAAAACCCAGTGGAGCAAGAAGGTACCTACCCGCTGCCCGAGGCGCAGGTCGACCGCTTCATGCTGAAAGTACACGTCGATTACCTCAAAAAGGCCGACGAGCTGGAGGTGATGCGCCGCATGGCCAACCTCGGTTTTCAGGGTGATGTGCAGCCAGTGCTCACGAAGGCGGATATTTTTGGCATCCGCGACCAGATAAATCAGGTGCAGATTTCGGACACGCTGGAGAAGTACCTTATTGAATTGGTTTTTGCCACGCGCCGCCCCGCCGACTACGACCTGCCCGAGTTTGCGCAGGCCGTGCAGTTTGGGGCCAGCCCGCGCGCCAGCATCGCGCTGCACCGCGCCGCCCGCGCCGTAGCCTACCTCGATGGCCGCGACTATGTGCTGCCCGAAGACATCAAGGATGTAGCCGAGGACGTGCTCAACCACCGCATCCTCATGACCTACGAGGCCGAAGCCGACGGCATTCGCACCCACGATTTGATTGAGGCAATTCTGCGAAAGGTGCCGATTTCGTAGCGGCGCCGGCTAGTTCGCCGGGCTCCAAAGCTCAACCTTTCAAAAAGTGGCACGTTAAATGCCGAGCGGTTACCGACCGCGCCGCTGCAAAGCCGGCCTTTATCCTTCACCGAAAACACTTTATCCCCGATGAAAAAGCTGCTCATCCTTGCCGCCATGCTGACCGCCGGTGCCTACTCGGCTAGCGCCCAAACCGGCACGACGACCACCACGACCCGCAAAACCACCACGACGCCTTCCTCAGTAAGCACGTCGCCCATGACGGGCACGATGACGGAAACCAGCCCATCTTCGACCACCGTTGAATCGACCACGACGACGGCCAATCCTTCTACCCAGACGCCCGGCACCATCACGGTTCCCGCCAACGCCAAAGTAAAATCGAACGGCCGGAAAATGAAAGTGAAGTAAGCTCCGCGCTCTTCAGCAATTAAAAAGGCCCGGCTGCAAATGCTTGCAGTCGGGCCTTTTTTTGCTCAATTGCGTGAGTAGTGCTGCTAGCGGCCCGCCGCGCGCTCCAGAATGCGCTGCATCTGCCGGGCCAGCGTTTGGCGGTCGAACTCGGCTTGCGCGAGCGCTTGGCCGCGCTGGCCAGCGGCGGCCAGGGCAGCCGGGTCGGCTAGGGCGGCCTGCACCTGCGCCGTCAGGGCCGCCGCGTTGCCGGCCGGGGCGTACCAGCCGCAGCCGTGCTGCTCCACGAGGGCCTTGGTCCAGCCCCGATTGGTTACCACCACCGGTGTGCCCACGGCCAGCGCATCGTAGAGCTTGGCTGGTGAGTTGGTATCAAGAACCGGCATGTCCAAGAAGGACACCACCGCCACGTCGGCCAGCGCAAACCAGCTGAACACCGCGTGCCGGGGCTGCACCCCCACCAGCCGGATGCGCCCCGGCCAGCGCGCCGCCGCCGCGGCCACCAGCGGCGCATAGTAGCCGTGGCCCAGAAATAGGAACGTCGCGGCCGGGTCAGCGGCCACCAGCGCCTCGGCCGCGTCTACCACCGTGGGCATGTCGTTGGCCCGGCCAAAGGTGCCGGCGTAGAGCACGATTTTCTGGCCCACTAGCCCTTGGGTGTGGCGCAGAGCGGCCACGGCCTCGGGGGTGGCGCGGGCGGCCAGGTCCAGGTCGGTGCCGTTGAGCAGGGTCGTCAGCTTGCTTGCGGGAATGCCCAGGCCAGCCACGTAGGTGCTCATATCGGGCGAGAGCGGCACAATGTGCGCCGCGCTTTCATACAGTCGCTTTTCGAGCGCAAATAGCTGCTGCCGGGCCAGCGGCGTGGGCACCGCGCCCATCGCCACCGGAAACGAAGGCCACAAATCCTGCACTTCAAACACCCACGGCACCCGCCAGCCGCGCGCTACCCGCGCCGCCGCCCACGCCGCCGTGAGGGGCGTGCTGATGCCCCACACCACGTCGGGCCGCTCGATGCGGCGGCCCTCGCGCCAGGCCCAAGCCGCATACTGCGCAAAGGCCAGCGCCCGCCGCACCGGTCCCATCTTATTCTCGTACGGGATGACAGCCTGCCGCAGCTCCACGCCCGGCGGCACCCACGCAAAATCGTGCGTTAGCTGCTGGCCCTGCCAGGCGGGCGTGGTCAGCAGCGTCACGCGGTGGTGCCGGGCCAGCTCGGCCAGCAGCGAGTAGTGCCGGCTGGTAGCCGGGCAGTCGGGGCTGGCGTGGTACTGATTGAAAACGGCAACGTGCATTTTTGAGAAATATGAGTTATAAATTATGAGTTATGAGCTTTCTCTTGGACAATTCATAACTCATAATTTATAACTCATAACTACTTTTTAGGTCGGTAGTGCGAGTCGTTCAAAATGTGCTGGGCATTTTTATCGGCCATGAGTTGGGCCAGCGTTACCTCCGTGTGCTCGGCCATGTACTTGCGCACGAGTTGCAGGCCCACCCACTGGCCCACCCGGCCGGGGCAGGTGCGGTCGATTTCGGGCACGTTGGGCCGCTCACCCACGTATTTCTGAATGATGAAGGGCGTAGTGTTGAACAGCAAGTTGTTCTCCAGAAAATGCCCCCAGATGCGCGCCTCGTTGAACTGCACACTGCGCAGTTCCTTGCCCGAGTAGCCCAGCAGCAGCGAGTCGGGCGTGCAGGGCAGCACCTGGCCCGCAAAGTAGAGCCGCTTGCCTTGGTCCACCATCTGGTCGAGCATGGAGGTGGCCGTGAGCTGGTGGCGGTTATACTTGCTCGACACGGCCAGCGCTAGCGTGGGCAGCACGTTGGCGGGGCGGTAGCGCCGCAGCATGTAGCCGGGCAGGTTGGGCCGGTAGCTGGCCTGCGGCCCCGCAAACCAGTCGAGGCTGACGACCAGCAGGCTGTCATTCACAAAAATATCCTTGCCCAGCAGCCCGCTCACGTAGGTAGCGGCCACGGCCGGCGCCCTAAAATCGGGGAAATAATACGTTACCCGCCCCAGCATGGCCGCCATATCGTGCCGCAGGCCTGCCGAATCGGCAAAGGCGGCGGCCGTTTGCTGGCTCAGCTTCTGCAAGTCGGGGTTAGTGGCCAGTTGGGTGAGCGCTTGGGCCAGCGTGTCGGGCGGGGCCTGCCCGGCCTGCAAGTAATAGCGCGCAAAAACCGGATTGGCCCGCACAAACTGCAACCCTTGCGCCGGATTCTTAATCTGGAAAAAGGACCGCTCAAGGTGGTGTAGGGCCAGCGGGGCGGCGGGGGCAGCGGCCGCCGGGTCGGGGCGGCAGCCGCCTTCCGACCCGCGCTGGCAGCCAGCCAGCAGCGTCGCCGCCGCTAGTCCTAAGGCCGTGATATAGGCAGATACTTTCAAGCTGTGGCTATTTTCGCGTAAAATTACACTTTCCCAACGCACCCCGGCGTTTTGCAGTACCCAAACCTCTCTTAGTTTCCTATTCATGAAGAAAATCCTTCTCACACTGGCCGGGCTCGGCCTGGCGCCCGCCGCGTTTGCCCAGGTCGAAATCGGCCTCAAGGTATCGCCATCCATCTCGTACTTCCGTACGGCTTCGCAAAGCAATAACTTTCAGAGCGATAAGAGCAAGATAGGCTTTGGGGGCGGCATATTCATCGACTACTTTTTTGGCGAAAATTACGCTTTCAATACGGGCTTGTTCCTGACCGGCAAGGGTGGTACCTATTCCTACACCGAGAAAACAGGTACCGCCAGCACCACCGTCACGCAGAAGCTGGGTATCGACTACCTCGAAATTCCCGCTACCATCAAGCTCTTCACCAACGAGGTGGCGCCGGCCACGCGCCTTTACTTTCAGGTGGGGCCGTCGGTGGCCTTCCCCGTCGGTGCCCGCATCAACGGCGATAAATACTACACCGACCCTTACAACGGCAACACGCAAACCAAGGCATCTGACCACGTTTTTGGTGTTGATGTCAACGTACTCGGCTCCATCGGCGCCGAGTACCAGCTTGGTAAAAGCACCAAAGTACTCACCGGTATCAGCTACCACCACGGCCTGATTGATATTGACCGCTACTTCGAGAAAAACCGGGGCTTTGGCGACGTATCCATCAAAAACAGCGTTTTTGCCCTCGACTTAGGCATGAAATTCTAATCGCCGCTTCAGCCTGATTGCGCAGATTTTACTGAGTAAGTCGAGAGCAAGCGCATTCCACTTGGTCAGTTAAGCAAAGAAAGCCACTCCGCAAGGAGTGGCTTTCTTTGCTTAACTGCATTACTATAAGCTGCTGGATAACCTATAACAGGCAGGCTGAATCCGCGAAGCGGCGCAATTAGTCTAAATCGGCGATTACTTCGCGGTCCTGGGCGCGCGCCATCGCGGCGGCGGCCGAGTGAAGCTCAATCTGCTCGCCGTGCTCGTCTTCGATACGGAAGTCGGTGAGGCCGAGCGAGGTATCTTTCATCACCTTCACCCACTTGTAGTACTTGAGATACCACTTCATCTGCCGCGAGACCAGGCCTTTCGTGTAGAAAGCGTGTAGGAACGGATGCACGTAGAGCGTGATGCCCGCCTGATTCTGATTCACCAGCAAGTCGTCGATGCTGTTGTCAATCTCGTCGGTCACCTGGATGGAGGCCGAAATCTTGCCCGTGCCGCCGCAAGTGGGGCATACCTCGCCGGTGATGATGGTTTCGGCCGGGCGCACCCGCTGCCGGGTTATCTGCATCAGCCCAAACTTGGTGATGGGCAGGATGGTAAACTTGGCCTTGTCCTGCTTCATGATGTGGTACACCGCGTCCTCCACCTTCTTGCGGCTCTCGGCGGCGCGCATGTCGATGAAGTCTACCACAATGATGCCCCCCATGTCGCGCAGGCGCAGCTGCCGGGCTACTTCCTTGGCGGCCAGTAGGTTAATCATGAGGGCGGTGGCCTCCTGGTCGTTCTCCTGGTTGCTCTTCGAGCCGGAGTTGACGTCTACCACGTGCAGCGCCTCGGTGTGCTCAATGACGAGGTAGCCGCCGCCCGGCACGCTCACCGTCTTGCCAAACAGCGTCTTCAGCTGCTTCTCAATACCCAGGTGCTCAAATACCTTGGCCTTGTTATTGTGCAGCTTCACGAGCCCGAGCTTGTCGGGCGCGATTTTTTGCACGTACTCCTTCATCTCCTCGAAGCGCCCCGGCGTGTCCACCACAATCGAGTCAAACGACTCGTTGAGCATGTCGCGTAGCATCGAGGAAGTGCGGCCCAGCTCACCTAGCATTTTATCGCGGGGCTGCCCTTTGCGTAGGTTGGCGTACAGCGTTTCCCAATTCTCGACCATGCTCTGCATGTCGCGGTCCAGCTCGGCTACCTCGTGGCCCTCGGCCACGGTGCGAATGATAACGCCGAACCCCTCGGGCTTAATGCTGGCAATGAGGCGCTTAAGGCGGTCACGCTCCGCTTTGCTCACGATTTTCTTCGATACCGAAATCGTATTCGTAAACGGCATCAGCACGAGGTAGCGGCCGGCCATCGAAATGTCGGTGCTCACGCGCGGGCCCTTGGTCGAAATCGGCTCCTTGACCACCTGCACCAGCAGGTTCTGGCCTTTCTTAAACACGCTGTCGGCCTTGCCGACTTTTTCCAGGGGAGCTTCCAGCTTAAAGCTTTCTAGGCCAGCGCTTTGGGCCTGGTGCTTCATGACGCTGCCGACCCATTTATTGAGGGAAGGGAATTGCTCGCCCAGGTCGCCGTAGTGCAGAAAGGCGTCCTTCTCGGAGCCAATATCTACGAAGGCCGCGTTAAGGCCCGGCATCACCTTGCGCACGGTGCCCAGGAAAATGTCACCCACTGCGTAGTTGGTGTCATTGCGGTCGAAGTGATACTCAATCAGCCGCTTATCCTGGAGCAAGGCAATTCGTTCCCCCTCGGGGGTGGAATTGATAATTAATTCATTGCTCAACGTAGTAGGTTAGGTTAAAGTAGCCCGCCCGGCCCCGAAGGCTGGAGTGGATTGCCCCGAAACCGGCAAAAGGGAAGCCAGGACTACGAATGTCCCAGCTTCCCCTCGCGAGCCACGGCTAATGCCCATACGGGCAGTCCGGCACACCACGGTAGTCGTCCGCGTGGCGGAGGCTACGTGAGAGATAGGCGGGCAACCGGTGCTTGCGCGGCCTGGCTGCCTGCCCCTTACTCCGCACTAAGTCAGAAGATTACTTCTTCTTGTGACGGTTTTTGCGCAGGCGCTTCTTACGCTTGTGGGTGGCAATCTTATGGCGTTTACGTTTTTTACCGCAGGGCATCGTCGTGTTGGGTTAAAGGGTAGGGATGATTGAAATTCCGGTTTCTAGTTTCTGAAGCTGGGTTGCAAAAGTAATAACTTCAACGTCAGTAGCCCGAAGCCGGCGCTAATTTTTGAGTTTTGCCAGCTCCTCATCAACCGAAGCGGCCAGTGCAGGGTCGCTGCTCAGGCTTCGGGCTTTTTGGAAGGCGGCGCGGGCTGCCTCGCCCCGGTTGGTGCGGGCCAGCGTCACGCCCAGGTAAAATTGGCCCTCCACATTCTTCGGGTTGACCTGCACCAGCTGCGAAAAGCGTTCGACCGCCTTATCGTATTGGTTGCTTTGAATGGCCAGAATCCCGAGGTTGTAAAGTACCTTCTCATTCTTGGGGTCTTGCTCTAGCACCTCCCGCAGCAGGCCAATCCCTTTCACGGGGTTGTCGCTGCTCATGTAGGCCATCCCCAGGTTGGTTTTGGCGTCCAGGTTGTTCGGGTTGGCGTGCAGCACGTTGTCGTACAGCTCGCGGGCCCGGTCGCCGAGCATTTTCTTGCGCTCGGTCGAAGCCGCAAAGCTATACGCCTGAAAATACGCGTCGGCCGCTTGCTGCCAGGCTTTTTCGCTGGGCTTGGCCGTAGCCACGCCCGCCAGGTAGTAGCCCGCACTGTCGAAGCGTTGCACGGTAGCGTAGCGCGCCGCCAGGGTAGTAGCCACCTGGCTGCGGCCACTGGCCGGGGCTGCCCGGTACTGCGCCAGCAGGGTATTAAGCTCTTGGCGCTGGGCGGCCGTGGCCTGGGTGTGCGGCGCGGCGGCGGCCGAAGCGCCCGCCCCGGCTACGGTGCCGGTTTCGGCCGGGCGGGGACCCGAAGAAGCATCGGCTTTCGAACCATTGGTGGCCATGCCGCCGCCATCGCGGTTGGCGGTACGGGCCGCGTCCTGGTTCAAGGCAGCTTTGCCTTCCTTGGGCTTTACGATGCCCTTGGGCAGCGCGTAGAGCCCACCCGCCAGCGCCAAAGCGCCAGCCAGCAGCAGCAGCTGATGCGTACTGGTTTGGGAAGTGGAAGCCATATATGCTAGAAGGCTGAAGGGTTGGTAAGCAATGGGGTGATGAGGGAGGAACCAGCGGCCGGCCAACCGGCCGGCTTGTTCGCCCTCATCACCCCATCACTTCTAAACCTAAAACTCGCTATAATACTAAGCCTTGGCTTTTTTGGTGCTCTTGGCAGCCTTGGGGGCTTTGGCCGAAGCAGCATCGCCCGTGATTTTCTTGCTGCCTTTGATTTTGGCAACGAACGTCTTGCTGGGCTTAAAGCTCGGGATGTAGTGCTCATCAATGATGAGCGACGTGTTCTTCGAGATGTTACGGGCAACTTTGCGAGCCCGCTTCTTATTTACGAACGAGCCGAAGCCACGCACGTAAATGTTGTGGCCCTCGGTCATCGAATCCTTCACTACTTTGAAGAAGGCTTCGACGGTCGTCAGCACATCGGCTTTCTCAATGCCGGTTTTTTGCGAGATTTCGGAAATTACCTCAGCTTTGGTCACGTTGGT
>Ga0160428_1001427_pt1 | contig 18096 bp, 18 predicted proteins | sample SolpanmetagenomM_FD_108198 | JGI IMG/M metagenome (GOLD analysis project Ga0160428, IMG submission 108198) | Solar panel surface microbial communities from Lawrence Berkeley National Laboratory, California, USA - M | ecosystem: Engineered > Built environment > Solar panel > Unclassified ... | reverse complement strand
GGTTATGCTGCATATGGTTCGGTAGATCCTGGTCGAGATTGCTCAGGCTATTCGGATCGGCGGAGAGTTGGTGGTATTGTTGGCGTAATCGATCACCCGCAGCAATGGCACGGAAGCGTTTCAAATCGACGACGTACAGCGCGCTGATGTGGTACGGCGCGCCACGGAGGAAGTTCTTCCAATAGCCTTGTTTCCAAAAGCGATATCCTTCCATTTCAACGCGGGAGTCGCACATGGGTGTGAAGCCGTACGGTGCGCCTTCGAGATCATGCGTGACAAGTTCATACATATCCGTGCGCACGATCTGATCGGCGTCAACGAAGATGACTTTGTCGAGATCGAGCGGGAATAAGACGTCGAGGAAAAGGATTTTGTAGCCCCAGATGACGCGTTGTTTTTCTTTTTGGGCGCGGAGCCAGTGGGGCCAGGCATACGTGACCATTTCGAAGCGGAAGTTGTAATGGGCGGCGAGGTGGGGGAGGAATTCTTTGAAGGAGGGCGAGAGGAATTGTTCGATGAACCAGAATTTGACGGTGTGGTTTGTGTGGCGCATTACGGAGACCATCATGATGCTGAGCATGCGTTCGTAGAGATGGCCGGAAGCGACGGAGAAGATGTTGATGTCGGCGTGAGGGGCGTGTTTGGGAACGATGCCGGTGCTATCGATTCCGTTTTTCGCCAGGAGCTTCTGACCGGCTTTGAGACCTTTGGCTATATAGCTGCCTGCTTTTGTATCTGCAAGACCAGTTTTGGAGAGGATGTCGTCGGCCAATTCGGCGCCTTTAGATGCAATGCTATCTGCAGATAGTGGTGAAGGCTCTAAGACGTCTTCTGTCCTCTTGCCTGGTTTTCTCGATAGTCGAGGGAAGAGTGTAGTTCCTTGAAAGCTCAACAGAGCGATATCCGTCGAGTTTACCATACTTTGACCTAGTATACCAGCACTTTCAAGGCTGAAAATTTCCTGGCTTCGACCACGTTGCAAAGCTAGACCATAGACGCCAGGATTGACCTTGAATTGAAAGTATCCAAGATTGGCCATGACGATTGTACTTGCGAAAGCAGGATCATTCTCTGTGCCAAGTGCAAGCTGGACACCTCGAGGTGGATTGCCATTAGTAAGATCGCGTGAATGGCCTTCAATCAAGATATGCTCAAGTTCGTAGGTCGCTGTTACACTGGCTGTACTCTTCAAGGAGCTAAGCTTAATGTTGTCCAGATCATGTATAGAAACCTTTGGTGCTACGAGCCAGGACGGAGGTGTATCCATCGTAATGGTCAGCAGTGCATCTTGGGGCATACCATTGAAGCGGGCACTTTGCCCTTGAACAGATCCATCCTCATTGAAAAGCGATTCCGAGTGAAGAACTTGGCGATAAAAACGCTTGACAGGCAACTCCGTCAATTTCTCCGGTGGATTGAGGTAAACACGGGTGTGTACACTTTCAAGCTCAGATAGAACCGCGAGCACAGGTACCCATTGCTGCGCCACTTCCGACGTAGGATCCAGAAGAGTGACTACCTGTATTTGTGCTGAAGACATGTCGCCAGATTTGACACAAGTATGTTTGTCCTCCCAAATTGCAACAACATCCATTCTCGGTCCAGGCGCGTTGTCATAGATGCCTTCTGGAACCTCGTTCGTGCTAGAAAGAGCAACTAGAGAGGTCAGGCGAGCAAGCCTGAAAGACGTCGCAGCTTTATCTTCCAGGGACAAGGCATCGAGGGCAGCTAATACAGGCTTGATGCGCTTCTTTGTTTCATAAGCTAAGAAGTCACGGAAATCCTTATCGGTGAAATTGGTTCCTTCTGTGAATTTGATCAGCCTGCCATTGAGTAGCACTCCAACTTCACCAGCAGCAAGACCCAATGTCTTTGCTAAGGCGTCAAGCTGGAGATCGCAAGTACCGTCAGCTTCTACTGAGCGTGATAATTCCACAGCGTCCAGAATCTTTTCTTTGAGCTCCTCTATCAAGGACGATGACTCCCTATTCACGATTTCTTGTATGACACTTTGATCGATTTCAGAGGCACCGAGGCTCCTGAATGCCACGTCGATGCCGGATTGAGAAAACGCGAACTTGTATGCGTTGACGAGCAGTTCAACACCTTGTGCTCGAGTCACATCTCCAAACACAATGATACTGGCCGATTTTGGAGAGTCCTGATCGTTCACAAACCCAACTATCGGAAGCGAGGCCAACTCCGCCGAAAAGTCCTTGTACAGTTGCCCAACATCATACATTTGAACAGACGATTCGTCCTCAGGCACAATCAATGGATTCCTGTTCGGTTGTGCATTCTCCAGAAATACACTGGGCAGCCAAGTGCCCTCCTCCAAACGACCCTCAAACAGAGCCATTTGCACCACTTGCAAATCTGCAGTGAGGCGGTTGCTCATGAGTTGCAGCCAGTCATCCGTACTTGGAATAGGAACGCCATTAGCGAAATATGGCGCACCAGGCTTGTCAGCACCAAGCCTTGCTAGATAGAACTTGACTTCTTTCACGGTATCTTCGTACAAGTCCGAGGCAAGTACGTCGTCGAAAGCGAGTTCGGACTTGTCCTGCCGCATTTTGCGGTTCGCTGTTGCTGCTGCAAAGATGCCCTTGTTGGCGCCAGCAATCTTGCGTTCTGCAGCTAGACCTTCCAGATAAGCCATGACTGCCGAAAGACCATAAACGTCTTGCAGGTAGTAGACGATTTTCGCGTGCTCGGCTGCCAATTTCGATACTGGACTCACTACGACACCGAAGCGTGCCGCTATCTTTCTCTTCACCAAGTTCTGGAGCGTGTCAACCACAAGCACGAGATCATCTCTTTTTGTGACATCCAAGGGGAAAATGAGATTCTGCACATCTAGTGCCACAGTTGGGAGCTGTCCAGGATACATTCTCTGCAATAATGCTTGAGGTTCCTTTGGCCATTGCGCATAGCGCGAGTCCTTCTCCAAATCGTTCAACCAGATTATGACGCTTTGTGGGTGTTCACCCTGGTTATGCCTCCAGTCGTACCTCGTCACATCATCCCCTTTCATCGCTGAGCCTGTAATGGCTTGATGTGAGAGAAGAGCAATTGCTTCGCTTGCAGAGAAGCCAAGCTCCTGGATATCACCGATGAGCTTTCTCTCCTTCCGAAGGTGCTCTAGCAGGGAGAAGACATTGATATCACGAGCATTGATCTGCACGCCATTAATCCAGAACGCACTCATGCCTGGTGGCGCGAGTTTCGCACGATTGGCAGCATGCTCAGTCGCGAAGTCATCGTCGATCTCGTGAGCAGCAAGTGCTGCTGCATACTTTGGAAAGTCTTGTGATATTCTCCCCAATGTCTTGAGGGGGTTTTCGCTAGCCATGACGAAACTAGCTGCCTTGATACTGAGGTCAGTAAGCTCACGGGAAGTTAGTGGCTTAAGATTGGCCGTTTCTTCACCACCAGCATCGAGGTTGATTTCACTGGCTTTCGTATCTTGCTTAGTTTCATCAGCTTGACGATCGTCTATCACGATGTAATCTGTTCTCTTCAAAGCCAACTCAATGCCGTAACCGTTGACTACTAGCGGACTTCGCTCACCAGAGTGCGGTGGCTTCCAGCGTATTCGAAAAGGTGTGTCGTTTCCAGTATGTAATTGCCTCCACTCTCTGTACTGTACTGCAAAGTCTGATGCTGTAGGGTCTACGTACAGTGTCCAGAGCTCGTCTTGTGCTGCACTACTGCCATGTGTTCGATCGAACTGTAACGTCTTTGTTGTGTGGTCGTCTTTCCCGTGCGTTCCTGTTTTCTGAGTATCATCACATTTAGCATTCATGCACAGCCGCCCTCCCTTCTTCCATATCTGCACACTCGGCGTATTATCCTCAGCCTCCTTATCTGTGGTATGCCTCTCTCTGTCTTCATGCAGTCCTGCAGTCGACACGGCAGAACGCCAATATTGGTATTGTGCTTCTATCCGCGGTGCAGCCTCATGCACACTCAGCGCCAATTTCCAGCTCGACAAGACTGCGGGATCCGTTATATGACCATCCCTTTTGAGTACACCAAGGAACTGTGCATAGAGTAATTGGTCGTTCATGGTATATTGATACGCGAAGCGGCCAGCCGCGACTGTGTCAAGGAGAGGGAGGAAGCAGGAGGCATTCTCGGCTGCTGCGGTTTCTCTATGTTGCCATTAGATATCGTCGTGCGGTGTGATATATAGACACGTACGTACATCAGCTCGAGGAGGAAGGGTGGTGCGAGAAAGGCTGCTTGCAGGTCCACCTCGATACTCGGGGCGGCATTGCAGAGATTGAGGGCGGAGGAGAGCAGAAGTGTAGATATGAGAGCGGGCTTCCGTACAAAGGACGCCCAAGAAGGGGCCATCTTTCTGGCTGGTTGTTGTTTACAGCTGGTACTTCGTGATCATACAGTGTATTGCCGCAGTTTGGTCTAAACTGTCGTCGGCACTATCACACGTCTTTGAGTATAAACAAGGAATTGGCTATTGACACATCGTGGTGGTTGATGTTACTGAAATGCGAAATAAATATGTGGCATCCTGAAACAAAACAATTGACCTGATAGACAGGGGCTGAAACGTCATGGGATGTGGAGATGTATGGCTCATATAAAAAGACTTGGTTTCAGTATCATTCCTTTCATTAATTCATGCTATTCATGCAATGTAACTCGCAAGGCATAGGTATGTCTTGCAACATGCTCTGTTGATCATTGGAGCCACACTCGAGCTTCATTCCAAACAGTATTTCTCCACCAGTTCCTTGTTACAATACTACCTGGTCAGGTCCGTGTTGAACTCCCAACCACCAACAGCCAACTCATCCGCCGTCGTGCTAAGCATGATTTCGCGACGCTTGTTACAATATGTTGTACGATCGAGCATCTCAATCTTCTTCTTTCCTAGATCTTCAGTGGGCAGCTCGAACAAGTGACTAAGGTCTTCCACAGCCATTTCCAGATCTCTCTGATTGTCTTCGAAGAGAATAGTCTTGTTAGCACGGGCGAGATAGTAAGCCAGAGCGTAGGTCCACTTGAGTGTTTGGCGACATTGCTGTAGAGTCTGCGATGCGTTGCTGATAAACTGCACTTCGATCCAGGATAGATTCGAGTTGGTCTGCAATTGGCTCATCTTCTTCTCAGCCTTCAAAGCGATGTCTTTGTCGAGCTTCGCAGACTGTTGATGATTCGCAAAGCGGTTGAAGTAGTGCAGGTAGCGCTCCAGAGATGCTCTTGACTTTGCTTGCTGATCGCGAGCTTCGTGTCCACTCTTCTCGTCAAATCGACTACAATTATACCAGCTCGTTCCATGCTCTGACCAGACTCCCATGCACATCCAGCAGAACTCATTCTTGCACTTTCGGCAAGTCATGTGGTTGCATCCTCCGTTCTTCTCAATGGTGGACATACATTTCGGACACTCTTTCGTATTGGCAGAGATCCAATTGGCAGTCTCCGAGTCGTCTTCGCACTTCTTCACCCATTTCTTCACTAGAGCGCATGGTGCTGGTTGATGATCAGGTAAAGTGCAGCCGAAGCAGAAGCGATGGTGACATTTGCATGCCACTGTAGGTACAACACGCATGAGATCTTTAGGCTTCACACCGCAGCTGACAGCGTATACACAATTCGGTGCTGGGCACCACTTCAGATTGTCTTTGTCGTCGACGTAAGTCCTGGTCAGCAGTTCTTGGTACCTGGTGGGCAGTATTAGAGTATGTTCACGAAAGACATATTTTTCTGATCAACATACCTATCTCGCAAGCCTGATTCTTCCTTTAAGAGTAATTCCAAAGACTTTGAATCTATAATCCTTTTGCAATCATCGCCAGGACACTTGATCCTTGCAGCTTCACCCTCTTCCGAGATTTTTTGTGTAATATAGTGCTTGTAACAATCGACACAGAATCGGTGGTTGCACTTCATGGCGAAAGTGTCAAGATTAGGCGAGTCATCATAACAGATCTGGCATGTAAAGTTTGCGACTTTCTTGATCCTGGGAGGTGTGCTGCGACTGCTAGATCCAATACCGGCCTCATCGAGCACTTTCTCCTGGTCTTCCATGTACCTTTCTATCAGCTTTTCCTTGTGCCACCTAGAATACCGTAGTAGTATCGCCGCTGCTTCAGGTGGTAGATCGGTAATCATGGCGACTTCGTCGACTTGGCTTTGTTGTGATTTCTGTATGTCCTCGGGGCTGTAGACTTTGTAATCCGTCTCATAGCTCTTCTTTTTCACCGCAAAGTCCTTATCGTGCATGTCGAAGGCAGCCTCAGGCTCTCCGTATCCTCCTATTGACGCAGCTGTCATGGAAGTTAGCATTTTCTCCCATTCGAAAAGATCTTGACATGTACATACCATCCTCCAGACTGATATCGCTTCCAATCCCTGCATCCTCGTTGAAGTCTACACTTGATGCAAGGCTCTGCATATCATCGTCGGAGTCCATGTTTGTGGTCGGTGGAGTAGCAAGTGAAGCAAGGGCTGTGGCTGGGCCCGCAGAAGGTGGTAGAGCCGGTGAGATTCTGTTGTGAGTGCTTGCTGGGCTTTGTTCTTTGATTGCTGCCTGTTCAGATGTCTTTGCGGATGGTGCCTTTGTTTTGGCCGTGGCAGGCTTCTTGGTTACAGCTTTGTTTGAAGCAGACTTGTTCGTTGTCTTGGGTAATGATACTAGGGCTTCTGCCTCCTGGCTCTGACCAGCAGACAAACGTGCACTGCTTCGGGTGGTCCTTGGTGGTGGTGAGTCTGTCAAATCTACAACTTGACGTTTTCGTTTGGGAGGCGTGGTGATAACCGTGGAAGCCTAATCTCGCCTGGCGACGAGACTGGCCAAAAGTGATTGATCGGTAGCTGAACTAGAGCCAGCGAGGATCCACGACAGGGGATGTGGGAGAGGGTGGATCAGACGGCTCAAAGTGGCGAAGCGTGGAAAGACTCTGATATGCGCCAACTGTGTGTTGCTTGGCTACGGGTAGGCAGGAGAAGTGTGCTCGGGGCAGACAGTGACAGACGTATGACAAACAATGATGGAAATGGGTAATCCGTGTTAGAGATGAACGCCAGCACGAGCCAAGTTGATGACGGGATGCTTCTGTCTGGTTCGAAGGGGTCCTTTCCCGACTTAGAAAAGGGGTTTATTTGGATCTTGCTCACGAGGAGGTTGGAGGTTGGGGCGAAGACAGTCATCAATGGCTCAGATACATACATTGTCGAAGCGGAGAGCTCTCAGGTATTCAGCTATGGAGCGACATTGATTCGCTCAATCTCCAGACTTCCTCCTTCCATAGATTTTTTCTGCCTGATCAAACACTACCTATAACTCCTGCACGTTGACTGCGCATGCTGCTCATTACATTCGTTCATCATACTGTGGTTAGAGCTAGTTACGGCGATGGCTTGCACCGTCAAGCTCAGAAGGATCCCAACTATCAATCCTCAAAGGTTCAGGCCGAACATTCAACACTCGTGACTTCTTGTCTCCCTGCTCGGAGATGCGAGTGAGTTCCTGCACGAAGCTCTTACCCCACCAAGCACTGTACAGTGTTAGCTTGAATATAACAAATATCAGATACAGACAAGACATACCTAGTATACTTGTTGACGTATTTCTGAAGCTTCTCAAAGTTGACCTTGCGCTGCTCATCGCCCATAGTGACTGCTTCATGTATAGCATCTGCTAATTCCTCTGTATTCCATGGGTTGACCACCAGACTGCCGTTCAAGCTCTGAGCAGCACCTGCAAACTCAGAGAGAACAAGTTGACCATGGCGTTCCTGCTGGCAAGCAATGTACTCGAACGAGACCAAGTTCATACCATCACGAGTAGAAGAGACGAGGCAGGCATCTGATACTGCGTACAGTGCCACAAGCTCGTCAAACGCAACTGACTTATGCATGAAGTGGATAGGCATGAATTCGATTGTGCCTGAAGTAAAATGATTAAATAGCCTTTCAATGCGAAATTTCAGACAACATACCGAATTTTCCGTTGATCCGACCAACAAGCTCATTGACTACAGCGCGCAAGTTTTGGTACGCTTCGACGTCTTGTCTGCTTGGCACGGCGACCTGAACAAGCACAACCTTGCCGACCCATTCGGGATGCTCCGTAAGGAAAACTTCGAGAGCATGCAGCTTTTGAGGTACGCCCTTGATGTAGTCGAGGCGATCAACTCCTACCATAAGCTTGACACCTTGAAACTTGCGCTCGAGAGCGGCAATTCGTTCCTGTACTTTTGGTTTCTTCATTGCTTCTTCGAACTTTTCAGGATCTATGCCGATTGGATATGCGCCAACCGAGACGTTCTTGCCCTGATATTCGACTCCATTTGGTGTAGTTGGTGTTCCGCTAATATTATTAATCTACAGATCTAGTCGTGAGAAACAGGATCGATACTTACAGAATTCTGGCGCAACTGCTCAAGAAGTGCCTTGCGTAGTCGTATGTGTGAAAGCCAATAAGATCGCAGTGCAGAATGCCTTCCAGAATCTCGTTTCTCACAGGCAGAATACGATAGATTTCACTACTCGGGAAGGGAGTGTGAAGGAAGAAACCCAACTTGACATTCTTCTTTGACTTGCCAATCGCCTCTCGAAGCATAGCTGGAAGGAGCATGAGATGATAATCGTGTACCCATACAAGGTCATTGTCCTGAACGTCTTTCGCAATAGCTTCGGCGAAGAGCTGATTGGCCGTCTTATAAGCTTCCCAAGCCTCTTCGTCAAACGTGATCTCACCAGGATGATAATGGAACAAGGGCCAAAGGATAGAATCTAGCTTGTGATCAGCACCCGAATGTCACAAGATGATCGATGTTCCTCGACTCACTCGAAAAGCCATTGTAATGTTTGTCCGCAAGGTCATCGTCAAGCATTACCGGCACTGCATTGTATTCTTCCTTGAGCTGTGTCTTGAGTGTCTCGATTTCATTCTCTGGCACTTCCATACCAGGCCAGCCGTACCATTGGAACGTTGTCGTCTTTGATAGTCCGCTGAGACCAGTAACTAGACCACCTGACGACATGGAGAAAGAGTACTCGCCTTCATCGGAGCGCTTGATGGTGATTGGGAGACGGTTGGAGATGAGTAGGAGGCGACCCTCTGGCGTCTTTTCATCGACGGGAGCCATGGTATGGGTTTGGAGGGAAGTTCGAGGGTAGACGTGAGCGTGGTTGAGGTGAAAGGGTCAGAGGGTGACTAGGATTGAAAGAGCCGAAGACTCGACTGAGATGAGTATCGACGTCCAAGCTAGATTTACGGAACTGGCTGCAACAGGAAGAAACCTGGTTGTTGTTGCTTTTACCGATCGAGGTTCAGCCTTTTATGCAGGTAGCCTAATAGTGCGATTCGCGAAAGATGTTGCACGAACAGCAGCGACAAGACCGACAGCAGAAGCAGTACTTGGCGGGTTAAGGCGACAGAAGATGCTTGTAGAGTTGAGGTCGTGAACGAGAGAAAAAGGTGAGGTGACAAAGATGAAACAAGCGCAACGGAGCGAGCGGAAAGCTGATCCTTCCAATTGGCGTCATTGAAACATGGGGGGAAACAAGAAACGGTGATCATCAGGTACGGCAGCAAGCTCAAGAGACAACACAAACTGTAGCAGGAAAATCATTCCATTGCAGAATAGAAAAAGAGACATTACTGGCTATGCCACTCTCAGTGACAGCCGAAGCCCACTGTGTTTCACGCGCATGTATGGTACTCCGCGCCCATCAATGCTTTCCAGCACTAGCAACGTATGAATCCATGCCCTTGTCCTCCGCAACGTTCTGTACTCTTTGCTCCAGGTCGTGCGTGTAGTAAGGACTCATGTCTCGTCCTCCTACAAAGAAGGGCGCTTCGTCGAAGAGGTGGTGCATTTCTTCCAATGGAACACCTGGGTATAGTCAGTACATAGCTCGACAACTTTTTGTAAGTTGAATGCGACTCACGGCTTGTTTCGGGCAAGAATGCCCAAAAGAATATGGCGTTCGTGAAGTTGCAGACGATGAAGAGAATGTAGTAGCGGTAGCCGATGTTCTGAATGGCAATCGGAGTGACTTGTCCAATCAAGGTGTTGAAAGCAAAGGACACCATGACACCAAGAGAGACACCCTTGGAACGAGTGCGCGTGTCGAATACTTCTGATGGAATGACCCAGGAAAGAGGACCGCAGGTTGCCGAGAAAGAGACGTTGTACAACCAGGTGCAAGCAATGAAGCCTGGTTACTATGTTAGCGCAGCCTTCAGTATCGTTTCGTGGGACTTACCCCAATGGGCTCCAGTATTGTTAACACTCGGCGGGTATTTGAACAACAAAGCGGTCGCAATGATGAAGAACAGACAGTTGACAAGATTACCACCAATCAGCGTCCATCTCCTTCCCAAGCGGTCGACAAACAAAATACACATGAATTGTGCCACAAGAGCCAAGATACTCGAGATTGCCTGATATTTCAGCGTATCATTGGCGTTGATGCCAATTTGTGCATACAGATCGACACTGAAGTATTGAATCGCACTGACACCAGTCATTTGCACCGAAGCTTGAACGGCTGCGACGAGGAAGAGCCTGCGGAAGGAAGGCGCATGGACGAAAAGCTCGAGGTAGCCTTTTGCTTCGTGTTCTTGCTCGAAGAAAATGGCATCTTGGATTTGCTGGTGCTCTGCGATTACCCATGGATCGTTGATGTTGCCATGAGCGTGAAGACGGGCGAGGGTGTGGAGTGCTTCGTTCGTCTTGCCATGGGCAGCTTGCCAGCGTGGGGATTCCGGAAATAGAAGGATCAAGGCGGCCTTTGTTCGTTGGTTAGCCTTGAAGGACGCAGATGACAAAGTATAAAGACTCACCAGGAACACAGCAGGAACAAGCTGAATACCCAGAGGAAGACGCCATTGTGCATTATCTGTATCGGCAAAGCCATTGAAGGTTCCCCAAGATCCCCAAGCAGCAACAAGAGCACCAATTCCCAACATGAATTGTTGGAGAGAAGTGATTCGACCACGAATGGAGGGATGAGCGATCTCTGCTTGATAGAGTGGAATGACTAGAGAGAGTATCAGCATAACGAGAACTTACCGAGATAAGTGCAAACTTACTCATTACGAGGAAGCCTACACCAAAACCAGCGAAAGCCCGGCCAGCAAAAAGGTATCCTGTCGTCCTTGCACCAGTCTGGAGTGCTCCGCCGAGCAGAAAGAAGAGTGCTCCCATGAGAATTGTTACCTTGCGTCCAAGGTAGTCACCAATGGGACCGGCGAACATAGCACCGAAGAAACCTATTTTGGGGATTAGCTCGCTATTCGCATTTTGGCTTCCCTTTGTGGAGATATACCGCCACCAGTGAAGACAGAAACGATAGCACCACTAGAGGTTATATCAGCATGATGACGGTCCAATGAGCTGAGTGCACAACTTACGTGACGATAGCTGAGGGGTGGTTGAAGTAGGTCGTGAATGAAGGACAAGCAATGACCTCAGCAATCACACCCAAATCATATCCATACAGAATAGAGCCGAAACTGGCAAAGACACCGACGAGGAATTGATACCATTTTGGAGGAATGGCCATGTTGAGCACTTGAGGCAGTCAGCCTATACTTGTGGCTTGATTCTGGACTAAATGCGTGAAAGAGAAGAGAATGATATCCCAATAAGTCGCAAAGAGAAGACTGAGACAGATATTCAAAACAAGAGCAGCACACAACAAGCATTATATACAGATCAGCAACATGGAGATACATGGACCTGAGAGCGGGGAAGACCACAATGTGACCAGGATACATGCGGGGAGTATGGCTCGCTGCTCGGGATAAAGATGTAAAGCATGCATAAACTGGTTTTGGTGTGGGACAGTTACAGGATGTGCAAACCTTGCTATGTGATTACGACACATCGGGCCATATCCTGGGCATAATTTTGAGGTCACAAGGTCAAAAACCAAAGCAAGCATGCTCAAGCATCGGCCGCTCCTCGGCCGCTCTGAACAAGGTTTATTCCTCTTGGCTTTTCACGCATGCTACGGTGGTACCGCGAAGCAAGTAGCGGCTAATCTCGGGAATAGATATGGCGAGTTGAGAGGAAAAGAAGCCAAGACGACGGTGTGTACATGTGCGACCTCAAGACGGATATGGGCTCTTGGCTTGCTTATGCTATTGGTGTACGGAGCTCCGGACTAGGGAATGTGTATCAGGTAGCAAGTACGCTTCCTTCGAGTATGCCTCTATCTTGTGACCATTTTCAGGCTATGGGGACCGTATATATGAGGACCCGATTCTCATCGCCTGGGAGTGCTGCTCAATCTGATTCTAGGCATCCGACAATGGATGAAATGCCTAGTTCTCACGAGGATTATGGCGATGCTCAAGCAACTTTAAAGCCGTTTATATCGATACATGTAGTCTGGCTATGCCAATTGAGCAGGAAACTGCTTCCTCACCTCTGCTGTTTGGCTCAAGACAAAGGGGGGATTCTCTTCAGAATGCTTTTGTTCACTATACTGTTTTCAGAGGTTAATTGGTCTACCCTCTAAGAGAGGTTTAGCTTTCTTGCTGTCACGGTGCCACTTCTTTTGATATAGTGGCTGATCTCTTCGGGGTAAAGATGTAGCGAAGGAAATAACCTTTGTTGTAAGCCAAGACGACTCCAAGGCGGGGTTCGTTCGTGCCTAATTATGTACATGTAACGACAATTACCTGGACCGTACAATAATCGAGATGAGGAGATCGCTCCTAGCAGGCCCACGCGGCCAGCGAGTCCAGTTGGAACTGGTGGACAATCTTTGATCTCTGCTTCTCAGACACGAAGTAGGACACGTAGCCAGTACTTCTCTACCTCGACTTCAGCATCAACCGGCACATCATCTCTACAATCATGACCACCTTCACCCGCATCGCCGACGATGAAAAGCCCTGCATAAGTCTCGACCACCGCAATGTCATCTCCGACATCAATCCAAACATCTATGCAGGCTTTACCGAGTATGCAATACCAGTAAACCACCACAACATACAGCTTAACTGATATTTGCCAAGACACATGGGGAGATGTATCTATGGTGGACTGTACGACCCAAGTAGTCCATTTGCAGACGAAAATGGCTTTCGCAAGGATGTCATTGATGCTATGAAAGAGCTTAGAGTGCCTGCTGTGAGGTACCCGGGTGGGAACTTTGTTGCAGTAAGTTGCGCTCTAAAGACGTGACTGATAAGGAACTCGTTCAATGTCGTCAGTCCCTTCCATGCTGATGTCTCTTGATATAGACGTATCGGTGGCAGGATGGTGTTGGACCGAAGGAGAAGAGACCGAAGAGGTGAGTGAGTGTTTTACTTTGAACGTGTTCAGTATTCGTGCATATCTGGACGGTGATATCCTATGTCAAAAATAAGGGGAATATGTGAATACTAGGTGAAGCCTGTGTAATATAGAGCCGGCATGAGGCATGGAGTTGAGGGAAGACACTCTCTATACATGAGCTTGCTAGAAAAAGGCGTCTTCACCTTCTCTTCCCATGTGGGTCTGCTACTAGTGGCATTTTTCGCTACATCCTTATGTACTGCAACTTTGGACACCCTCCACGGCTAGCATAATCCTAAGACATTTTCGCATCAACAATCACTAACTGTACCTCATACAGACCAGAACTAGCATGGCTAGGAGTTGAATCCAACCACATTGGCACCGACGAATTCATGAAATGGTGCAAACTCGTTGGTTGCGAGCCCTATTTATGCTTTAACATGGGCACCGGCACTTTGGAAGATGGTACGCCAACAAAACACCCTAGACAAACATCTCAAGACCGCTGACTTCTGACTCCAGCCCTCGCATGGCTCGAGTACTGCAATGGCGACGGCGACACGCACTACGCCAATCTTCGTCGCCAAAACGGGCATGAAGAGCCATATAACGTAGCTTCCTCCCTTCAACACCACCCTCACGGCCTCATACTAACAACGCTGACAGGTCAAATACTGGGCTCTCGGCAACGAAGTCTGGGGCCCCTGGCAAGTCGAAGAAAACACAAAAGAGCAATACGCACACAAAGCATGGCAATGGGCCAAAGCGCTCAAACTGTTCGATCCCTCGATCCAACTCGTCCTCTGCGGGTCGAACGGATTCAGTAGTTGGGATTTCTATGTGATTAATCAGTGTGTTAGGACTCCGTTCGGGCTGACTAGTGATGCTACGGGTGGGAGGAGTAGGTTGATTGATATGGTCGCGGTGCATATGTATTCGGCAAGTGAGGTGGGAGTGCAGAACTGTTTTGGTATGCTTCAAATATTATCTGCTTTTGCCTTCTTATATCAGGTGAGCCCTGGTGTTATGTGTGTGTTTTTTGGAGAAAGAGAGCTGACTACCTTATTGACGAAATAATGACGCTAACACATCTCGTTTCGACATTTAGCACCACTTGCAGCAGAACTGGCTATCACGTCTGCATCACACATGATTGACGTTGCGCGAATCGAAAACAAAGTCCCGCCGAGTATACCAAAACCGCTGATTTGTTTCGACGAGTGGAATGTCTGGGATGCTGGTCGCGCGAAAGGCGAAGAAGGCGCCGAGGAGAAGTACGTTGTCTTTGTTTCTATCCTATCCTGCATCCTTTTGAATTTTCTACTGTCATTCCCTCACACTCAGACTCAAAACAACGTTAACAAACTCATCTCCAGATACACACTCTCCGACGCCCTGGCAGTCTCCACCTACCTCCAAATCTTCATCCGCCAATCTATGCACCTCGGAATGTGCAACATCGCACAATCCATCAACGTAATCTCGCCTCTCCTAACGCACCCATCCGACCCCTCCACCCCGCTGCTAAAGCAAACAACATACTACCCCCTCTACCTCTTCAGCCGATTCATGCGCGGGAAGACGCTAGCCGTGCATTTGCGTGCGCCAGAGTACCAGGGCAGTATGACCGAGGCGAAGGCGCCGGATGGGCTGAGTTATGATTGGGTTAAGGGAAGGATGGGGATGCCGTGGTTGGGTATTTGTGCTGTTGTGGGGCAGGGGAGTGAGGAGGAGGCCGAACCCGAACTCGAACTTGGAAAGGATGGAAAGGGGAAATATGCGTGTCTAGCGGTGACGAATTTGCATGAAACGAGGGATTTTGCAGTTGAGCTTGACGTTGGAGGCGAGGGATTGAAGGGGAAGCAGGTCAAGGTTTATCGAGTTGGTGGTGATGGGCTAGGCTATCAGGCGACGAATACGTGGGAGAAGCGGCCGGTTGGGATCAAGGAGAGTGTATGGGAAGGTCAGGAGGGCGAGTTTGTGTTTCCGAGGGCGAGTTTGACGTTGTTGAGATGGAGGGTGTGAGAGGGTTGCTTCGTGGCAATGGAGGTATCAGCAGTCTTGCTTTTTCGAAAGTCTTGAGAACGAGCTGATTGCAATCGCATAGCGACATCTAACTTCAAGAATCGCCACGAATGTATTCCAAAGCTAATCAATCATTCGCCCGGCTACACGCTACTCATGATAACGGAAACACCTTAGAACAACGATGGAGCCCAGCCGTATGTGTCCATCGTGCTTCACTCAGATTAGGATCCGGCTCAAACATGCTACGATCCTCGATCCTCCTGTGACTGCTTTTGGGTAATGCTTGGAGAGCGAGTAACAGGTTGATGCGAGCTTGATTGACTTGGTGTGCTGCAAGAGTGGTTGAACATGACGGTGGTATACTGGTAGCTACCTATTGTATCTACAGCACTTTTTCTGGTATATTTTCACTGTCACGAGTTCATGTAGATGTCAAAGGTAGATGTCCTCGAGTGACTTAGACTTGAAACTTCAAATGTCACAATCTATTACCATTGCTAAGATGGGTCATCATTGTATACCAGATAACTAGCTATCCTGACTACATAGTCCTTGGCTCAAAGATCCTATAGTCCAGTCCTCAATTTGTATGTTCAAGAATCCAAAACACAGGTTCAACAACAAGAAGTTTGTGCCTGCGTATATCGCAATAGCTGTTCATTATATCGTAAAGAGTGGAGAAGAAGACGGTACTCGGAGCTCAAACTGATCCCAGCTTGTTGTACTTTGTGTTGATCGAGTCCAGCTGGTGCGTGGCTTGTTTCGCATGACATGGTAGGGCTGCGCACCGTATCAAAGTTCCAGTACACTCCGAACCGAGCAGGACAAGCCATGATCTTGGTTAAGTTTGTGATGTAGCCTTGAGATCTGTTGCCGTGGGGAGGAGCGCCGGATGTTGACAGTAGACCTCGAGGTTCCAATGTTCATGTTACACGGATGATGTCGTTATGCTGATACCAGGCATAGCCGTGTCGAGGAGATCTGACAGACTTAGGCCTACGTGAGCAAACCACCTTATACTCATACACCTCACAAGCTCGACAAACTGGTGGTTCAGTTCCAGCAATGAGCCACCACTCATGGTGATATAATCCATCAGAAAAAAGGCATCGTAACAAACCCACCCTCATGATCAAACAACTTAACACTCCCCTTGCCGACCTTCCTCCCACACTTCCTCAACCCTCTCTCATACCGCTTATCCTCCAGATCTGAAAAGAAGTTGGTCCAGCCACCTTCATACGGCATTCCAAGCTCGACCTCCTCCAGCTCCTCCAGTTTCGCGCCCTTGATACACTCGACCAACGTGTCGAAACAGGCCGGGAGGACTTCCAATTTAGGCAGGCGTTTCTCGGGAAGGCCATGGTAGGATGTTGTGATGTGGAGGGTTTGGAGGGAGGCGTATTTCTTTAGGATTGGAGTGAGGACGAGGCGAAGGACTTCGAAGTAGTGCGTTAGTTTTTGTGTTGGCGGGAGGACTGGGTTTTGCGTGACGCGGCGCATGCGTCCGCCTAGATCGTCCGGTGCGATTTCGAGGCGGAGAACGCGGATGTATGGGAGGAGTTGGCGTTGTTGGCTGAAATGGAGGAGCATGCGGTGGCGGTGTTGGGGAGCGCGGCAGGTCATGTGGTGGAATAGGATTGGAGTGAGGCGGTTGTGGAAGGAGCGGTTGACTAGGCGGAGGGGTAGAAGTGCGGCGACTGGGTTTGGTTGGGTGGGGTTTTTGGGTGGTGTGAAGCCTTTTCCGGTGTAGCGGGATGGAGAGTGCCAGTTTGTGCAGGGAGATGTGCGGGAGGCCCAAGGGTGTAGTGAGCAGGTGAAGAGGGCATCGAGGATCTGAGTGAGGGCGTAGTGTTAGTGAATGGTCACGGTGTATGATGCGAGGGGGAATGGTCGCACCAGATCAAGAACTTCGTTGGGAAGCTGAGGAGCGTGCCTGGTTTCTGGTGGTGATGGTATCGGCGTAGATATGACCATATTTCTCAAACTACTGCTTTCACTGTTGCAGATGATGGATTGACTGGAACGTATGGAGCTGAGGGAGGGTCGTGGTGTGAATGTCTTTCGGGTCATAGTTGTGGTCATGATAGGCTAATGATGCAGTGGAAGCCAGAGATGAGATGAGAACGAGACGACGAGGTTGAGGAAAAGAAGTAAAAGATGAGACGACGGGAAAGGCGGCAAGATCAATGAGAAGAACAACAGGGCAGAGAGGGGCGGAACAGGATCAACATCATATATCACCCCACATCCTTCTTGATCAACTGATCTCCACTCTTCATCACATTCACTGCCACACTGCCGCCGTCCTGTATTGACCAGTCACCTCCACAGACTAGGGAGTACCTGCAGAAACATCCGCTAATTGTGCATGAGATAGTCGGCCTAGACTGGATGGTGCAGCACAATTGCGCATCAGACGACCTCGGTGTTGGTTACACCATATCTCTTGGCAAAAAATCGCTTTTTCCTATCGCGTCTTCTCGTATCTGGTCGCGACTGCTATCTCTTGGCATATAGGAAAGGAACGTGGGTGCAAGTGGTGGTGCTACTCTCATATACCTCACAGGTTTCGAGACTTGTCCAAAGACTCTGCAGATTGTGATGCAGGCGTGTTTTAAACGATGACGGCAACATCTTGGCCTTGGTGGAAATCAAGCTTTCCTTGGCTAAAACTCCCCCACCGCAAGTGATTTTCTCCCATGCTGGAAAAACCGGACTCCAGCAGAAGTCTAGGGAGCTGTTGAAGAAAGTCCTCAAACTTGCTCCCTTTGCCGTCCAATGAGGTGTGCTG
>Ga0160428_1001426_pt1 | contig 18101 bp, 18 predicted proteins | sample SolpanmetagenomM_FD_108198 | JGI IMG/M metagenome (GOLD analysis project Ga0160428, IMG submission 108198) | Solar panel surface microbial communities from Lawrence Berkeley National Laboratory, California, USA - M | ecosystem: Engineered > Built environment > Solar panel > Unclassified ... | reverse complement strand
TTTGCGACTATTAGATGAGTTGCGGATTTGTTTCCTTCTTAGATCTGCTTACTTAATTCTTTTTGGTCTTTGAGTAATTGATTGACGTCTTCAACACTCATTTCTTCGGCCGATAGCTGTTGTGAAGGTGTAGATCGATTTACATTAGGTCTAGTTGGTATTGAGTCGGAGGATTGTTGATGTTGTTGCATCATATTTGCGGTTATATAGTCGTTGTTGCGCTTTTTTTTTTTTGCTCGCGAACTTTTACAGTACACTAGGCGACGTTTTATGTATTATAAATACTCGGCTAGATCATAAAACCATCGTCGCGAATGTTTTCCAATCAAGTTTCCCTTTTGCGATTCCTAATATAAATTCGTTGAAACAACATTATCTCACCAGCCACGAAATTTTGTGGGGAAATTTGTTAGGTGGCTGAAGAGACGACGATAGAAGATGATCACCACTCAACAAATTTAATGGCGACATCTTACTGCTATCATAACAACACGATTCCATTATAATTGCTAGCTATAGTACCGACATATCAATCAGGTCTATCTATCGTTCTTCGAATATATTCTAGACGTCTAGTATCGGGCTTTCTGATATTTCTCCATCCAAAATAAATGCCTCAAGATCGGCTCTTTCGCTTTCCAAAACCAGCATGGTTGAGTGGTGCTAGCGCGCATACAGCTGGTGTATATATTTCTGGAGCTTTGGTCCGTCAATCTCATTTTATAAATAAATATACTCTTGACTTTTCACGTGTAGATTATATGAAACAAGTACTAATCTCTTTCATAAATCTATTAGTTCTCTCTTGCGCTCTTCACCTTGATAGATGCATCAGCGTACTCCAAATCTTCTCGAAATGGTTCAGAAATTTCAGTGTCATTCATAGATTGGCTACCTGCCATATTCTCTGCTCTGGGAATGTTGATTATAAATTCGATAGATCGGTCGCGGTTATCACCGGATAATTTTCCAGACGATAATGTAGCTTGGAAGGCAAGAGTGATTCTGTTCATGGGATTTGCTGCATTAGCTGGGGGTCTGGCAGGTGGAGTGACAGTCATGGTACTTAAATACCTTGTTGCTGGAGCAAGATGGCCTGCGCTTTGGATGGGGATTGCAAATGTTGTGTGTAATGGTTTGGTCGGATTAAGTAGTGTCGTACTTTGGGTTAGTCAGAATATGGAGGACGAATATAGTTATAGTCTACAACTGTGATATCAGTCATACGTTGAAAACTTGGGTAGCACTGGGAAGGAGGCGCAATCACTTTGAGCAATAGCATTAGACGTGTAATTTCATGTATATCTTAACAGAGTCAAAACTTGATGAATAATAAATATATCATCAGTCTGAAATAAAAAACCTTTGTATTAAAACATTGATTTTTATTTGTATGCTATTATTTATTAATTGAATACATGCAATATGTTGAAAAATATAATTTTGATGCAGGAGAAAAAAAGAAAATCTAAATTACAAAAGCAGCAACAGCTCCAGCGGCAAGAGCTGCTCCTGACAGACCAGTAAACTTCAAGATCGGAGCAGGAGTGATCATACCAGCGGCAGCAGTTGAACTTGTGTGCAAGCCAATATGAGGCGCCGCTGTGTTTGCTAAAACTGTCGTTGCAAGTCCAGCTAGTGTGCTTGCACTCGGTATACCACTAATTGGATCTATCTCTAAAATTTTATCTTCGGTTGAGTCAAACACAGTTTGACCTAATGCGATCTGATTGTGTGTAAGATCATATACGACGTAAGTTGATCTCAAAAAAGCATCTCCTAACAACGCAGGTGCATTTTGGGCGCTCACAGCGATAGCAAAAGCACAAGTTCTTGACGAGCTTGAAAGAGGAATGACGAGCTCCGAGAACGGAATGGTTATAGTCAGTGTAGAAAAGCTGAATTGAAAGGAGGTCGCCGAATTCGACGCTGCCTTGCAGTCAATTAGAGCATAACCGGCACCTTGGTTATAAACCAGCCCCAAGGCGTTGAATATCTCACTAGCGTATTGATACGGCAAATAAATTAGACTGGTTCCAGAGTCAAGCACAGCCGGAATAGCAATAGGGCCAGTGATCGACCCTGCTTGTCCATTTATTCCTACGCCTGTCAAGGCAATCTCAAGTTCAACATACGTTGTACCACTAACAGGGAGAACTGGCAATATACTAAGCTCTCCTTGAAATTTAGCCGCATTGATACCGCCGAATAATATTTCGCCAGTATCCTCTCCAATAGAGTTGAGCCATAAGCTGTATGAATTTGATTTTATAGCTCCAAGGTTTAACAAGCTTTGTGGTACATTTGGATACGTGCTTTGGCCTGCGCTTAGCGATTCATCGGTTGCATAGCCTATTCCCAGGATACCTTGTGTATTCGCAGAGTTATACGCAATTGCGAAACGCTGATTAGGAATCTTCACTCCACCAAAGGAAAACGTATCAGTAGCATAATCTCCCAAGGCCGACGTTCCATCTTGGTAACGGATCTGGAAGCCACCGCTGTAATATTGATAGCTTGATGAGCTATTGGCCTCGTAGGTCCCGAATTGACCACATGAATCATCGGCCTGAATGAATTTACGGCCCTGATGTTCAACACAATATGCTGATGTGTCGACGTTGACCCATGCATCGCTGCTGCCAGTATCTAGTATAAGACTGACTTCTTGTGGCGGGGTACCGATCGTTACATTTATAATATAGGATACATTGTCGAGATTAGTTATATCAACATCTATCGTGTCATCCCGGCGCCTTCTCGGATTCGAAGTTGCTGAAATGGGTGTTTTTTTCTTTTCGAAGCGGGAGCTGACTACCGCAAGATTTGATGTTTCTCGAGAGAAAAAGGTAAATGCGCTGATTATGGAAGGGAAGGTGGTAGCTGCGAGTATGACTGTTGATAAGTTGACAATCATTGCGCCAATCAATCTTAGGGCTGAGGATTATGGATGAAGAGGTCCCGGCCGTATGCCGCTATGTGAAAATTGTATTACTCAAAACTGGAGAATGAGCTAGCAAATGCTTTTCGATAGAGGTATAGCAAGGTAAGTTAGGTGTGTTTGGAGTAATCGGAACCAGTCCAAAGGATATATTATTATGATACAAGAATGAAGAAACGAAAACGACAAAAAAGGATCAGACAAGAACCCATGTTTTGTCGTTGATCCACGAAAGTGAATTTTGAAGAATAAAGGGCGGCGAGAACTAATGAATCTCAAACTAACAAAAAACCCTAAATATAGATGGTATAAATAAATTCTGGACGATGACGAGCGTCACAAGCACAGACTGCATAATTGGTGAACATTTGATTTTTCATGGAGGAAGGATCGGAAGTGCGATCATCCGTTGATTACCAGCACATCATACATGGTATGGTGTTAAATGTACAGCACCGTGAATACTAGGTCTTCTTGACTTCGTTGTTGATGGTAAGAGCTGTGGCAAGTGAAAATATGATGTATGTATGACGCGTATGCTGGCGTCAACCCGAATCAGGGGTCCGGCAGAAAAGCTTGGCGCCACCGTCCTAAATCCTAACAAAAAATTTTTTGGTAGGATTCTTGGTATGCCAGAAACCCCTCGTATAAGCTCCACGCAGGCGTTTTCATTCTGTCGGTCATCAGATGCAAAAGCTTGACTTGTGGAGTCGCCCATCGTCTTTGTATTCGCAATCTGTGATCTCATGATTGTGCTTAGAAATCATATATTTTAGCACGGTCTGGGATTTTTTACGATTGATAATCTTGGCATCACCTCATTATGGCCGTTCACGTCTAGACAATAGTTACAATACTGTCCTTTGTAGTATAGATAGAATTTCATGTAGACTTGTGAATATTTACTATTACCCCTGATGTAACTATTGACGTAGAATCTATTTCTACTTGTTCCCAAGCATTCCGAACCCCGTTATTTCATGATACAGTACTAGTTTTTTCCAGAATATGCAAAGCAACCGTCTCAACTTGAGCCACTGCACCCCATGCGACAGGCATGCTTTGGCGTTTCGAGATCCATAGCACAGTTACGGCTGAATGTCACGCCGAAACCTTCTGTCCCGTCTTTTGGCGTATACACAGTCATAAGTAATCTGAAACCAATTCATGATCGATATCGTACTGGTTATCGTTACGTTGCCAATGGGTCAAAATTCGACGGGTATGATTCTAGATCGGTAATCCATCAAATTATAACAAAACAACATTTGTCATCTCAACGACAACATGTTCCTCGTGTAGATGTTAAGCAATTGACATGGAGAGATTACGATCCCGAAGGTGGTGTTCCATTACAGGAAGGTGATCTAGATGTGACAAACTTACGAACCATTTTCGGTGCTTCGATTGATGTTGAGACGGGGAATTGGATTATACGACTAGTCAACTATCGACGTCAATCTGGATCGTTGATTGACAGCGGTATAGACTTTGATGCTGATACGGGAATCACGCGTGAACAAGCATCTAAAGCTCTTGATTACCTTCGGAAAGTCGATGCGACGTTTGACGAAAGTCGTGCAGGCATTACTTGGGCGGAAGAACAGATCAATACCTTGTCTTCGGCTGAATATATCAAGCGAGCTGAGAAATTAGGCATATATCGTCGAGATGAGGAGATTAACCCCCCACAACAGCATGATGAGGATATTTACGGAAAAAGTCAACTGGTCGCCATGAAACAGCACAACCAAGCTATTGTTAAAGACGAGGAAGAAGCAGCAGCAGCACGACAAAAAGATGATGAAGAAGCTTCACAGAACATAGTTGTATCGTCTCGGAATCTTGCAAATAAGATATCAAACACAACTAACTTGACTTCGTCTTCTACCGCTGCCGATGTCCCAGCAAAAAATGGTGACAGCGCCCTGACTCTATCAACACCATCCAAGTTAACGCTCTCCCGTCCAATAGAGCGCCCTGCATGGGTTCAATATTACGAAAAACGCGCAACAATCATCAATTCCACCATTGTTCCAACACTTTCTCTCTCTCGACGCTTAGGACCTTCTCTGCTCGCTACTCTTGCCATTCTTTACCTCTGCTACGTCTTGCACGAGAATTACATTCCTCCACCTACCTCTGCTCGTTTATTTCCAGACATTCCTCCCACCATCGCCACCATTGGCGGCATCATCGCGCTCCAATTAGCCGTCGCAATGGCATATCGACTCCCGCCTTTGTGGAGACTATTTAATCTATACGTGACGTCTGTTCCCGCAAGCCCTACTGTGAGCAGTCTTTTCTTATCGATCTGGGCTCACACGAGTTTCTGGCATTTATTCAAAAACGCCATCGTTTTGGTTGGATTTGGTCCTTATTGTAAGTTTTTTTCAAAAATACAGTCATTTTCCATGGCTTAATGAATGAGTAGTGCATGAGGATGTAGGTAGAGGTTCGTTCTTGGCTATATACATTGCTACGGGTGTTTTTGCAAAGTTTTCAGTACTGTTGACGCATGTCTTGAAAAAGCAGTGGATGACTTTTACTATTGGTGCATCTGGGGCTACTTTGGGCGTAGTTAGTGCCGCTTGCATGATGAGACCTGAGTAAATTTTCTTTTCTTTATTAGTACTATCCTGATGCTGACATGGCAATGTATAGTCGAGATGTAAAGGTGAATGGTGTTAATTTACCGTTGACTGGAATGGGTGTACTTGCTTTGGCATTCTTTCTACCTACAGTAAGAGCGCTTGTGACCGGCAAAGCAGGTTTATCAAATATTGCTTACGAATCACATCTTGCTGGTCTGATAACAGGTGCTGCTTGTGCGTTAGGTATAAGGGCCGAGGCAAGGAGAAAGAAGATGGAACTGAGTAATAATGAACATGCTCCCAGTACATCATTATAAGTAGGGGCTATTTGATATGCTCACATATGCTGTATATACAAAAAGATAATGACAATCAAAGCCACAGACGCTATGCTATATATATATATAATCAAGTACAAATCCATGGTTGACGTCTATGTCATGGTATATTTTGGTCCTTCTCCACCTTGGGGTGTTTTCCAGGTAATATCTTGAGTTGGAACTTTGATATCACACGTTTTACAATGTATACAGCTTAATATTCATCAGTAAACGCTACATTAAGTGTGTCGGGAATTGGAGACTTACTTTTGAGAATTAATCTGGAATCGCACACCAAGGTCTTTGGATTCATCCTCAACATATTCATACACTCCTGCTGGACAAAATCTATTCTCCACACCCTTATATAAAGGATATGCTTTAAGAGCGTGTTTATCCCAATCCTCAACGTGCAAATGACAAGGTTGATCTTCTTCATGATTTGTTCCAGTTCTACTTACACTTGTCAAAATATCAAAGCTAATCTTACCATCTGGTTTTGGATATTCAATCTTTTTGCATTGATCTGCAGGTTTTGTGGCAGCGGAATCTGTGGTTGGATGTTTCAAAGTCCAAGGCGCTTTGCCGCGAAGAACAAAGGCTTCAAGGCCAGAGTATAATATTCCACCGTAAATACCAAGAGGATTGTGAAAGGATGGTCTGATGTTTCGTACTTCACGAAGTTCTTTCCATATAGAACTGTTACGTAATCGATCTTCGTAATCATAGAGAAAGACAGATCCGGACTTGTCCTCACCTTGAAGAGCGGTATAAGCAGCTTCAGCAGCGAGCATTCCTGATCGCATTGCTGTATGTGTTCCTTTTATCTTGGGCACATTGAGAAAGCCAGCAGTGTCACCTATCAACGCTCCACCAGGGAACGCGCATTTAGGAATAGATTGGAACCCACCCTCATTCAGAGCCCTTGCGGCATATGAAATCACTTTTCCACCTTCTAGATATTTGGCATACATGGGATGATGTTTCATCTTTTGGAATTCGCCATACGGTGCAAGCCACGGGTTTTTATAGTCCAAACCTATAACAAGACCAATACTGACCATATTATCACCAAAGTGATACATCCAACCTCCTCCATACGTATCTTTTGGTAAAGGATATCCCATTGAATGCACCACTAAACCTCGTTCAAATTTGACAGGATCGATTTCCCAAACTTCCTTGATACCAAGACCATATGTTTGTGGCTGACTTTCACTTCTTAGATCATACTTTTTGATGACTTGTTTTGTCAAACTGCCATGACAGCCTTCTGCCAATAATGTCACTCTAGCATGAAACTCCATTCCTCTTTCGAAAGAATCTTTTGGCTTCCCGTCTCTTCCAAGACCGAGATCATTCGTCACTACTCCTTTTACAGAACCGTCTGCGTTATACAAGACTTCTGAAGCTGCAAATCCTGCATAAATCTCCACTCCAAGCTCTTCGGCTCTTTCACCTAACCATTTTGAGAATTGATTTAGTGATATTATATAATTGCCATGATTGTTCATCTGTGGTGGAGTGGGCATAGGTATCGATCGTGTCTTTGTTAAGAATCTCATTCTATCTGAAGTTGCCGCGGTAACGTTCGCAAATCGATCTGGATTATTCTCATCATTCCAATTCGGTAAAAGTTCATTAAGTGCTGATGGTTCAACTACATTCCCAGATACGATATGATCACCCAACTCTCCTGCTTTTTCTAATACCAAGACTCGAAAGTCTTCATTGCCAGCTTCATTCGCAAGCTGTTTTAGCCGTATAGCCGCACTTAAACCAGCAGGGCCGCCACCAACTATGCAAACGTCTACTTGATCGCTTTCTCTTTCAATGTTTCGAGGATCGAATTTGTCATCGACGCTTGCAAATTGTCTCGTTACGGTCGAGGTAAAGCTTCTCGAGCAGTTCTTATTCCCCGTCGGTATTATTGCGTATTTATCCCATGATACAGCAGTATTAGATCGTAGTATTGATAAAAACCGCCGAGACGCCGGTGCTCGTTTAGCTGCCAATTCCAGACCCTTTCGAGTCCCACGATATACTGACGACCTTATAATCATTGCTGTGAGCTCTACTACAGAGAAGGGCGTAAACAAGATTTTGACATGTGAAGCGGCACGCTATTATTCTATAGAAACGTTGTCATTGGTCGAAATACCTGGTATGACGGGGCGAACCAATCCGAAAGTTTATATGTTATAGAGTTTTAGAGACTGCTCGATAATTTTTTATCATTGCGTGGGAATTTTTCTTGAAACTAGAGTGCATGATCTTACATCACTTGAACATTATATATTTTCAAAGATGTCCAAACGGTCACGAGAAGAGACTGATGATCAGCCTAAACAGAGTAAAGAAGAGAGAAGAGCTGCAAAGAAGTTGAAAAGACAAGAGGCCGAAAATGCACAAGAGGAGAGTGTGAAAGCGGAAGTTCCACAGTTAGATGAGGATGACGCCGCTGCTGAGAAGGCTGCGAGAAAAGCTGCAAGAAAAGCTGCCAAAGCTGCATCCAATTCTGAAGAGGTTACAAAGATTGACGATGTTGCTATGGAAGATGCTGAAAAGGCCGCAAGGAAAGCAGCTCGGAAAGCAGCAAAGGCAGAGAAACTTGCAACACAACAACAATCAACACAGACAGACAATAACGCAGTGTCGCAGAACAACTCTTCCAAACAACGTCTAAATGGATCTGATAGCACTTATCAGGAAGATGCGAACCTTTCTGCTCTTCCACAATCAGAAATCGATGAATTCCTTTCCAAAAGTCAAATCACAGTAATAGACGAGACGGATAATTCACAAGCCTTACGACCAATCACATTGTTCAAATATCTTAATCTTGGTAGGAAAGAACTCGAAACAGTCCTATCTGATTATAAATCCCCCACACCCATTCAGGCTGCAGCATGGCCATATCTTCTCTCCGGCCGTGATACAATCGGTGTAGCCGAGACTGGATCTGGAAAAACAATCGCATTTGGACTTCCCTGCGTTCAACACGTTGCTGCAAAACAAACCCCTTCAAAAGCGATTCGAGCCTGTATAGTGTCGCCGACCCGAGAACTCGCCCTACAAATCCACGAACAAATCACAAAAATATGTCAACCTCTTCATCTAAAAGCGACCTGTGTCTACGGTGGTGTAGATAAAAACGCACAACGACAGACGTTGACAGGAGCTAGTATAATAGTCGCGACACCCGGTCGCCTCAATGATTTTATCGAAGAAGGCAGCATCTCTCTCTCGTCCGTAACTTATCTCGTTCTCGACGAAGCAGATAGGATGTTGGACAAAGGGTTCGAGCCCGAAGTCCGCAAGATCGTCGCCGCCACATCCGCCCAAGACGGAAAAAGACAAACTCTCATGTTCACCGCCACGTGGCCGCCGACCGTCCGTGATCTAGCCGCTACATTCATGAACTCCCCCGTGCGGATCATGATCGGCGACAACGCAACCGGCGAATTACGCGCCAACGTGCGCATCGAGCAGAAAGTCGAAGTCATGGACCCATACGACAAATCCGAGCGCTTGATCCAAGTCTTGAAACAATACAACGCAGGGAAAGAAGACCGGATATTGATTTTTTGTCTGTATAAAAAGGAAGCCGTGCGCGTCGAGGAGTTTGTGAGAAATAAAGGCTTCAAAGTCGTCAGTATCCACGGAGATCTCAACCAGCAGAAACGTCAGGATAGTTTGGAAATGTTCAAGCTGGGAAAAGTCAAATTGATGATCGCTACGGATGTCGCGGCGAGAGGATTGGATATTCCGGCAGTAAAATTGGTGATTAATCATACGTTTCCACTCACTGCGGATGATTACGTTCATAGAATTGGAAGGTAAGTCAAACACAAGACGATAATAAAGAGATTTGATGTACTGATTGTTTGAATAGAACTGGTAGAGCAGGTCAGACGGGACAATCTATTACTTTTTTCACCGAGCATGAGAAACCGCTCGCTGGGGCTTTGATTAATGTTTTGAAAGCTGCCAAACAGCCTGTTCCAGATGACTTGTTGAAATTCGGCACGACGGTAAAGAAGAAAGCCCACGAGGTTTATGGTGCATTTTACAAAGATCCTGGAGAGATGAAAAAGGCTACAAAGATTACTTTTGATTAGATGTCTGTCTTGGATAGGGTTTATATTTACAAGAAAATTATAATAGACATGGATACTACATATTGAGAGCATTACACTAACATTTATCGTTTGACTGTCGTTGATTTTGATATATTCTTAAGACGACAAGGTGGTAACATGACTTTGCTTACCGCCAGCTTTTGTGTATTCTACCATCATCAAATCAACTTTGAGCGCCGTCTCTTGTTCTCATGAGGTAGGTCGTTATCGAGAGAGTGATTTCGGCTCACTTCGGACAACTCTCGTAAACCCCCAAAGTCACATGCGTTTTAAGTGCAACATGATAAGCCTATGATGAATCTATTAATTTGATTAGATTCGAAGACCCCAAAATGCTTCTTATGAACCAGCAAAAGTTATTCTATTTCTTAAGTATAGTTACTGTGAAAGACGTTAATATTATTGATAGACGATTACATGTCAAAAAAAATGACTTACTAATATCTTCATCTGCAAGTTCATGTGACAAACCAACTCTTTGCGGTTGATGTTTCACTGATGTTCCAAATACTATGGCAGCTCTAAATTGATCCACAATACTTTTATGTATAGCGTTACACTATAACATAATCAGTCACAATTTCGCAAGTTACAGGTTTGAATGACTTACGAAGTCTTCGACAGTACGAGCATTACCTCGCAATACAACAGGTGCTGTATAATCCGGAAGTCGTCCCTTTGGTTTTGTATATACTCTTATCAGATTCAATTTTCCCCACATGGCTTGGAGCAATTCATCTACATTCCATCCATGTTGTGAACTAATCGGGACAGAATCTGGTATTCGATATAACAAGTCAAGTTCTTCTACCGTAATGGCGTCAATCTTGTTTAACGCATAGACTACCGGTATATAAGATCGAGCCTTGTATTCTATAGTGTCAAGCACATCTTCAACCGTAGCGTCGCAACGTATCATGACTTCGGCATGATGTATTTTATTTTCCTTGAAATATCCTTGAATTTCCTAATAATTGTCAGTATTGAACTCTTGGAAGAATTATCTTGTTTAGTCTCTCACATCAACATCAAAATCCATCTTATAAGGACCGTTCGTTTGTACCGTAATTCCTCCTTTTTCTCGCGGAGTTATGACAATATTCGGTCTCTTTTTGTTGATTCTAATGCCAAATCCTTCCAATTCGCTTTCTATGAGCTTTTTATCGGCAAGCGGCTTATTCACGTCCAATACAATAAATATCAAATGACAAGTTTTTGCAACAGCAATGACTTGTCGTCCTCGACCTTTTCCATCTTTTGCTCCTTCAATAATACCTGGTAGATCTAGGATTTGTATCTTTGCTCCGTTGTACATAATCTGTCCAGGAACTGTCGTGAGCTGTTTGTCTGTCAGTTTCGCAAATCTCACTACCTGAAGTAGATAGAAGATCCCCTACCGTCGTAAATTCGTACGCTGCTGCTTCCGAGTTTTGACCAGTCATTCGACTCATCAATGTACTTTTTCCAACTGATGGCTTTCCTATAAATCCTCTAGAACCATAATATCAGCAGCTTCCAATCCTTTCAAAGTACAATTATTGACATACACACTAGCAACTCCTGTCCTGGCTACATCGAATCCAGGTCCTCCACCGCCTCCAGAAGATGCTGGCGCTAATAATTCTTTCTTCAGTTTCGCAATCTTTGCTTTTAATTGTCCAAGATGGAAAGAAGTTGCCTTGTTCTTTTGAGTCCGAGCCATCTAATATAGCGTGAGTTACTCCAAAAATCAAGAGAATCAATCTAATGGCGTAGTCCGGGACTTGTGCTTACCTCGGTCTCAATCTCCTTGATCTTCTCTGCCGTGGTCGCCATATTTGCTTCTTCTGAACGAAAGTTGAGGGCGTGGGTATAATGTCGACAAATACAATAACCTATTGTATATTCTCGTGGTAGATATTTGATGAAATAAAAGATAAAGGTTAATTTTTCTCCATCATTTTGAGAACAGTGACATCATTGGCTCAACCGAGAATTCCCCGACTATTGTACAAAGGTCACAGTAGGTCACAAGTGCTTCTTCATGATATGAAAGCGAGCGTTTTTGGGAATACTAGCTGCTTTTCCTTGTCATAGATCTCAATCAATATCAATAATGATATATGTATGTACATGAATAAAATACAATGCAAATCATATCACATCTCGTCATTACATTCTTCATCAAATCAAACCAGCAAGGTTGTTCTATTCTCAACTACTGTACCCGGAGCACAACTCTGTGTTTTTATATCATCAGGTCTGTCATGCTCCAAACCTGCATCACTTGCCTTTCTCTTTTTATTCACTTGTTGCTCTTTCTCCGCTTTCCTCAGTTGTGCAGCTTCTTGTTCAAGTCTCGCCTTTGCTTTACGCTCACCTTTTGTCAATCGTTTGCCCTCTTCAATAACTTGAGCACTCTTATCCAATCCCAATCTCGAGTCAACTTCTGACGCTTTCTTACCATAAGTACCTGTCAATCCCATAATCTCCGTTAATTCAGAATACGATTTTGCTCTCGCGACTTTTAGATACAGAGGACTTTTCCCAGGAATCATTTGCGACAATAAAAACTTTGTATTGGCCCATCTATTATCCACTGACAGTGCTAGTTCAACATATTCCTCCACCACCTTTTCCCACTTTTCCATCCCACCATCACTTATCTTTCTAAAACAACTAGGGTTCTTCTCGGCAGCAGTAGCAATCATACCACCATCAGCACCATATTGTTCAGCCAAAGCAATTCCCTCTTCTCTACTAGCAACATCTCCATTCATGAGACAAGCAACTCCATTTTCTTTACATATTTCAGTAATCATTTTTAACTGCTCCCTTATAGCCCTTTCTCTCGGCCTCATAGGCGTCGTTCGGCAATGAATCGTCAATCCCGTAATTCCAGTCCCACATAATTTCGTCACCAACTCTCTCGTCTGTTCCGCCGTCTCTAACAGTCGTATCTTGACACTGATTCCTATCTCAAACGGTCCTCCTACCTTCTCGACCAACGCCCGTAATATCGAACATAATGTATCCGGCGTTTGTAACAACGCGGCTCCCATTCCTCCAAGCGTACTGAACGGTTTCGGACATCCTGCGTTTACATCTATACCAGCTACATCACGAGCTATAAGCGACGCTGCTTGGACAGCCAGGTCCGGACTTGCAGTCCCGATCTGATAGATTAATTTCTTCCCCTCGAGATCTGGATGGAGACGGTATATTACCGATTCGACATTCGACGACGCTGACGTTGAATTGGACGGAAGGCGAGTAAAGTCTATAGTGCCGGTGATGGGATTATGTCGTCTCACAGTCCCGATCAGGGCTCGGTCGACTGTTTCAGGACCCCAGACTAGATCGGCGCCGTATCTTAAAGCGAGGAGGCGGGAAGGGAGCTCGCCGGACCGTACCATTGGTGCGAGAACGATTTTGTTGCGATAATCGACTCCTCGAGGAGGGATGGGAATATGATTGTTCATGGCGGATATAACTCGACGTATCATATCATTATACAAAACACGACAGAGATGAAATGTGACGGTAAATGATTTTTTTTTGGGGGAATAAAAAAATATGGTGGGGTAATTTTTATTACCCTTCACTATCACTGAATATTCTCCTCCTAATATGAAGAATATCTTAGACTACCGACACTGTGTAGCATGAAGCATTCAGTCGATCTGGGAGTAATGATATCGATTAATTCTTACCTATTCATGCCAGTATATTTCTCATATATTTCTTGCTAAAAATTTACAGAATTGGGGATAATAATGTTTATATCATAATCTACGTTATATTCATTCACATACATATATTTCTTATTTCGTCGTTCTCTTCATTATATTATAAGCGTGACATAATTCAACTCTTATACCAGCTCCGGTCAAAACATCAATCCACATACGTTGCGTATCTGACAATCTGTCATTAACACTCTTCACTTCGGAGAACATGATTTCTCCTTTCTGGCCACGAGATATGATATCTTTCCGACGTTGGATTTCCTTGTCGTCAATCGAGGATTCATCTGCACCTACTGCTTGAAAAGTCACAGGGTCAAACTCCATCCATAAAAATAAATCAGGTACACCACCGCCTCTATTGGCGTATTCTTGAGCCAGAACTTTCATTACGGCAGAAAGACCTTCTGTACTCCAACAATCGACGATAGTAAGGATATCCATCTTATCGAATGACCAGTCAAAACCTACAACACAAGTACGGGTGACTTCATGTTTGTTATAAAATGCTTCGACTATTTCTCGTGCTTTACCGTTTGCGATATCGTTAAGAAGCATATTGACTTCACTTAATCGACAAGGATAAAAAGTATCAGTATGTAAATCCAACGGACAAGTCTGATATTCTGTTTGAAAAACATTTGGGACATAAGTGAAAAGAACGTCATGAAATAGCGCAGCAAAAAGAGTACGAATTAGAGAAGATTCGCAGTGATAACCCTTCCAGCCGAGAGAACGATATTTGGACAGACACATGGACTCTACTGAACATGTAGATGTTGGTAAAGCAGGATCTACCCATACAGTCTTTGTACTCGTACTGTTCTCTGTAATTATTTGAGTACCGTAAAAGGTTCTTTCGACAGGCTTGGCTAATCGAACATGACTGAAATCATGCTGTATCCGTTTAGGAATACGAAGTGCTTTTTCTAATTTCATGACTCTTTTCTGCAAATCATAGTGATATATTAGATGAGTCAATGGATCTTCCAATCCTGTCTCGCAAGTTTGTAACGATATCCTTTTCCAATGCCTCTTTTGTACTTCTTCACTTCGACCTTCGTTTGGCTTTAATGCATACATGTAATGTTCTTCCAGTAATGCTCGACGTTGATACCAATCACCACGACGAGAGGTGTGAAACAACTTTTGATCGAGAAGTTCTGTCAAAATAGTATGTTCACGTAGATGTTGTTTAAATCTACCAAGTACAAATGCGCTCTTGTGAACGATTCGTGTATATACCCAAGCTGGATTGAACCTCCGTAGATAAGCACCTTCACCTGCGTATACAGTATCTTCTTTCAACTGTTCTTCCTTCAATAATACTCTCCAACGTGGATAAATTTCATCGAATATTTCCAAAACAGTATGCATTGTATCTTTTGTAGGAGTACCGTTGAATTCCAAAATATTGTCCACTCGAAATTGTGTTCGAATTGCGGTCTCAAACTCAATTAGGATATCCCTAGAGGCAAATATATTTGTAGATCGTGAGACTAAATATTTTGGAAACGTCCATCTCGAGATACGAGCAAGAATGATAGTAGTCAATGACTTTTCCGTCCATTCTGTTGACCGATAAAAAACATGATGTACTCTGTCAAATAACATTCTTACTTCTGACGAAAGTCGAATACACAGACCGGTCTCGGCCATGATCTTGTCCAAATAATATGCATCTCTACTTTGCGGTGTACTTGCTCCACTATCGGATTCGCTTTCGACCGAAGTTATTGATTCATTCGTATCAGATCTTTTAAGGAATCCTAGCCCAGATTGTCTTTTACTTGTACGACGAAAGGCATGCAATAATTCGGTCTTATTCTTTCCTTGAACCTTTGCTTCTTTTGCCACCGTCTTCAGCTCGTCTAAAAGTAGCAATGCGGAAGCATCTTCCAGTGTCGTGATGTTACCTTTAGAGCTGTCTGCGAATGTATATTCATTGCCTGATGGTGATGATCTGGATGTCTGGAGTTCTATTACTGCTGTATCCATATCTGCAATATCGTTGTAATATCCTAATTTCTTTACTCGATGCCATGTAGAGGCTTTTCTTAGAAATAATCGAACATAACTAACATCATAATTAGTCGTCATATAAAATATAGACCTCCTACTCTTACAGATATTGTGCTTCGTAAGATAATAATCTCCAATCTTCAAAGATTTTCAACTCTCCAGTATCAAAAAGATGACTTTCTTCATCCAAAACCATTTCGAGAGCAAGATTAAAGGCATCAACATAGATTGAACTTTTACCTCTTACCCAAGTCCGTAGATGCAATCTTTCTTGTAGATCTTGCTCTGTATCTGCAGCTCTTGCAAGTTCATATTCCGCAATCGCTTCTTCGTCATTTTTGATCGGTGGTAATGTTGATTCTAGGTTTGTTGACTTTTCCTTGTCTTTGTTATCTACACTTTCGAGACTTTCCAATGCACCATCTTCTGTATCGGCTTCTTTTTGGTCAACATGCTCTATTTTCACACGCTTGACGGGTTTTTTGTTAAATTCATCATTGTTGTCATAATTCGTCGAAGGTGGATGAGCAATCTTTACTCCGAGCATGGAATTGTGCTTGGAGTTGCTCATCGGTTCCAGCATTATCAAATCCCATGATTTGGTAATTCTTTACCGTCTATCATGCTTGTTTGCCCGAGTGATGACGCATAATAATTAAAATCCAAACATTCGAATGACTGATATCACGTGATATTTGCTTTATATATTACAAATTATCTTATTAATTAATCTAGCGACTTCACTTATTAGAAAGTAGCAGCATACAATTTCTCTTCGTGCGCTTTACACAGTGTATTCCATGAGAACCATCCGCCCGAGTCTGACCAAGCATCGCCTCTTCCGTCACTCACTATCTGATCAGCATCTTCGGGCAACTCTCCAAACCACCACTTGCCAGCGATCCGTCTCGGAGCCAATGGCTTTCTATGTAGGTTTTCTGCTAACGCTGCAGCTCTTAATGCCTTGGCTCGTTTATGAAACCACATATTTCTCCACCAAGATATACGGAGATATTTATCACCTGTATAATGAACCATTACAGGCACTTCATGGGTTGCAAGGTTATGTAGTAAAGGAATGTGATCCCATGATGTATTTTCTGCCGGATCACCTTTTAAAGGCGAAAATGGCTTTTTAGTATCTCGTACATCTAGTGGCGTCTTGACAGTGTAGTATTCTTGTAATTTAGCATGATTCGAGTCAACATTATGATGGAATCTCTGATGGTGAGGCTTGGTCCAGGTAAGAAATCGTCTGTAAAACGCAACAGTCTGGAACAAGGTTGATGTGTAATCAAGACCAACATGATATTCCACTTTCGGTGTTATGACGGGAGCTTCACGATGAAGTTTCTTCTCGCCGATACGAAGATGGTCTCTTTTGGCTTCCAACTCTCCTGGAAGAAGAGCCAATCGACTATACTCCTGCGTTCCGAAGATATCTGAGAAATATAATTGATCGGATTTTAATGTAAAGTTGTGTAGAATCCGATCCAATGTAGCATGCATCAAGTCGACAAGATCGCCAATAGGTCCCATAACTAGAATTACAATGTCAATATAAATTTCACAAGATGACCGTAGTATAAAAACCTACTAGTCCCTGAATTGAGCCATTGCGGCATGTTGTAAGCAGAGATGATCGGACCTGCAAATGTACGAGGTCCAAATGCGAATTTATCTACTGGTGCTTCCGGTACAGCCCAACAAGCTGCTCTGGTATAATTCACAGGCCAGCACAATTTGTCTGGACCGAAGAGAATAGTTTGTTTGATCTGTTTCTGCTTTACAAGTTCTGCACCCCATCTTCCTTCGGCATATTGATCAAACTGTGAATTTATTGCAAAATATCGCTTGAGCAGAACTTCCGGAGGTAATTGAAACCATATATCATAACCATCAATGATCAATACAAGGTCATTAGTCGTGTTTGCTCGTTTGTGTAATTTCTTCAAATGATCCAACAATCCTTTAACCTTTGCCACATGTTGTACATAAGGGTCCGGCATCTCTGGATCGCCGAAATTGATTAATAATGGTACGGGATAGCCAAGTATGTTTCCAGAGACCAATAATTTACAGAGATCCAAAACTGAACTCGTGGCCGGAATCAAAAGATGTAATCGTGCAGTCGAGTTTGGTTCCGTAGCAGACATGAAATCTTTTGGTGGCTCCTCAATCATTTCTGGTACTTCAAAGACAGGCGCCAGCTCTACAATTGGTTCCAATGGGTCCAATATTTGCGACTCGATGTCTTCTGGTGTGGTAGACTGATATAAAAAATATATTGTCCATATTGATATGACTAGAAGACCAATTGCAACAAATAGTCGAGGTCGCGGTAGGCGCAAAACTTG
>Ga0160428_1001425_pt1 | contig 18106 bp, 14 predicted proteins | sample SolpanmetagenomM_FD_108198 | JGI IMG/M metagenome (GOLD analysis project Ga0160428, IMG submission 108198) | Solar panel surface microbial communities from Lawrence Berkeley National Laboratory, California, USA - M | ecosystem: Engineered > Built environment > Solar panel > Unclassified ... | reverse complement strand
TTCCGCACCGACCGGGGCCGCGAAATCACGGAGGCGCTCACGCAGCAGGATTTCAACGCCTACCAGATGCACCGCCTGAACCTGCGCTACCTCACGATGACGAACTACGATTCGACGTTTGTGGGCGTGACGCCGATTTTTGAAAAGGACAACCTCAACAATACGCTAGGCGAAGTGTTGAGTGCGAATCAGAAAACGCAGATTCGCATGGCCGAGACGGAAAAATATCCGCACGTGACGTTTTTCTTTTCGGGGGGGCGCGAGAAGGAGTTTGCCGGCGAAACGCGCATCCTGCGGGCCTCACCCAAGGTAGCCACCTACGACCTGGCGCCCGAAATGAGCGCCTACGAGCTGCGCGACGCCCTGGTGCCCGAGCTGCAAGCCAACTCGGCCGATTTTGTAGTCATCAACTTTGCCAACCCCGACATGGTGGGCCACACCGGCGTGTTTGAGGCCGTGGTGAAGGCCGTGGAAACGGCCGACCAGTGCGCCCACGACGTGGTGGAGGCCGCCCTCGCCGCCGGCTACGCTACCATCGTGATTGCCGACCACGGCAATGCCGAGTACATGCGCAACGCCGACGGCTCGCCCAACACCGCGCACACCACTAATCTGGTACCCTGCATCTTAGCTGATACTACCTACCACGGCAGCCTGGCCAGCGGTAAGCTCGGCGACATTGCCCCCACCATTTTGGCACTAATGGGCGTGCCCCAGCCCGCCGAGATGACGGGCCAGAGCCTGCTGCGCCCCTAGCCCGCGGGCCGGCGCGAACAAATTAGATAGATTTTTCTTTTTCGCAGTGTCCCGCAGCGGCGAGCCAAGGTCGTCCTTTGGTTTGCAGTGCGGGGCACTTTGTGTAAGATGGGTTGTAGAACTGGCTTTTATTTACTGAGCAGCAGCTTGTTGCTAGCCCTGAGCGGCTGCGACAGGGGCGCTGCTACTGACCCGGCCGCCCCCGGTGCCCCGCACTACGTGGGCACGTACTTCAACGTGCGGGGCCTCCTCGATGCCCAGGTGCGGCAGCTCGCGGCCAGCCATCCCAGCGTGGAAAAGCAGGTGAGCGTGCGTGGCGGCGCCCCCGAAACCGTGCGCGTGCCGCAGGTGAAGTGGGCCGACGAACTCCAGATTTTTTACCAGGCCGATATCAACAAGGCTGCCCTGCGCGGGGCCTACGCCGTGGACTCGGCCAGCGAGCCCGGCGGGGCCGTGCGCCGCACCTACCGCCTGCTACCCGGCCACGATAACGCGCCCGTGCTGCGCCTCGACGTGACGAGCCGGGCCAGCCAGCCCGAGGAAGTAAACGCCATTATTCGGCAGGATAACAGTCTGTTTTTCGGCCAAAAGTCTTTGCAGCTACGCCTGCAAAACGGCCGCCTCAGCCAGTACAGCGCCAGCGGCGTGCAAAAGCTGGTACTCTTCGACAGCATCCGCTACCGGTCAGCAGCGCGGGTGCTGTAGCGCTAAGCTCCGGCTTCGCCCTACTCACCCATGAGGGTAGCGACCACCCAGCGGCGGCCGCCGTGGCGGCGGTGCTCGCCCAGGCACAGGCCCTGCCAGGTGCCTAGTAGCAGGCGGCCATCGGCGATGGGAACCGTGACCGAGGTGCCCAGCATGGCCGCCTTGAGGTGAGCCGTCATGTCGTCGGGGCCTTCAAGGGTGTGCTGAAAGTAGGGCGCGTTGTCGGGCGCCAGCCGCCGGAAATACGCCTGAAAATCGAGCCGCACGGTGGGGTCGGCGTTCTCCGTGATGAAGAGGCTGGCCGAGGTATGCTGAATGCAGAAGTTGGCGGTGCCCACGCGCATGGTTTCCAGCTCGGGCAATTCGCTTAGCAACAAGTCAGTGATAAGGTGAAAGCCTTCGGCGACGGCCGGCAGGCGCAGGCGTTTTTGGATAAAGCGCATGGCGGACTAGGGCTTGGTAACGCGGTAGGCCCCGAGGTCGGGCGTGCTGGCGTTGCGGGGCAAATTCAGTAAATCGCGCGGGATGAGGGGCGGCACGGCCGTTTTGCTAGCCAGTGCGGGTGAGCCGGCGCCGGGGCGGTAGTCGCTACTAGCCCCCGCACCGGGCCGCACAAACTTGGGGTCAACGTTGAGCGTGTTGTTCAGCCCCACTTTGGCCAGGCCGGGCGCATCGCTGGCATCGGTAGCGGCGGCGTAGAGCTTGCTACGTAGCAGCGTATTCTGCACCGTTACGGCCGCTTTGTATTCCTCGTAATTTTCCAGCGACAACTCATCCTCGCTGGCGCCCCACACGATGGAGTTTTGCAGACTAAGGCGCAGCCCCGACGGATTGCGCGGCTTGCCATCGAGGGCCGAGAGGTTGGTGAATGCCAGCGAGGCCGTTTTGCGCACGGCGCCCGTGGCCGGGTAATTGGCTATCGTGCAGTAGTTGAGCGCGTAGCTGCCGCCACCGTAGCCACGCAAAGCATATTCGTAGCAATCGCTGAAAAGCGTATTCTCCGCCGTTACCTTGCCCGACAGGCTCAGAATACCGGCGCCCTCCGTGATGCCGAGCAGCTTGTAGCTAGCCAGTTGGGTGGCTGCCCCGGCAAAGGTGCCACTGGCCCCCGAGATGTAGCGAATCACGCTGTTTTGCAGCAGTAAGTCGGGTTGCGGCTGGGTATTGGCCGGGTTGAAGAGCAGCGCCCCGTAGGCGGCATTCTGAATCTGGGCGTAGCGAATGACGTTGCCGCGGCTGGTAGCGTCGAACAGGATGCCCGTCCACTGCCCCGGGGCAGTAGCGTACTGCGCCTCACCGCTGCGGTCGCCCGCGAAACGCACGATATTGGGGTTACTGGCCTTGATGGTGTCGGTGGCACCGGTGCCGGGCTGGTAGTCGCTGGGGGCATTCACGAGCAGGGTGCCCTGCACAATGAGCGCCGCCCCGGCGTGGGCGTAGATGCGGGCGCCGGGCTTGATGCGCAGCGTGCAGCCCGGCGGCACCACTACTGTGCCGTAGAGCACGTGCGGCCGGTCTTTGGTCCAGATGGTGCCGCAGGGCAGCGCCACGGGCCGGGCCGTACCGTCGTGCAGGTAGATGTTCTGGCCGAACGAGCGCAGCAGCACCGACTGCTCCTGGCCGTTGGTGCGAAAATTCAACTTTTCCTGTACCACTAGGTCTTTGGGCCGGCCGCTGCCGCCGCTGTCGCTCAGCCGCGCCCGCACCAGGATGAGCACGCTGTCATTACCCCTGATGTAGAGGTTATTGGCCGTTTGCTTGAGGTCGCCGTTGATGATGAGCGTGTAGGGCGAGGTAACCGGGTTTTCCAGGCTCACCAGGTCCACGTTCACCGCCCGGGGGTTGCGGTTATACACCCACAGCCGCTTGGTGACGGTGCGCAGGGTGGTAAAAACCGTGTCGAACTTCACCGTATCAGCCGAGAAGGCCAGCCCGCCCGAGGTTTGCAGTTCTTCCTCCCGCGGCTTGCAGCCGGGCAATAGGCTAGCCCCAGCACTGAGGAAAAAGAGGAACGGCAGCAGTAGCTTTTTAAACATCAGAGCAGCACAAAGCCAGTAATAAGTAAGAAGCTAACGACCAGCAGCAATCCTTAGTGCCTATCAAAAGAATGTCATGCCAAACTCGCTAACCATCTACTCCCCATCGACATACTCATCCCGACGTGAAAAGACGCTGCACAAGCTCAGCATGACACCAGAAAACTCGACCAACTAGTCAGCCCACCGCAGGCGGGCGTATCCCCGAAATCCGTTTAATCTGTTAAATCTGCGGTCATTCGGCACCCACCTTCAGGCGCTCGGCGCTTTCGGCCAGGCGCAGCTGCTCCACAAAGTCGTCGATGTTGCCGTCCATCACGGTGGGCAGGTTGTGCACGGTATAGCCGATGCGGTGGTCGGTCACGCGGCCCTGCGGGTAGTTGTAGGTGCGGATTTTATCCGAGCGGTCGCCGCTGCCAATCATGCCCTTGCGGATGGCACCCTCGGCCTCATTTTTCTTGGCAAGCTCGATTTCGAAGATGCGCGAGCGCAGCACGGCCAGCGCCTTGTCGAAGTTTTTGAGCTGCGACTTTTGGTCCTGGCACTGGGCCACGATGCCAGTAGGCAAGTGGGTGAGGCGCACGGCCGAGTAGGTCGTGTTTACCGACTGCCCGCCGGGGCCGGAAGACATGAACAAGTCCTTGCGAATATCATTCATGTTCAGCTCGATATCAAATTCTTCGGCCTCGGGCATTACCACAATGCTAGCCACCGAGGTGTGAATGCGGCCCTGAGTTTCGGTGGCCGGCACGCGCTGCACGCGGTGCACGCCGCTTTCAAACTTGAGCTTGCCGTACACGTCTTCGCCTTTCACGGCGAGCACGATTTCCTTGTAGCCGCCGGCGGTGCCGTCCATGGCGTCCACGAGTTCCATTTTCCAGCCCTGCTTTTCGGCAAAGCGCAGGTACATGCGCTGCAAGTCGCCGGCGAAGAGCGAGGCTTCGTCGCCGCCCGCCCCGGCCCGAATTTCCATGATAACGTCCTTGGAATCGTTGGGGTCCTTCGGAATCAGCAATTCTTTGATAGCCACCTCCATGCGGTCGGCCTCGGGCAGTAGCTCGTCGAGCTCGGCCTTAGCCATCTCGCGGAAGTCCTCGTCCTTTTCGGTCGAAACAACCTGGCGCGCACCCTCTATATTACTGAGCACCTGCTGGTAAGCACGGTACGCAGTTACGATTTTACCTAGTTCCTTGTATTCCTTGTTAAGGGACTTGAAGCGCTTCATGTCGCTCATCGCCTCGGGCTGCATGAGCTCGTGGTTCACGGTTTCGTAGCGCTCGCGGATGGCTTCGAGTTTATCCAGCATTTTGTGGTCAGAAAAAATAGTCAGTAGTTTGCAAAGATACGGCCTGGTAACAACGTCCTTTGCGGCCGGCGTTCCGCGCCAATACTTTACGCTGCCTGGGGTTGCTCTACCCACCCTCGCCAGGCCCTCCTTCTCCTGCGCGGCGGGCTGCGGCCAGCCGGGCGTTCGACACCTGAGAGTATGCAAGTTTTGAAGTTCGGGGGCACGTCGGTGGCCTCCGCCGAGAACATCGGAAAAGTCATTGCCATCGTGACGAGCGCGCTGGCCCAGGGACCCGTGGGGCTGGTCGTATCGGCGCTGGGTGGCACCACCGACGCCCTCATTGGCATTGGCCGCACGGCCGCCGCCGGCGACGAGGCCTTCCGCCAGACGCTGCGCCAGCTCGAAGCCCGCCACCTCACCGCCGCCGAAAGCCTGCTGCCCGACGCAGCTAGCCAGCTGGAGATTCAACCCTGGCTCACGGGCCAGTTTACCGAGCTAGCGCTGCTAGCCGACGGCATTTTTGCGCTGGGCGAGCTCTCGCCGCGCACCCTGGATAGGCTAATGAGCTACGGCGAGCTGCTGTCGTCGCGCCTCGTGGTGGCCGCGTTTCAGGCGCACGGCACGGCCGCCGTGTGGGCCGATAGCCGCCAGCTCATTCGCACCAACTCGCGCTTCGGCATGGCGCAGGTTGAGGAGGAAGTTACGCAGCGCCAAGTCACGTATTTTCAGCAGGAAAACCCGGCTAGCCTATGGGTAGCGCCCGGCTTCATTGCCGCCGATGCCGAGGGCCACACCACCACGCTGGGCCGCGGCGGCTCCGACTACACGGCCGCCATTCTGGCCGCCGCGCTAGGCGCCGAGAAGCTCGAAATCTGGACCGACGTGAGCGGCATGCTCACTGCCGACCCGCGCTTGGTGCGCTCGGCTAGGCCCATTGCGCGCATCAGCTACGAGGAGGCCATGGAGTTGTCGCACTTCGGGGCTAAGGTGCTGTACGCACCCACGGTGCAGCCCGTGCGCCAGCGCGGCATCCCAATGTGGATTAAAAACACCTTCGCGCCCGCCGACTACGGCACGCTGGTGGAGGTAGCCCCGCCGCCCAGCATCGGGGTGGTGCGCGGGCTATCGAGCATCGGCCACCTGGCCCTGCTGAACCTGGAAGGTAGCGGCATGGTGGGCGTACCAGGCTTCTCAGCGCGGCTATTCGCGGCGCTGGCTAGGGCGCGCATCAACGTGGTGCTCATCACCCAAAGCTCCTCCGAGCATTCCATTTGCGTGGGCGTGAGCGAGGGCGACGTGCCCGCCGCGCAAGAAGTAGTGAACGAAGAATTCGCCGCCGAAATATCAGCCGGCCGCCTGGAGCCCCTACGGCCCGAAACGGGGCTAGCCATCGTGGCGCTGGTAGGCGACAACATGCGCAACCACCCTGGCATCAGCGGGCGCTTGTTTAGCGCGCTGGGGCACAATGGGGTGAATATCCGGGCCATTGCGCAGGGGGCCAGCGAGCGTAATATCTCGACCGTGATTCGGGCTGCCGACGTGCGCAAGGCCATCAATGTGCTGCATGAGGAGTTCTTTGAGGCGACGTATAAGCAGGTTAACCTCTTCATTCTGGGCCCCGGCAACGTGGGCGGCAAGCTACTGGGTCAGCTAGCCCAGCAGCAGGAGTACTTGCGCGAAAAGCTGGGCCTCGACCTGCGCGTGGTGGCTATTGCCAACAGCCGCCACTGCCTGGTGAGCGACGAGGGCGGCCTCGACCTGCGCACCTGGCCCGCTGACCTGGACGCCGCGCCCCAGCTTTCGCTTGATGAGCTTACCCAGCTCATCATCAGTAAGAACCTGCGCAACTCCATTTTCGTGGATGTGACGGCCAACCCGGCCGCCGCCGGCCAGTACGCGCCGCTGCTGGCCAAGAGCGTGGCCGTGGTGGCCTGCAATAAAATCGCCGCCTCGGGCACCTACGCCAGCTACCGCCAGCTCAAGCAGCTAGCCCAGGATTTCAATACGAAATACCTTTTCGAAACCAACGTGGGTGCGGCGCTGCCCGTCATCGGCACGCTCGGCGACCTTACGCGCAGCGGCGACGTGGTGCGCCGGATGCAGGCCGTGCTCTCGGGCACGCTCAATTTTGTCTTCAACAACTACGACGGCACCCGGCCTTTCGCCGAGGTGGTGCGGCAAGCGCAGGACGAGGGCTACACCGAGCCCGACCCGCGCCTCGACCTCAATGGCTCGGACGTGGCCCGCAAAATCCTCATCCTGGCCCGCGAGGCCGGCCAGCAGCTGGAAATGAGCGATGTAGCCAACGAGAGCTTCCTGCCCGCCAGCTGCCTCGAAGGCGACGTGGCCGCTTTTTACGAGCAGCTAGCCGTGCATGAGCCGCACTTCCGCGCCCTCTACGACGCGGCCGCCGGCCAGGGCAAGCGCCTCAAGTTCGTGGCGCAGTACGACAATGGTCAGGCTGCCGTCGGCTTGCAGCAAATCGCGCCCGGCCACGACCTCTACGAGCTGCGCGGCAAAGACAACGTGGTGCTCTTCTACACCGACCGCTACCCCGAGCAGCCGCTGGTGGTGAAGGGCGCCGGTGCTGGCGCCGAGGTCACGGCCAGCGGCGTGTTTGCCGATATTATTCGCGCGGCTAGGTTGTAGCGCGGATTCTGCGAGTCCGCGCGTGGGTGGCTAGCCCACCCTAAAACTACCTAGGCCTTTTCACTCGCGGACTCGCAGAGTCCGCGCTACTTGCCATGTCCCTCCCCTCCTCCGTCACCGTGCACGCGCCCGCCACCATTGCCAACGTCGGCTGCGGCTTCGATGTGCTGGGCTTGTGCCTCACCGCGCCGTACGACACCGTGCGCCTCACGCGCCGCGCCGAGCCGGGCCTCGTCATCCGGCACCTCGACGACTACGACCTGCCCACCGACCCTAGCCGCAACGTGGCCGGCGCGGCCCTGCTGGCCCTGCTGCGCGCCGCACCCGAGCCGCTGGGCTTCGAAGTCGAAATTACCAAGGGCATCCGGCCGGGCAGCGGCATTGGCAGCAGTGCGGCCAGCGCGGCCGGCGCCGTGGTGGCGGCCAATGCGCTGCTCGGCAATCGCTTCAATCACAAAGAGCTGATTGACATGGCCATGTACGGCGAGGCCGTGGCCTCGGGCGTGCGCCACGCCGATAACATCGCCCCGGCCATTTGCGGCGGCTTCACGCTGGTGCGGGCCGTGACGCCGGCCCTCGACGTGCTGGCCCTGCCCGCCCCGCCGCTGTGGGTGGCGGTGGTGCACCCGCAGTTCGAGGTAAAGACCAAGGAGGCCCGCGCCGTGCTACCCACCTCGGTGCCGCTCGCCCTAGCCGTGCGCCAGTGGGCCAACGTAGGCGGCCTGGTCGCCGGCTTCCTCACCCAGGATAATGAACTTATTGCCCGGGCCCTCGAAGACTACATCGTGGAGCCGGCCCGCGCCGCGCTCATCCCCGGCCTGGGCGATGCCAAGCGGCTGGCCCTGGCGGCCGGCGCGCTGGGCGGCGGCATCTCGGGCTCGGGGCCATCCATTTTCATGCTCAATAGGGACGAGGCCACGGCCCACGCCGCCGCCGAGGCGCTGGGCAGCGTGTACCGCAAAATGGGCATCGACTTTCACCTGCACGTGGGGCCGATTGCCAGCCAGGGCGCCAAGGTGGTGGCTACGGAATAGTTTTTTAATAAAGCCGTCATGCTGAACGCAGTGAAGCATCTCGCTCGCTTCGTTGAACGATAGAGTTAGTGCGGCACGCGAAATGCTTCACTGCGTTCAGCATGACCTGTTTTTTTAAGTCATAGCAGTTATGCTCTACTACAGCCTCAACCGCCAGTCGCCGCCCGTCGATTTTCGGGCCGCCACCATTGCCGGGCAGGCGCCCGACGGCGGCCTGTACTTCCCCGAAACCATCCCGCAGTTCTCGGCCAACTTGCTGCGCAACCTGGCTAGCCTCTCTCCGGCTGAGATTGCCTACGAGGTAATGCGGCCCTACGTGGGCGACACCATCCCGGCGGCCGACCTGCGCCGCATCTGCGCCGAAACGGTAGATTTCCCCTTTCCGCTCGCGCCCATCACCGAGCGCATCGGCGCCTTGGAGTTGTTTCACGGGCCAACGCTGGCCTTCAAGGACGTGGGCGCGCGCTTCATGAGCCGCTGCCTGGGCTACTTCTCACAGGGCGAAAGCCAGCCCGTGACCGTGCTGGTAGCTACCTCCGGCGACACGGGCGGGGCCGTGGCGCACGGCTTCCTGGGCGTGCCGGGCGTGGAGGTGGTCATCCTCTACCCTTCGGGCAAGGTTAGCCCCTTGCAAGAATTGCAGCTTACCACGCTGGGGCAAAATATCACGGCCTTGGAGGTTGAAGGCAATTTTGACGACTGCCAGCGGCTGGTGAAACAGGCTTTTTTGGATGAGGAGCTGACTGCCCGCCGCACGCTCACCTCGGCCAACAGCATCAACGTGGCGCGCTGGCTGCCGCAGCAATTGTACTATCTGTTTGCCCTGCAACAGTGGGCGGGGGCCGCGCCGCCCGTGGTGGCAGTGCCCAGCGGCAACTTCGGCAACCTCTGCGCCGGATTACTGGCCCACGCTTCGGGCCTGCCGGTGGGCCACTTCATTGCCGCCTGCAATGCCAACGACGCCGGGGCCGACTACCTGCGCACGGCCATTTTCGCGCCCAAGCCGGCCGTGGCCACCATTTCTAATGCCATGGACGTGGGCCACCCCAGCAATTTCGTGCGCATCCTGGAGTTGTTCAAGCACGAGCACGCCACCATCAGCCAGCTGCTGAGTGGCTACACCGTGAGCGACGCCGACACCAGCGCCACCATCCGGCGCGTGGAGGCCGGGCGCGCCTACCTGCTCGACCCGCACGGCGCAGTGGCGTTTTGTGCGTTGGAAAAATACCTGGCCGAACATCCGGCCGCGGCAGGCTTCCTGCTGGCCACGGCCCACCCGGTGAAGTTTCCGGAGGTGGTCGAGCCCCTCATCGGCCGCAAAATAGAGCTGCCGGCTGCCTTGCATTATTTACTGGAAAAGCCCAAGCAGCGCGTGCCGCTGGCCCCCAGCTACGCGGCGCTGCGGGCGTGGCTGCTGGGGTAGCTTGCCCGGGAAGCTCCCACTGGGGTACGCAGTAAAAAAATCGCGGAGGTTCGCTGGGCGCCCGAACAACTCAGCGTACCTCGGCGGTTTATCTCTGCGTACCCCAGCGGGAACTTCCCCATCCATCCCCATGCGAAAAGCTCTTTTAGCCCTGCCCTTCGTATTCGCCGCCTGCCGGCCCGACCAGGTGAAGCACCTGCCCGGCACCAAGCAGATAGCCGAAGAAACCGCCAACTGGGAGGTTAAGCGCATTATGCCCGAAGACCTGCTGCACGCCACGCGCTGGGCTGGCGACTCGCTCACGGCCTATGCCGACACGCTGCTGCGCCGCACGCTGGCCCGCGAGTTGAAGAAGGGCAACCTCGCCCAGGCCGCCACGTTTTGCCGGCCCCAAAGCTACCCGCAGGTCGATTCGATGGCCCGCAAGTGGCACGCCACCCCGCGCCGCGCCGAGTGGCAGACCGTCAGCGCCACCCCGGCCGCCGTGGCCGCCGCCGGCCTGCGCCCCGACACCATGCGCCTCATCGGCCGGCCAGCCGCCGATACGTTTTACTACCAGCGGCCCATCACGCTCAGCCACAACCTGTGCCTGCGCTGCCACGGCCAGCCGGGACGCGACCTGACCCTAGCCGAAGCCCAGCTGCTCCAGCAGCAGCATCCGGGCCTGAAGGCCGTGGGCCGGCAGCCGGGCCAGGTGCTCGGGGCCTGGCAGCTGACGCTGGAGCGTAGCGGCGTGGCCGAGTTCTACACCATGAAAACGCGCAAGAAATGGAAGGAGCATAAAATGCCCAAGCTGTTTTAAGCGCACGTAGTTTAGGCTGAACTATACCAATTGTACGTAAAGCCTATTTTCTTGCTTCTACTATCTGCTATGGCTAGCCCTATCGAACCTATTATCATTATTGGTGCCGGCATGGCCGGGCTGGCCTGCGCCACCTGGCTGCACCGTGCCGGCCGCCCCGTGCTACTGCTCGAAGCCGCCGACGGCGTGGGCGGCCGGGTGCGCACCGACATCACGCCCGACGGCTTCCGGCTCGACCGGGGCTTCCAGATTCTCCTAACCAATTACCCCGAGGCCCGGCGCATGTTCGACTACGGGGCCCTCAACCTGAAGTCGTTTCGCTCGGGCGCCGTCGTTCGGATGGCCAACGGCCACGAAACCACCCTCGAAAACCCGCTGCACGCGCCCATGATGGCGGTTGCCGCGCTGGCCTCGCCCATCGGCACCGGCAAAGACAAGCTTTTGCTCGTCAAGCTGGTGGCGCAGTTGGCCGGCCGCTCGCCCGGGCAGCTGCTGGCCCGGCCCGGCACCACTACCCTTGCCTACCTGCACGACTTTGGCTGGAGCGAGCAGATTATCAGCAATTTCTTCAAGCCCTTCTTCGGCGGCGTGTACCTCGACCGCGAGCTGGGCACGGCCAGCAACTTCTTCGAGTTTGTGTTTCAGCAGTTTGTGCAGGGCGCGGCTACCATTCCGGCGCTCGGTATGCAGCAGCTGCCCGAGCAGCTGGCCGCCCGCCTGCCCGCCGGCGCCATCCGCCTGAACACGCCCGTGGCTGCCGTGGCCGAGGGCGGCCGCCGCGTGCACCTGGCCAGCGGCGAAACCCTGGCCGCCACCGCCGTGGTGCTGGCCACCGATGGCCCCGCCGCCGCCCGCCTGCTGGGCCTCGACCTGCCCGCGCCCACCCACCCGGTGGCCCGCCCCACCACTTGCACCTACTTTGCCACGGCCGGCGCGGCCCCCAGCCACGGCTATAACTTCTTACACCTCAACGCTAAAGCTAACTCACTGGTGCACAACGTGGCCTTTCCGGGCGAAACGGGGGCCAGCGTGGCGCCCGCCGGCCAAAACCTGGTGTCGGTAAGCACCCACGGCGAGCATGGCCTCTCGGAGGAGGAGTTAACCGCCCGCCTGCGCACCGAGTTGGCGGCCTGGTTTGGGCCGGTGGCCAATATGTGGCGCCACCTGCGCACCTACCGCATCGAGCAGGCACTGCCCGTGTATGCCCCCGGCCAGCCCGTGCAGCAGGAGCTGCGCCTCGGCGACACCCTGTTCCGCTGCGGCGACTGGGTCAGCTACCCCTCGCTAAACGCCGCGCTAGCCACCGGCCGCCAAGTGGCCGAAATGCTCATCGGGTAGGCTTTGTCCGGGAGCGAAGGCCCTGCCACCGGGCCGCTACTGCTGCGATGGCTCCCCGGCTCAAGTTGCCCGGTTTGGCTTCACTTCGGGCGCTACGCACGCTTTCTGCCCTACCCTTCTAACCAAAGCCCGGCTGTTGCCTGTTGATAGGCAGCGCCGGCGGCTCCACCCAGACCCGCCAGTGCTGCCCATCAACCATTTGTTTTCAACAACTACCACGCAATGAGCTTACTAGAGGATTTGAACTGGCGCTACGCCACCAAGAAGATGAATGGGGAGCGCATTCCGGCCGATAAGCTGGATTACATTCTGGAAGCGGCCCGGCTGGCCCCCTCGTCGTCGGGGTTGCAGCCCTACAAGGTCATCGTCATTTCGGACCCGGCCCTGCTGGAGCGGGTAAAGGGCGTGGCCCTCAACCAAAGCCAGGTTACCGATTGCTCGCACCTCCTCGTCTTTGCTTCCTGGGATGGCTACAGCGAGGAGCGTATCTCGCGCGTTTTCAACTACACCATGGATGAGCGCGGACTGCCACACCACACCATGGCCGACTATAAACAGACACTTCTAGGGATGTATGAGCCGCTGGGCACCGAGTGGCACGCCCACCACGCGGCTAAGCAGAGCTACATCTCGTTTGCCATGGCCATTGCGGCGGCCGCCGAGCAGCGGGTAGATGCCACGCCTATCGAGGGCTTCCTGCCCGACAAGCTCGATGAGTTATTGCAGCTGACGGGCACTGGCTACCGCAGCACCGTGCTGCTGGCGCTCGGCTATCGGCACGAGACCGGCGACTGGCTGGCCCCGATGAAAAAAGTGCGCACCCCCAAGGAAAACTTCGTCACGGAGATGACCCTGGCGGATGCGGCCCCGCTGACCTAGCCCGAAAATAGCATTGGCCTGCTGCTGCACTCGGCCCGGCGACAGCAGCGCAATCCATTCTAACTGCCGGTTGTCAATCAGTATGTTCAGGAAATCAAAAACTGTCCATCATTGCTGCCCTGCGCTCGCAATGACGGACGGTTTTTGATTTCTCACAACTGCTTCTAAAGCTTCTATCACACCAGCGCCACCAGCGCTTGCAACAGCGGCGCCGGCCGCTCGGCCAGGTAGGCCACGCACTGCGTCAGCAGCACGTTCTCGCCGCCTGCCACGCGTAGCGGCCGGGCTACCACGCCCGGCACCGCGCTCAAGTCGAAAAACGACGGTACAAAGGCTATCCCCAGCCCCAGCCGCACCAGGTTGCTGAGCAACTCCAGCGACGATACTTCCTGCATAATTGCCCCGCGCCGGCTGAAGCCCGCCTGCTGGCACAGGTGCTCAATCTCCTCGTACACCGGATGCAGCGGGCGGCTGATTTCCACCCATTTTTCGTGGGCCAAGGCCTCCAGCGGCACTTCGGGCAGGCTAGCCAGCGGGTGGGCGGCGGGCAGCGCCACCGCTAGCCCCCCCTGGCCGAAGGGCCGCGCCGCCAGTTCGGGGTGCAGCAGCGGTAGCATAGTGAGCCCCAGCCCGATACGCCCCACCACCAGCGCCTCCTGCACCGCCCGAAAAGTCGGCAGTTCGTGCAAGTGAAATTGTACGTCGGGAAAGCTCTCGCTGAAGCGCTGCACGATGCCCACTAGCCGGTCGGGCCGCAGCAATTGGTAGTAGCCCAGTTCCACCGTTTTTTGCTGCGAGCCCACGCGGCGCACGTTTTCCACGGCCTGGCGGCTCAGGTTCAGCAGGTGCTGAGCTTCGGCCAGGAAGGCCGCGCCGGCCTCGGTGAGCACCACCCGGCGCTGGCGGGTGCGCTGCTGGTGGTCAAATAACTCAACCCCTAACTCACTCTCCAGCAGCTGAATTTGCTGGCTCAGGGCGGGCTGCGACACGCACAGCTTTTCGGCCGCCCGGCCGTAGTGCAGGGCGGTGGCCACCTCGGCGAAGTAGCGCAGCTGGCGGAGTTCCATACTGCAAATCTCGATAAGAAATTCTTATCGGCCTCATTCGAAAGGGATATTGGACATCTCGACTAACGGGTGTTAGTATTGCGTTGAAACTAAGCATCATCCCACCGCTAGCCCCGTATGGAAACCCTCGTCGCCCAAGAGCTGCAACAGCGCGCCACCACCGATTTCCTGCCCCTGCTCGGCACCGACTACCTCGAATTCTACGTCGGCAACGCCAAGCAGGCTGCCTACTACTACAAGGCCGCCTTCGGCTTCCAAACCGTGGCCTACGCCGGCCCCGAAACCGGCGTGCGCGACCGCGCTAGTTACGTGGTGCAGCAGGGCAAAATCCGGCTGGTACTAACCACCGCCATGCACTCCGACCACGAGATTTCGGAGCACGTAAAAAAGCACGGTGACGGCGTTAAAATCCTGGCCCTGTGGGTAGATGATGCCTTTGAGAGCTACAAAAAAACCATGAGCCGCGGCGCCCGCAGCTACCAGGAGCCCAAGGTACTCACCGACGAGTTTGGCGAGGTGCGCACCGCCGGTATCTATACCTATGGCGAAACGGTGCACCTGTTCGTCGAGCGCAAAAACTACCACGGCGCCTTCTTGCCCGGCTACGCGGCCCAAGAATCCAGCTTCAACCCCAAAGAAGCCGGCCTGCGCTACGTAGACCACTGCGTAGGCAACGTGGGCTGGAACCGCATGAATCCCACCGTGAAATGGTACGAGGACGTAATGGGATTCGCTAACATCCTAAGCTTTGACGATAAGCAGATTACGACCGAGTATTCGGCCTTGATGAGCAAGGTAATGAGCACCGGCAACGGCTACGTAAAATTTCCCATCAATGAGCCGGCCGAGGGCAAAAAGAAGTCGCAGATTGAAGAATATCTGACCTTTTACGAGGGCGAGGGCGTGCAGCACATCGCGGTGGCTACCGACGACATTATCAGCACCGTGCGTGAGTTGAAAAGCCGCGGCGTGGAATTCCTCAACACCCCCGACAGCTACTACGACAACCTGCGCGCCCACGTCGGCAACATCGACGAGGACGTGGAGGCCCTGCGCAGCCTGCGCATTATGGCCGACCGCGACGAGGAGGGCTACCTGCTCCAGATTTTCACCAAGCCCGTGGAGGACCGCCCTACAGTATTCTTCGAAATCATCCAGCGCAAGGGCGCCAAGAGCTTCGGCGCCGGCAATTTCAAAGCCCTCTTCGAGAGCCTGGAGCGCGAGCAGGACCGCCGCGGCAACCTGTAGTTTTAATTATGAATCATGAGTTATGAGTTGCCGCCCAGTTACGGCAGCTTCTCGGCATCAACTCATAATTCATAACTCGCAATTCATAATTAAAAAGCATGCCTATCTACCACAAGCTTGGCCAGTTGCCGCACACGCGCCACACGGTGTTTGAGAAGCCGGCGGGCGGGCTATACTATGAGCAGTTGTTCGGCACCATCGGCTTCGATGGCATGTCGTCGCTGATGTACCACCTGCGCCGGCCCACCACGGTAAAAGCGATTGTGGGCGAAACCGACCTCACGCCAAAAATCGCGGTCGAGAAAAGCATCAAGGCACGGCTGCTCAAAGGTTTCGAGGTACCGCCGCAGGATGACTACCTGGCTAGCCGCACGCCGGTGCTGGTGAATAACGACGTGCACATCGTGCTGGCCGCCCCGCGCCACTCGCTCACGGCGTATTTCTACAAAAATGCCGATGCGGATGAACTGCTGTTCATCCACCGGGGCACGGGCAAGCTGCGCACGCAGCTCGGCAACATCCGCTTCGAGCCCGGCGACTACTTGCTGGTGCCGCGCGGCATCATTTACCAGATTGAGTTCGATACGGAAGACAACCGCCTGCTCATCACCGAGTCGTTCCACCCCATCTACACGCCCAAGCGCTACCGCAACCACTTCGGCCAGTTGCTAGAGCACGCGCCCTACTCGGAGCGCGACTATAAGCTGCCCACGGAGCTGGAAACGCACGACGAACTGGGCGACTTCACGGTAAAAATCAAGAAGCAGGGCGTACTGCACGAGTTGATGTACCCTAGCCACCCGTTCGACGTGGTAGGCTGGGATGGGTACAACTACCCCTACGGGATGAATATCCGCGACTTCCAGCCCATTACCGGCAAGGTGCACCAACCGCCGCCCGTGCACCAGCAGTTTGAAACGAAAGCTTTTGTGGTGTGCTCGTTCGTGCCCCGGCTGTTCGACTATCACCCGCAAGCCATTCCGGCGCCCTACCACCACTCCAATATCGACTCCGACGAGATGCTATACTACGTGGACGGCAATTTCATGTCGCGCAACAACATCGCCCAGGGTCACATCACGCTGCACCCCGGCGGTATTCCGCACGGCCCCGCGCCGGGCGCCTACGAGCGTAGCATCGGCAAAACCGGCACCGATGAATGGGCCGTGATGATAGACACCTTCCGCCCGCTCATGCTTACGGAAGCTGCGCTGAAGCTCGACGACGGCGTGTACTACCAGTCGTGGCTTGAGCCCGCTAGGCCCGCTTCTGCCACCGACGACCAGCGCCTCGAACGTCCTGAATAACAACTCATTCGCTCTGCTCCCACCCCTAGCGTGCGGGCCGGCTACCCCAGCCGGCCCGCTTTTTAGTACAACCTGATTACATGAAAGAGCTACTCGCCAAATTCGAGCAAAAGCGCCCCGAAGTCGTCTTCGAATGGCAAGACCCCGAAACCGAAGCCGAAGGCTGGGTGGTTATCAACTCGCTACGCGGCGGCGCGGCTGGCGGCGGCACCCGCATGCGCAAGGGCCTCGACAAGCGCGAGGTCGAAAGCCTAGCCAAGACCATGGAAGTAAAATTCACCGTCTCGGGCCCCGCCATAGGTGGCGCCAAATCGGGCATCAATTTCGACCCCCAAGACCCCCGCAAGCGCGGCGTGCTGGAGCGCTGGTACAAAGCCGTTATCCCCCTCCTGAAAGCCTACTACGGCACCGGCGGCGACCTTAACGTGGATGAAATCCACGAAGTAATCCCACTCACCGAAGACTACGGCCTCTGGCACCCCCAGGAAGGCGTTGTCAACGGCCACTACCACGCCACCGAGCCCCAGAAAATCCAGAAGCTCGGCCAACTCCGCCAAGGTGTAGTAAAAGTACTCGAAGACGCTACCTATACCCCCAGCCTAGCCCACAAATACACCGTAGCTGACCTCATCACCGGCTACGGCGTAGCCGAGGCTGTGCGCCATTATTATGCCCTGTGGGGCGGCCGGGCAGTAGCCGGCAAGCGTGTTATTATCCAAGGCTGGGGCAACGTGGGTGCGGCAGCAGCTTACTACCTAGCTAGCCAGGGAGCCCACATTGTCGGCATCATCGACCGGGCCGGCGGCCTGCTGCGCCCCGAGGGCCTGACAATAGAGGAAGTACGCGAGCTGTTTCTGAGCCGCGACGGCAATGCACTACACGCGCCCGACCTACTTTCCTTCGAAGAAGTCAACCAAAAAATATGGTCGGCAGGGGCAGAAATTTTTGTACCGGCAGCCGCCTCGCGCCTCGTAACCCAGCCGCAGGTCGAAGCCCTAGTAGCCGCCGGCCTTGAAGTCATTTCTTGCGGCGCCAACGTACCCTTCGCCGACCCAGCCATCTTCTTCGGCCCCACCGGCGAATGGGCCGACGCACACTGCGCCGTCATCCCCGACTTTATTGCCAACTGCGGCATGGCCCGCGTCTTCGCCTACCTCATGGAAACGGGCGCCGAAATCACCGACCAAGCCATTTTCTCCGATACCTCGAGCATCATCGAGGCCGCGCTCGACCGTACCCGCTACCAGAGCGCCGACACCACGGGCATCGCCCAGCGCTCGTTTGAGATGGCCCTGCGGCAAATCATATAGGGCTAACCCCTTTACCCAGGTAGAAAGCCCCGTTACGCATCTCTTTGATGCGTAACGGGGCTTTCTACCTGGGTAAAATCTCCTGCTGTATCTAGCTAGCTAGTTCGCTGAACAGCCTCAAAGAAAACTTTTCTTGTAATGCAAAACGTCCCCTGCTCGTCGCTGGTAAAAGCGAAGCAGGGGACGTTACGATAAAGTTGGCGGCGACCGACTCTCCCACCGGTGAAGGCAGTACCATAGGCGCACCGGGGCTTAACGACTCTG
>Ga0160428_1001424_pt1 | contig 18113 bp, 16 predicted proteins | sample SolpanmetagenomM_FD_108198 | JGI IMG/M metagenome (GOLD analysis project Ga0160428, IMG submission 108198) | Solar panel surface microbial communities from Lawrence Berkeley National Laboratory, California, USA - M | ecosystem: Engineered > Built environment > Solar panel > Unclassified ... | reverse complement strand
TGCCGCCGCGGGCGTCCCAGGATCACGGTCAGGAGCGGCGTGATGGGGTCGAGCCGGCTCTCAGTTCGCGGGCTCGAATAGGCTCGCGCCTCGGACATGGCGTGAGCGCGCATCGCAGCGACGTCCGTTTCCTTCATCGCTGCCGAAAGGGCGGCGGACGTCCAGGCCTGGAGATCCAGCCTCGTGGCGCGACAACCGTGCTTCGTTGTTGTTCGGGATTCTGATGCAAACGAGACAACCTGAACAAGCGAGGGATCGCTGCCTTCTGCAGTTCTTCTCTGCGAAACGGCCTCGCAGCATGATTGTGCGTCCCACGCCCCCAGCTCCGTCGCGCGTGACAGATCCTCACCAGAGGCGCGCGGTCTTGGCGAAGGCTTTCCCCGCCACCGTGAGACCGTCGAGCACCGCCCGCCCATCCGGGGCAACCCGGACCTCGACGAGAACGTCCTTGCGGGCTGTCCGGTCGAGCTTGGCCGGATCGCCCTGCGCTCCGTACCACTGCTCGATGCCGTAACTCACGGCGCCGGTCAGACAGGCGGGACGCTGGCAAGTCGCAGGCTCGGACGGCTGGCCGCCTGGCCGGGCTCGGATGCCCAGGGGAGCCCCCTGGCGGGCAAGCGTGGCCGAACCCAGTTGGCCCCTGATGAACAGGCTGCCCTCTTGCGGAGGCTCGAACAGCACCTCTTCCGCCCTGTGGATGCCCTCGGCATCGGCGGCGAGCCTGAGATAGACGACCCGACCGGTCTCGAGGCGGCAGCTCTCGCGAGCATCGAGATCGCAGCCGAGCGGCCGTGATCGTACGCCCAGACCCTGGAGCCGTCCGATCTCGTAGGCGAGGACGCTGTACTCGCCGCGCAGCAGGTCGCGCGGATCTCGCGTTTCGACGGCAAGCCGGACGGAGCGCCCGTCGTGCAGCCGTTGCGTTTGCTGCCACGCCAGATGCAGCGAGGGCATCACCTGGATCGCGAGCAGGCCGGCGAAAGCCGCGCCGAGCGCGAGACCTTTCATGCGGCTCTCCCGTCGATGCGCCGGGCAGCCCAGCGACAGGCCACCAGGGCGAGGGTCACCAGGAGCGCGCAGAGCAGCAGGTTACCCGAGAAGGCGATGAGATTGCTGGACGCGGCGAGCATGCCGACCGTCAGACCAGCGGTCAGCGCCAAGCCCCAGCCGTACAGCTCGCGCCTGTCCTCCAGCTCACCGGCCACGACGAGGGTGAGCGCCGGAACGATGCCGCCCCACACGGTCCAGAACGTCGAGGGCTCCCGGCTTGCGCCGGCGATGAGCCACACCAGAAGCGCCAGGGCGGATGCCGCGAGGACGAGGAGATCGCTCGTGAGGAGTGTCGCCCGGGCCGGCGACCGGCGGCGAGCCAGGATGAAGGCAGCGAGCGCGATCGCGGCAAACGCCAGGGCCACCGTGAAGGCGGGTCGCGCACCGCCGAAGCCGAGCGTCCGAAGGGCTACCATGACGATGCCGATCAGGTTGAGTCCGACCGCGGCGCGCGCCAGGGCCTGGGCGCCGTCGTGGAGGCGAGGGGGCCATCCTCCTCGCGGCGGCACGCGGGACAGGAGGTGCCCCAAGGCGAGGGCGAGCGCCGCGACGGTCAGGATCCGGTCCGGCGGCAGGAGGACCGTCAAGCCCGCCGGCGCGCCCCCGAGGTGATTGGTCAGCACGATCAGGAGCAGGAGCAGCGTGAACTCCCGGGCCGGAAGCCAGCCGGTCAGACTCGCGACGAACAGGGCTGGGCCCAAAGTCCAGAACCAGAGCCCTGCTCCGGAACCGGTCTCACCCCGCAACGAGCCGAGATCGAGACCATTCAAGCCCGCATCGGCCGCGATGAGGGCGATGCAGGCGACGATGGCCGCTCCGCCGGAGCGCGTGATCAGCGCCGTCGCCGCGCCGAGGATCGCGACGGTGACGGCGAAGCCCCGGGGATCGGCGGCCACGTGGAAGGTCTGGCCGACCAGTGCGAGGGTGGCGGTCGCGATCGCGAGGGATAGCGTCGCCAGTCCATCTACGACCCGGCGCGATGATCTGCTGCGATCGCGGCTGAGGCGGCGGGCCGCGAGATAGGTGCCGGCCACCGCCGCGGTGTCGGCGAGGACGAGCACGACGAGCCGCGCGGGGGGTGACATCGCGGACCAGTTCGCCGCCACGAAGGCGATGACGGACGGCGCCACGAGCAGGAGGATGCAGAGCGCCAGGGCCGTCTGAAGGGGCCGCAGGCCGCGGGCCGCGAGGGCGTGGGCGGCGATGCGCTCAGCCTGCTCCGGCTGGATCAGGCCGCGCTCCTGCCAGTCGCGCAGATCGCGCCGCAGGCGTGCGGAATAGGACAGCGGCATGGGCAGCCTTCATGCGATACTGCGCATTCTACGAGGCGAGAATTAAAACAGGACTGTCGACGTGGAATGTAAGTTTTCGCACCTCAAGATATGCTTATCATCGGCTGAATATTCTGAAACTGATTGACGGGGCGGATCGGTCGTCGCTGGTGACGCCGATCCTCGCGTCGTCGCCCGCGTGACCGAACGGAAGTGGCGATGCCGGTTCGGCGGCCAGACGTCCGGGGCGCTTCCGGTCGCGCCGGGGATCGCTGACTTCGGCGGGAGAGGGGCGGGACAAGCGTGCCCGCGCATTCTCAGGGCTCGATCCGAAACCAACATGCTGGCCCGGGCCGGATGTGCCCGACCGCTTCGCGCTTCATGGACCACTCGGCGGCGCCTCGAACGCGGACGTCGGCGCCTCGGTCATGCCGCTGATTCACCTCTGACTCTCTGCGCGCCTGATCGCTCGGGGCTTGGCAGTCGCGCGGGACGCGCGGCGCAGATCGGACGTCGTCGGCGCTTCTCGAGGCTCACCGGCGCGGCGCCCTCGCGGCTTGCGCCGTCGCCCCGCTTGCCGCGTCCCGCTCCGATGCTGTCGCAGCGCTCGGCGGTCGTTCCGGTCATATCGGCGCTCTATACCGCCCGGTCCCCCGTTCGGTTCTCCGCTGCCCGGCCTCGGGCTGGGAGAGGGCGCACCCATGCGGCCGGCGAGGCGCGGTCGAACGCCGTCCGCTCCCGGTGATCGCGCCGGGATACGCCGCGCGGGGGTTCTGCGTTCAAGCTTCGCGAGCGTCACGAGGCATTCGCCCCTGCCGGGATCCGCCGCCCGCCACCGTGACGGTCGCCCGCGGCATGGTCCGATCGGGAGCGTGCGCGCGGGCATCGTCACGCGGGCCGTCATCGGCCGGAACGCCGGCTCTACGCTGCGCACAAGGTCTCCCGCGCCGCCAGACCTCACGCGGTCGGAAGCAGGCGGAAGGTGGGAGATCGGTTCGGCCGCGTGGCGAAGGAGCCGACCGGCATTACCGGGCCGTCATCGTCGAGGACAAGGTCGTTGTCCCGCAGCAACCGCGCCAGGACCAGCACTGCCTCCGAAGTGGCCAGTTGCGCCCCGATGCACACGCGGGGCCCCGCGCCGAACGGCAGGAATGCGTGGCGATCAGGCTTCTCGGAGCCGAGGAATCGTCCGGGGTCGAAGCGCTCGGGGGAGGCCCACAGGCGCGGATCGGTGTGCAGCAGGGTGAACGGCATCAGCACGATGGCACCGCGCCTGACCGGTACACCGCCCAGGTCGTGGTCCGCCACCGCCTGGCGCGCCGTCATGTAGGCCGGCGGGTAGAGCCGCAGCGCCTCATCCACCACGGCGCGCGTGCGCGGCAGGGAGCCGACAGCCGACGCGGCCCCGCTTGGGGACAGGTCTGCCCGCCGCGCCTCCCGCCGGATGGCGCGGCGCCACGCGGGCGCGTTGGCCAGCAGGTAGCAGGCCCAGAACAGGGTCAGGCCCGTCGTCTCGTGCCCGGCGAAGATCATCGTCGACACCTCGTCGGCCAGGAGATCCTCGTCCCGGTTCCCGTAGGCCTCGGCCAGGAGGTCGAAGAGGTCGCGCGGCGCCCCCGGGGGGTGAGAGGCCCGGCGCTGCGCGATGATCGCCAGGATGAGAGCCCGCCAGCGCCGGCGGAAGCGTGAGCGGCGGACGGTGGTGAACGTCGGCACCCAGTGCGGCAGGATGAAGTCGCTGGCGCGGGGCCGTCCGATGCCGCCGGCGTAGGACAGGAGCAGGCCGCGCAGCTGCGGTCCGAAGGTGCCGGATTCCAGGGAGAACATGCTCGTGCAGGCGACCCCGAGGCTGAGGTCCTGCATGACGCCGAGCAGATCCACCGGTGCCCCGCGGGATGCCTCCAGCGGGGCGAGCGTGGCCTCGGCACAGGCGGCCATGTGGTGGGCGAGCAGGGTTACGGTGCGGGGTGTGAAGGCCGGCGCCAGGGTCCGGCGCTGCCGACGCCAAGCCTGCCCCTCGCTGGCGGCGACGCCGCGTCCGATGAGAGCCCCGAAGATGCGGTCGCCGGCCGCGATTCGCCGATAGAGCTCCGGACGCGTGGCCAGCACGTCGCGGATCGCCTGCGGACCGGAGGCAACGACGACATCGCGGCCGAACATCGGCAGCACGAGGACCGCCTGATCGCGGCACCGGTGCGGAAAGGCGGAGTAGGCGTTACGGCGCAGGCCGGCCAGGACGCCGAGGGCGCCCACGCGGTCCGGCGCCAGCGGCGGCATGGGCGGGGTGAAGGAGGCTTGCCCGGGCGTGTCGGTCGCCTCGCTGATGATGTCCATCGGGTATCCTCATCGCAGGCGATGGCGGCCGTGCGTCGCGCCCCGCGTTGATACCGGGCCGCCGACGCTTGGCGCGAGGTCGGATCACGCGGGTCGGGTCAAGCATGCCCAAGATACCGACGTGCCGGGCCGGCCGATCCGGGGGGCACACCGCTACGCCCGTCTCCGCGCGTCGCTGATCCCATGGCGCTCGACCCGTCTGCGAACTGGCGCCGACCGGTCCGTGCGGATCCTGATCAGTCGAAGCCGGAGGACGTCTCCGGCGCCGACATCGCGGGGTCGGCCACCCGCAATGGCTCGCGCGTTGGCTTGCCCCGTGCGAGCACGGCCGAGGCGGTCCTGCCCGCCGACGACAGGGACGACCCCGCGCGCCTGCTCTCGGGGTTGGCGATGCGCGCGAGGTAATCGGCCTTGCTCGCCTGCATGTGATCGACGGCGAGCTGCGCGAGCGCCCAGCGATCGCGCCCGCGCAAGAGCTCGATCATGGTCCCATGCTGATCGACCGAGAGCCGGAGGCCGTCGGCATCCGCCAGGTTCTTGGCGCGCATGGGCAGCGTGAGGCCCATGTAGTCGGTGAGCGTGCGCACGAGGTATGGGTTCCCGCACGCATCGAACAGGGCGATGTGGAAGGCGTCGTTCGCCTCGTGGATGCCGCGCAGGTCCCGCTTCTCCACCGTGTCGCGGTAGGCGTCCTGCAGCGCGTCGAGGCTGGCGATCAGACCGGGCTCGGCCGGCAGCGCGATCATCAGCATCGCCTGCCGCGTGAGCATCTCGCGGACTTCGTAGATCTGCCGCACCTCCTCGGCGGAATAGGACCTCACCGTCGCCCCAACGTTCCGCTCCCGCTGCACGACGCCCCGGCGCTCCATCTCCACGAGGGTCTGGCGGATGAAGTGACGGGAGGCGCCGAAGCGCACCATCAGGGCATCCTCGGTCAGGCGCGCTCCGGGCGCGAGGCGCCCGAACATGATGTCCTCCTCCAGGAGCGCCACGACGCCGCCGATGCCCTCGTGCCGGAGCGGCGGGACGGGACCCGCTTGCCGGTCCGCGGTCACCGCGCTTCCGCCCGACCGGCGAGTCGGTAGCAATCCTCAACGAGCCGCAGCGTCTCGAGATTGTCGGCCGGTGCCGTCTCGAACGGAGCGCCGTCGTCCAGGCGATCGACGAAGTGGGCGATCGTGGCCGCGTAGGATTCCTCGTAGGCGGCGGCGAGGTCGAAGGTCCGGAGCCGGGTCTCGCGCCCGGTCATCGACAATTCGGAGCCTTGGAGCCGGATCGCACCGTCAGGACCCAGGATCTCGAGGCGATCGGGGGCCGCGGGCGGGGCTCCGTGTGCCGCCAGGGTCGCGAAGACTTGCACCGGCAGTTCGCCGGCGCCGGCAAGTTGGATCAGCGCCGTATCCTCCCCCGCGAGGTCCGGGCAGGTCCGGCTGGTCGTGCAGGCGGCGACCTGCAGCGGACCCAGCAGCATCCGCAGGGTATCGAGGTGATGGATGAGGACTTCGGCGACGAGCATCCGCGCCTCGTCACGCATGAACGGCTGGCGTTCCAGGGCGGGGAAGTGCCCGGCGTCGTCCGGAAGGGTGCCGCTCGTGACGAGCTCCAACCGGGCCGCGAAGGGGCGCCCGATGATCCCGGAGCGAAGCCACGTCGCGATCTCGCGGTAATAGGTGCGGAACCGCCAGTTCTCGTGCACCATCAGGCGCGACCGGCCCTGCACCGCGGCCACCAGAGCCTCCGCCTCGGCGAAGGTCGGGGCCAGGGGCTTCTGGCAGAGGATCGGCAGCCCGTGATCGGCCGCCAGGCGGACAAGCTCCGCATGCACCGCGCGGGGGGCGGCGACATCGACGGCGTCGAGTCCGCCCGCCGCCAGCATGTCGTGGGCGTCGGCGTAGGTGTGCGGGACGTGGAACGCCCGGGCGCGCGCTTCGCGCTTCTCGGCGGACGGGTCCGCGATCGCCACGACCTCGGCACGGCCCCGCAGGGCGGCCCAGCCCTTGAGATGATGCTGCGTGACCCATCCGGCCCCGATCAGGCCTATCCGTCGGACGGCGCTCAATGGACCCCTCCAGCCCGACCCGGGTCACCGCCCGGTCGCGAGAGCGCGGGGACCGCCGCGGTGGACCGGGGGTCGAACAGGAAGGCCGCATCGGGCCGGAAGAACAGGTCGACGACCTCGCCCACCCTCGCGCGGGTGTCGCGCGGCAGGCGCGCCGTGCACTCGGTTCCGCCCTCCGTCTCGACGGCGAGGAGCGTCTCGGCGCCGAGGGGTTCGACGGCGAATACCCGCCCGCGGATCCGGCCCGCCGCCGCGGCCCCGGCGGCCTCAACGGACAGGTGTAGGTCCTCCGCCCGGACGCCGAGCACGACCTCGCCGGCGGCAAGGGGGGCGAGCACGGCGGGCGACCAGCGCGTGAGGGCGGTCTCGATCGCGGCCGTGCGGACCCGATCACCGCCGGAGACCGGCACGGTGAACAGGTTCATCGGCGGCGCGCCGAGGAAACGGGCGACGAAGGTGTCGGCGGGGTTCCAGTAGACGTCGAGCGGTTTCCCGACTTGGGCAACGCGCCCGCCGTTCATCACGCAGATCCGCGTCCCCATGGTCATCGCCTCGACCTGGTCGTGGGTCACGTAGATCATCGTGGAGGCGAGCCGATGATGCTGCTTGATCAGCTCGTTGCGCGTGTTGACGCGCAGGGCCGCGTCGAGGTTCGAGAGCGGCTCGTCGAACAGGAACACCATCGGCTCGCGCACCATGGCGCGCCCCAGGGCGACGCGCTGGCGCTGCCCGCCCGACAGGGCCTGCGGTTTGCGGTCGAGGTAGGGGATCAGGCCCAGCATCGCGGCAGCCTCCCTGACCCGCCGCTCGACCTCGGCGGACGGCGTGCGGCGGCGCTTGAGGCCGAAGGCCAGGTTCTCGGCGACCGTCATGTGCGGGTAGAGGGCGTAGGACTGGAACACCATCGCGATGTCGCGGTCCTTGGCGGGCACGTCGTTCATCGTCCGCCCGTTGATCGAGAGCGTGCCGGACGAGATGGTCTCCAGGCCCGCGATCATGCGCAGCGTCGTGGACTTGCCGCATCCGGACGGACCGAGGAGCACCATGAATTCGCCGTCCCCGACCGTGACGTCAACGTTGTCGACCACGACCGGCCCGCCGGAGCCGTAGCGCTTGCAGATCCTGGACAGCTGAACGACCGCCATCTCGGCCCCCTTACTTGACGGCGCCCGCGGTCATGCCGCGGATCAGCTTTTCGGAGAAGAAGACGTAGGCGAGGATCACCGGAACGACCGAGATCATGACCCCGGCCGCGATCATGCCGATGTCTTGGAAGTGGTCGCCCATGAAGGCCCGGATGCCGATCGGCAGGGTGCGCTTGTCCGGGTCGGTGATGAGCACCACCGCGAACAGGAACTCGTTCCAGAGCTGGATGAAGTTCAGGATCAGGGTGGTGGCGATCGCCGGCATGCCGATCGGCAGGACGATGCGGCGGAAGATCTCGATGTCGCCGTAACCGTCCATCTTGGCCGCATCGAACAGATCCTGCGGGATCCGGGCGAAGAACCCCTCCAGCAGGTACACCGTCAGCGGCAGCTGGAGCGAGACGTAGACGAGCGTCAGCCCGAGCAGGCTGTTGTAGAGCCCGTAATCGACCAGGATCTGATAGAGCGAGATCAGGGTGATCTGCGGCGGGAAGATGATCGACGAGAACAGGATGCCGTAGATGATGCGGTTGCCGCGGAAACGGTAGCGGGCGAGGGCGTGGGCGGCCGCGGCGCCGACCAGCGTCACCGCGGCGACCGCGGCGACGACGACGATGGTCGAGTTCCAGAAATAGGTGGCGAAGTCGGAATCGACCCAGGCGATCCGGAACTGCTCCCAGTGGAACGGACGGGGCCACGCGTAGTGGTCCGCCGAGATCTCGCCCGTGGTGCGCACCGACATGGTGGCCAGCCACAGGAACGGCCCCAGCGTGTAGGCGGTGTAGGCGGCGATCACGACCGCGAGGGCGGTCCGGCTCGCCAGGAAGCCGCCCCGCCCGCGGGCCGGGGGCAGGGTCGCGTCGGCGCTCACGTCAGTACTCCAACCGATCGCGGGATTTGAAGACCCGGTTGAGGACGATGACGGCCGCGCAGACCACGCCGAACCAGACGGTCGCGATGGCCGACGGGTAGCCGAGATCGAAGGTGTTCCAGTTGAAGGCGCGCTTGTAGACGTAGGTCGAGACCGTCTCGGTCGCCCAGAGCGGCCCGCCGCCGGTCATGATCCAGACGAGATCGAACACCTTCATCTTCCCGATGAAGGCGAGGACGTAGAGGTTGAGCAGCGTGGGCCGCAGCATCGGCACGATCACGTAGCGGAGCTTCGCGCCCCAGCCGCAATTGTCGAGTTCCGCCGCCTCCAGAACCTCCGACGGCAGCGCGTGGATGGCGGCCAGACAGACCACCATGTTGAACCCGGCCCATTTCCAGGCATGCGTCACGATGAGGGCCGCCAGCGCCGTGTTCGGATCGCCGAGCCAGGACCGGGTCAAGGCGTCGAGCCCGGCGGCCCGAAGGCCCTCGTTCACCACGCCCCAATCGTAGTTGTAGATCCACATCCAGAGGATCGCGACCACCACGTAGGAGAGAAGGACGGGCGTGAACCACGCCACCCTGAAGAAGCGCGAGAAGGGAATGCCCGCATAGAGCGCGAGCGCCAGGAGGAGGCCGGTGGCGACGTCCAGGATCGGGGCGACGAAGGCCCACACGAACGTATTGCGGACCGCAATCCAGAACGTCTCGTCGCCGAGCAGGTCGCGGTAGTTGGCGAGCCCGACATAGCTGCGCTCCGAGCCCTCGATCGTGAACAGGCTGTCGAAGATCGTCCGGAAGGCCGGGTAGGCCGTCAGGCCGAGATAGATCACGAGCGCGGGGGCGAGGAAGACGACCAGGACAAGCCAACTCGCCCGGCGCGGATCCGACACGCGCCCGATGGCCGGTGCGCGTTCCAAGGGTGCCGCCTCGGTCTCGAGCGCAGTGCTGCCCGCCACCGCGTCAGCTCCCTTTGCGGCAGGCCGCGTCCATCTTGTCGGCGGCCTCACCCACGCCGATGAGCCCGGCCGGAAGGGCGTTGTTGATGACCTGGGTATAGGTCTCGGCGCACTTGCCGCGATAGTACATCAGCGGAGTGCCGAAGAAGTAAGTGGCGCCCGTGTTGCGGGCGTTCAGTTCCGCGAAATAGTCGGCATGGCTGGAGTTGATCTTCGAGGGATCCGACTTCAGGCCGGTCTGCAGGGATACCTGCTCCGTCCATTTGTCGCCGTTCCCGACCGTGGCCATGGATTCGAGCAGCGCCCCGGCGCACGCCTTGTTCTTCCCGCGCGCGTACATCACGAAGCTGCCGGCGACCGCCAGCGTCTTGCAGGTCGGGCATTTGCCCTCGTCCATGGCGGGGAACTGCATGATGCCGAGGGGAAAGCTCGTCGGCATGCCGCCGCTCTCCGGCGAGGCGAAGGCTCGTCCCGTGAACCAGCTCGGATCCGGGAAGGTCAGCGAACCCGGCTTCTGGTAGAAGTAGTAGTGAGACTCGCCCAGTTTCAGCGTCGCGAAGCTCTTCGGATAGGCGCCGGCATCGACCAGACCCTTGAGCCAAGTCATCACCTCGACGACGCGGGGGTCCTTGAACGACAGGGTCCCGTTCAGGAGCTTCCCGTAATCCTCGGTGCCCAGCTTGCGCAGGAGCGACTCGAAGAGAAGCAGGCCGCCGGGGAACGGCCGGTCGCCGACGCCCTGGGACACCGGCGTGATGCCGGCGGCGGCGCCCTTCCTGACCAAGTCCGCGAAGCCGGATTGCGTGAGCTGGAAGGAGGGCGGTACCTCGACCCCGACTTTCTTCACCAAGTCCTTGTTGTAGTACAACTCGACCGTGTACGCCTCGACGGGCAGACCGTAGACCTTGCCTTTGTAGGTCCAGGCCGGCTTCGCCCAATCCTCGAGCTTGGCCAAGTCGACATGACCGTCGAGCGGTTCGAGGAAGCCGCCCGTCAGGAACTCGGGTTGATCGGGCTCCAGATAGAAGACGTCGGGTGCCTGCCCTGTACGGACGGCGGATTTGGCCTGCGTGTAGATGTCGGCTTTGGGGATGAAGCTCAGCTTGACCGCGCATTGCTTGTTGGCGGCCTCGAAGTCCCGGACGCGCGCGGCCACCCAATCCTTCTTGGCCGGTTCGTCGGGCCAGTTCGACCACATGGTGATCTGGACGGGCTCGGCCGCCGCGGCCGTTCCGGCCGCGAGCAGGCTCAAGGCGAACACGGCCGCCATCCCGGTGCCCGCACTGCGCATCGCACCTTCCTCCCTCGTGATTGTTGCGCTGATCGTCCGTGACCGGTCCGAAGTTGTCAATAAAAATGCGGTCTGTGAGCACGGCCGTGTCGACGGTGCCGCTGATCCCCTATGTTTTATCGATAATCTCGTGGGCGGCAGCGCATTCGCGACCACCAGCACTGTCAGCTCCCTCCAAGTCCTCCGTCGGACGGGGTCACGGGTCGTCGAGGCCGGCCGGGGCATTCACGCACAGCCGCCACGATGCGCGGATCGCAGGGATCCTGACGGTCGTCGCACGCGCGATAGGGTCGACGACGCCGGTCGACACGGCGACCGGGATGGCCGCCGGCAGGACGACCCGATCCTGTTGCCGGATTGCACCGGGGTGCCACGTCCGTCGGGCCGGGGTCGCGGGCCGGGACCGGATCCTCAATCCTCGGCGGGATGACAGAATCTGGAGATTGACAAAGCCCTGTCAGATAGCAGTAGCATAAAATTAACGCTTACGGAATCTGGCGGCTCGGAGACGTTTGATGGCATGGTCGCCGTTTCGGAATGGTTTGTTTTCGGCGGATCGGGCGGTCGACCTTACGGACAGCAAGCGGTCGCAGGCGGCAGTACAATACCCTCAGCGTGAAGAATTGCGTTCTAGTGGTGCGGCTGAGTTGCAGACAGCAGCAGTTCAGTCGCCGTCGCGTGATCCGCTCGATGCCATCGGGCAGCGCGACGAATTGGTCCGCATGCGCGTCAGCGAGATGAGCGGCCGGCTCGAAGAACTGAAGTCGCTGCAGGAAGACTTTTCCTCGGTCCTCACGCCCCTGATCGCCATCTCCGAGGAGCTTCCGCGCGCCACGATGCGGCTGGCCGAGGTCGAGGCGCTGTTCGCCAAGGAGCAGCAATCCGCCCTCGCGGCGCGGCGGGAGGTGGGCGAACTCGCCGTCAGGACGGCGACCCTGACGAACGAGTGCGCGGCGATGACCGCGGAGGTCACCCGTCTGGAGAGCGGTATCCACACACGGGATATCGAACTGGAGCAGCTGCGCGTCAGCGTACGTGACAAGAGTCTCGCGACCGAGAACTACGAACGGCAGCTCGCCGCCGAGGTGGAGCAGACGAAGGCCCTGTCCGGCGAGAACAAGGCCCTGCGCCTCGAGGCGCAGGCCGCCGATCAGGCCCTGTCCCGGTCGGAGCGCGACCTGGCCGAGACGCGCGAGCGCTTCGCGATCCTCGACCAGGACAATCGTCGCCTTCAGCTGCTGTGCGAGGAGCAGGAGGCGCGGCTGGCCGACACGGTGGCCCGCTACGAAACCTTGCGCGAGGAGGCCGAGACCGAGCGGCAGCGGCTGCTCGCGATCGAGGCCGATTTCGCGGCCGAGGTCGCGGCCCGCCAGAAGGCGGATGCGCAGCACGAATCCGAGATTGGCGGGCTGCGGACGGAGCGGGCGAGCCTCACGATGAAGCTCGAGGCCGCGACCAACCGCGCGTCAGCCACCGAGCAGCTGCTGGTTCAGCTCCGCGCCCAGCTTCGGGAGAAGGACGAGGCGCTGCGCGTGGCGGAGCGGACCGTCAAGGAGGCGGTCATCGAGCGCGCGACGGCCGACCGCCGGGTCGAGGCGGTCCAGGCGGATCTCGCCCGCCAGACCGAGCGCCTGCTCGACGCGCAGCGGATCCGGTCGGACCTGGACAACCGGTGCGACATGCTGGCCAAGGCGCTGGCGGCGAAGGATGTCGCGGTGGAGCAGGCGACCTCGCGCGCAGCCCTCCTGTCCGAGCGCATGGAGCAGCTGGCGCGGCGCCACGAGGCCGAGATCCAGGAACTCGAGGTGGCCAACCGCAGGCTCGTGGAGGATCTGCAGTCCGAGCGCTCCGAGCGGGCGATGACGCAGGGGGCGCTCGACATCGCCCGCGAGAGCCGCATCGCCCTTCAGAAGCAGTACGAGTCGCTCAAGCGGGACACGCGGCGCTTCCGCAGCTTCGACGACGGCGACGCGTCCGCGCAGGCCGAGCCCGCAGCCGGACGACCCGCGGCGGCCACGGACGCGAAGAGTAACGTTCGGCCCTTCATTCCCTCCGACCGCGTCAGCTAGCTTCGAAATCGGAGATTCTCATCATGCTACGTGTGGAGGCGGCATTGGCAGACCAAGCGTTCAAGGACTCGAACTCGTCGATGACCGCGACGTGGCTGATGCGCGGGATCAAGCCGGACGGTTCGATGCCCCTGCAGCAGGAGGCCGCGGTCAATACCCGGTCCGAGACGCTGCATCGCGAGGCCTCCGAGGTTCACAAGATGCCGGGCGTGTCCCGGGACTGGTCCTCGGCGCTCGATCTGATCCGCGAGGCGACGGAGGCGATCAGCATCAACGAGGAGCGCGTCGCCGATCTGGAGGCGCAACTGCACCAGGTCACGACGACCGCCAACGAGGAGATGCGGGAGCTCAACGTCAAGATCGCGGCCGCCGAGCGTCGGGCGCAGAAGGCCGAGGAGCGGGCGCGGACGGCCGAGGCGAGGGCCAACGAGGCCGAGACGTGGCTCGTCCGCATCCACGATGCGGTATTGAACGGCTTCCGCCGCAAGCCCAGCGCAGGGTTCGCCCCCATCGAAGTCGGCGGTCAGGACCTCATCGAGGCGCAGCAGGCGTCGGAGAACTGATGCGCTGATCGTCAGCCGCTCATGGACGCGCAGTCGCTGAGCCGGACCAGTCTGGTTGCCGAGCGCTCCCCGGATCCGCGCGCCCCGGAGGGGGATCGCGGGCTTCCGCAGCGTCTGCCGGAGCCGGCCCTGACCCTGCAGATGATCGAGGCCGCGATCCAGAGGCAGCGCTTCGTCGAGGACGAGGGCGAGCGGATCTTCGAGCGCGCCCAGCACCTGCTGGCCTCCGTGAAGGCGGAGCGGACGCGCCTGCTCGGCGAGATCGAGCACCTGCGGGCCGACCTTACCGAGACGCGCAACCTGTTGCGGCAGACCTGCCGGGACCTCGCGGAGGCCGAGCATCGCGCGGAGCTGGCGGAACGCCGCGCGACGGATCTGGGGGCCCGCAACGAGGAGATGACGAGCTTCTGCGTCCGCCTCGTCGATGCCGTCGAGCCGATGCTGGGACCCGACGCCGTGCTGGCGGCCGGCAGCACGGACCGGTAGCCCGAGTCGGCAAGTCTTCCGGCCACCCCGTGAGCCCGACATGCCGGGGATCGTGATCCGCCGAGGCGGGCAGGCCGGGGCGAGGTTCAGGATCGGGGAGACGCGGTCGAGCGAGCCCGGAATTCACATGCCCGCACCGGCACTTTGACCGAGCGGCGGGATGGAAATGTTCCGGCCGGTCGCCTCTTGAACCTGACGACCCTGAGGACGGACCGGAGCGGGAGACCCCGGGGCCTCCCGCGCTTCTAAGCGTCGACCGGTCACCAGAAGTGCATCAGGGTTTCCAGCATCCGGTTGGCCAACCCGGCGCTTTCCGGGTGTTTCTCGGCGTACTGGACGATCTTCTTCTGTGCTGACAGCGCGGCCGCTCGCGCCTTGGGTGAAGCCGTGAACGCCCGGAAGGCGTCGTTGCCGCCCGTCGAACTGGGCAAGCCGTTGTATCCGGTGGACGTTGCGGCGACGGGATTCGGCGCGCTTCCCGTATCGACGGGAGTGCTCGAAGTCGTGGCCGCCGGTGTGGGGACCGTGTCCGTACCGGGCGGCGACACAGGTACGGTGTGATCTGCCACGGTGGCAGTCGGTACGCTCTGCGTTTCGCTTCCACTCGCTGCCGTGCCGGTCGAGCCGGCGCTGGAGAGAGAAGGAGCCTGCGGCGCGACCACGACGGGCTCGGTCTGACTTGGCGTGCTCGCGGTGTTCGCGGCGCCGGTTGTCAGCTGATGATCCGTGTCCGCCCCGGCTAACGTCGGGCTTGGGCCTGTGTTCGTGGCGGTATCGCCCGAGCTGGCGGTCGTACCGCCGGAAACGGTGTTGCCGTCGCTCTGGCCGGTAGTGGAGCGGCCCGGGTTGTCGCCGGGGCCGCTGGTGTTCGTCGCGGTGGTGGTGGTCTGCCCGGCGGTGGCGGTCTGACCGGTGGTGGTGCCCGAGCTTGTGCCGGTGCCGCCGCTGGCCGTCGCGGTGGCGGCTCTCGCGCCATACAGGCCCGGATCGCGCCCATCCGGCGCGGAGACGGCACCCTGCGTTACGGCTGTCGCATTCGGGTCGTTCGAGTAAGCGCGGATGTAATCGATGTGCGACGCGATGGAGCCGCCCGAGGCGCCGTCCTGCGTCGCCAGGTTGGTCATCAAGTACATCGGACTTCGCATGTCCGACGGCGTCGCCTGGGACCCCTTCAGCTCGCCGTCGACGTAGAAACTGATCCGGTCCGACTGCCAGTTCACGCCGTAGGTGTGATAGCCGGCCGGATTAGCGCTCGCGCTGAAGACCTGACGATTGTCCTGCCACGGCACGCCGTTCTGCGAGTCGGTGGTGTGGATCGTGCTGTAGACACCCGCGTCGTAGTTTCCGTAATGCTCGACGACATCGAGTTCCTGCCAGCCCCCGGCCTTGTTCGGATCGGCGATCTGCTTGTCGGGCATCAGCCAGAACGCGTCCCAGGCGCCGGACTGGGACGAGAAATCGGCCCGGACTTCGAAGTGGCCGTACTTCTGCGAGAAGTTGCCCTGCGTGGTGATGAGGCCGGATTCCCAGCTTCCCGGATAGCCGGACGTGGTCGGATCAGGCTTGGCTGTGATCGTCAGCGCCCCGCCTTGCACGCTGAACGGATCGTAACCCGAGCCTGAATCGACGAACGATGAACGGCCGAAACCGATGTCGGAATTGGCATCGTAGCGCTAATCCGGGCGGATATCGGCATAGGTGGTGCCGGCACCTGTCTGGGAAATGCTGCGCGTATCGAACTCGTCATCAAAGGTTAGCTTATAACCCGACAGATCCGGAAAGGATATTTTCCCCATTTCGACGGCAAGAATCAGCCATTCGTCTTCGTTCTAAGACATCTTGCCTGCATTGCTCGGGCCGGACATCGCGACCGGCGCCATGATCAGACTGGTATTCCTATTAATTTATCTGTGGAAACACTACTCAGGCGGTTGTGATGCTGTCAGGCTTTATGTCCGGGATGTGCCTGTAAACGATGATCACCCCGTCGGCGGCAGCACGCCCCAAGGGGAGGTGGCCGCGCGATCGCGGCTGACGCCACACGATCCCCTGCGCGAAGACGGACTGGAAGGCGCGCCGCAGCGAGGCGGTGCCTTCCGGACACACCGATATGGCGCGCGGCGCGCACAGGCGGCCTCGCCCGATCCGTCCCAGCCCATCGTCCCCACTGCGACGGCTGATCACGCCGACGTTACCAGTAGCCTAATGTTACACTCTTTGCGTGGGCGACCGGCCGCGCAGTCGTTGCGACCGGGGCGGCTGTGGCCTGGATGGGGGCATCATGGACCAACGGACGCCTGCCGACCTGACGCACGACGTGGTGGGCGCGGCGCGCGCCGTGTCCCTGTCGGCGGCGCAGCGCGCGCGGGCCGAGGATCGCGACGACGGCTTCCCGAGCGACGATGTCGCCGACCTCGTCCGCCTCGGCTTGTTGGCGGCCCCCGTTCCGGCGGGGTGGGGCGGGGCCGGCCTGGGCGAGGAACCGGGAGCCCGGAACCTGATCGACGTTCTCCGTCTCGTCGGCTCCGGCAGCCTCGCGCTCGGACGGGTCTACGAGGGCCACGTCAATGCCCTGCAACTCGTCGCCCGCCACGGCGATCCCGATCAATGCGCGCGCCTGTTCGCCGATGCCCGGGCCGGCCACCTATTCGGCGTCTGGAACACGGAGCCACCCGGCGGAGGCCTCCTCCTCGCGGAAGACGAGGCCGGGTATCGCCTGACCGGCGTGAAGACCTTCGCGTCGGGGGCGGGCTTCGTGACCCGTGCCCTGGTCACCACGCGAGCGCCGGGCGGGGAGGGGACCCTCATGCTGGTCGTTCCGCTCGCGCCCGGGGCCGGTGCCGACCTGTCCCCCTGGCAGGCGCAGGGCATGCGCGCCTCGGCCACCGGCACCCTCGATTTCGACGGCCTGCGGGTTCCGGCCGACGCCGTGCTCGGCGGACCCGACGGTTACTTCCGCCAGCCGGACTTCTCGGCCGGCGCGTGGCGCTTCACGGCGGTTCAGCTCGGCGGCATCGAGGCGGTGTTCGACGCGTGGCGGACGCACCTCGTCCAGCTCGGGCGCGGCGCGGATCCGCATCAGCTCGCCCGCCTCGGCGAGGGGGCGATCGCCGTCGAGGGAGCGCGGCAATGGGTGGTCCGGGCGGCCGCCCTGGCGGCCGACGGAGTGCTGGCCCCGGAGCGGATGGTGGCCTTCGTCAACCTGTGCCGGCTCGCGGTGGAGAAGGCCGGCCTCGACGTGCTCCGGCTGGCGCAGCGCTCCGTCGGCCTCCAGGGCTTCCTGCGGACGCACCCGCTGGAGCGGCTGTCGCGCGACCTCGCCACCTATCTGCGTCAGCCCGGACCGGACCGGGCCCTCACGGCGGCGGCGGCCGAGATCCTCGCGACGCGCGACAGGGTGGGCGATCTCTGGGGCGGAGACGCGGCGTGACCGCCGTCTCCCGCTTCCCCGCGCCGCCGCTCGGGGAGGGGCGCCGATCCGCGGTCTGGCGCGACACGCCGCGGCGCTACGGCCGCATCAGCCGCGGCTTCCACTGGGTGATGGCCGCGCTGTTCGCGTGGCAGTTCACCGGCGCGATGCTCTACGTCACCATCGGCGACACCGCGGTGACGCGCTTCGTGGGCGGCAGCCACTTCACCCTGGGCGCGACGCTGTTCGTGCTGGTCCTATTGCGCGGGGCCTGGGGATTCGCGAACCTCCGGCGGCGCCCGCCTCATACGGGCCGCCTGGGGCGCGCCGCGACCGTCGGGCACGGCGTGATCTACGGCCTGATGATCGTCGTGCCGTCTCTGGCGTTGCTCCGCCAGTACGGCTCGGGCAAGCCGTTCGCGCCCTACGGCATCCCGGTCATGCCCGGGCGGGACAGCAAGATCGCCTGGATGATGGTTCCGGGCGACCTGTTCCATTACTGGCTCGCCTTCGTCCTGCTGGCCGTCATCCTGGGTCACGCCGCCATGGCGGTCCTGCACCGCATCCTCTGGAAGGACGACGTGCTGGTGCGCATGACCTGACGGCC
>Ga0160428_1001418_pt1 | contig 18178 bp, 29 predicted proteins | sample SolpanmetagenomM_FD_108198 | JGI IMG/M metagenome (GOLD analysis project Ga0160428, IMG submission 108198) | Solar panel surface microbial communities from Lawrence Berkeley National Laboratory, California, USA - M | ecosystem: Engineered > Built environment > Solar panel > Unclassified ... | reverse complement strand
CGCTGCACGGCGGGCGTCCGTACGGCGTGGCAGCGAGTGGCTGCCTGGATCCAGCGTGAGCTGTGTAGGCGGGTTCTAGCGCGGGCTCCGTAGGTGTGTCGCGGCCTGCCGCCGCGGCACCACGTGCCGTGAGCTGCGAGGTAGCTCTACCGAGAAGGGGTCCCTTCGAGGTGCGATGGGGCCTTGCGTCGATTCCCGCCCACTACCGTGCGCTCGTACGAGCTGGGCTGGAGGACCTAGCCGATCAGGTCGTTCGGCCGTACTGGGCGGCCCGCGGCAGTTGCTAATTCTGCGGCCCGCTCATTCACGCCAAGAGCGCAGCTAACGTCACCTTCATTGCCACACGCGCTACTGGTAAAGCCACGCAACGACGCCACAGAGACTTCCTTGCCCTCAAAGCTGTGGGTGGGCCGGAAGACCGCACCCTCGATAACGTTGAAGTCGGTGACCACGCCTTCCGCTACGGCGTCGTCAAGCTCAAAGACGGCCTCGACGTCGAGGTACCTGATCACCGATCGAGGCGCTCCAAGACTCCACTCCAGCGGTCCGCCGGGCGGCTGGCAATGGCCACGGCCTCGTCCTTGGGGATGAAGGCCACCCCGTTGCGCATCTCGGCGCGAGCCTCGTCTTCGACGGCATCGGGTGCCTGCTCATGCACAAACCGGGGCGCGGACATGCTCTGACGAAACGTCGGGCGCCTGGAAGCCGTCGATGGACTAAGCACTTCTGGCTCAGGGCAGCGCCCGGTAGAGCGTGGCTCGGGAGACGCCCACCGCGTCCGCTGCCACGCGTGCGGTGCGCCCGTCAGCGAGTAGGGCCCGGGCGGCGGTTAGCTTGGCCGCCGTCATGACAGTCGGTCGTCGTCCGCGGGCGGCTGCGGCTTCAAGGCCTGCCGCGGTGCGCTCACGCAGCAGGTCACGCTCGAACTCCCCCAGCGCGCCCAACAGGTGCAGGACCAGGCGGCCGGTGGCGGTGGTGGTGGTGTCGATGGACTCCGTCAGAGAGCGAAACCCCACTCCCCTGCCGGTGAGCTCGTCGACGAGCTGCAGCAGGTGGCGCAGGGAACGGGCCAGTCGGTGTCGCCGCCACCGCGGCCGAACTCCTCGAGGGCCTGCCCCTCGACGACGCGGACGCCGACCTCGCCACGGCCTGGGTCCACGACATCGGCTACAGCCCCACCCTCACCGTCACCGGCTCCCACCCCCTCAACGGCGCCGTCTGGCTCACCGACCACGGCTGGCCGCCGGCCCTGACCGGCCTGATCGCCCACCACTCCCTCGCCGACCTCAAGGCCGCCCACCGCGGACACGCCACGGCGCTCGCCGCCTACCTCGACTCCCCCGGCCTAATCCGTGACGTGCTGTGGGTCGCTGACGCCACCTCCGGTCCTGACGGGCAGCAGGTGAGCATCGACGAGCGCCTGGCCGACGTCGTGACCCGCTACGGGCCCAAAGACCTCGTCAGCCGGTGCATGCACGCCGTCGCCGGTGACGCCCGAGCCGCCGAGATCCGCCTGCGTGCCGCGCTGGACTCCTGATCGCCGACACCGGTACGATCATGGACAGCACCCCCAGTGCCATCCTCACCGAATCTCGGGGACGACACTGCAGAGAGACAACCAGATGGGCACGCCACGCAAGGTCGTCGAGCACCCGCCTGGGTCGATCACCGACCGCCTCAACGTCCTCCTCGCGAAGGTTCACCCACAGCACCGGGGCTCTTGCACGGCCCTCGAGGTGGCGAAGCTGCCGGACCGGAACTTCAGTCAGCACCGGCCGACCCAGGTGTGAGACGCCACGAACCACCTGGTGGGCAACGGCGAACCACAGGCGCGGTCGCGGGACGACGTCAGCGCTTTTCTAGCCAGGACCTGGTCGGTCGTCGTAGCGTCGGGTTCGTGCTTGCACCCCTGTACCTGAGGGCCACCCTGTCCGACGACGACCTCGTCCTGACCACCACCGTCGCAGCGAGCACAGCCGACTCCCGGTCGATGACGCCATGGACGCCGGCGAACCACCCCGTGGCGCTACGGCCCCACCGCTGACATCACCCGTTCCTGACCGACGCACCAGTATCGACCGCCCGAGCGGAGACACATTCGACACTCGGGATAGTTCAACACGCCCACTGAACCTCTCGGGCGCCATGGCAGGCAATGCTTAGATGCGTACAGCGTTACCAATCAGCAGCTGTTCGTGATTTGATGACGTTTACGCTCACCCGTCACCGCTCGCAGGAGAACACTTCCATGGCACAGCACAACGTCGCTTTGAAGGTCAGCACCGAACTACCCGTGGGGTCGGTAGACCTTGAGCTTCCGGTGAAGCGCAACGGCCGCAGGATCGGCACGTTCACGGTCAACGCCAAGGGTGTGTCCTGGAACCCGGCTACCGCAAAGGCCGCCAGCAGCGTGACCTGGGAGGACCTGCCCGCCGCACTCTCCGGCGCACAGACCTCGACCGCCTTGGCAACCGCCGCGCCTGCGACTAAAACCTCGCCCCGCAAGGCAGCCCCAGCGAAGCGCCCCGCGAGGAAGACTGCCGCCAACCAGAAAAGCGCCCCTCAGCGGGTCGAGGAACCCACTTCCGTCGCGGAATCCGACTCCGTCGCCACGGTGGCACCCGAATTCGCTGCGCCCGAGGCAGAGCCCGCATCGAGTACCGCCGCCGCTGAGACGACGACGAAGGCGAACAAGAGCTCCGCCAAGAAGGCCGACGCGAAGCCAGCCGCGGTGGACGCGCGTGCAGTGCGCGACTGGGCGGCAAGCAACGGAATCCAGATCAGCCCGCGCGGCCCCATCGCCACCCGCGTCCTCGAGCAGTACCGGGCCGCGACCGCCTGAGACGGGTAAGCGGCAGCATGCGGGGGTGAAGTCTCCGGACGACACCCCCCGCAGTGCGTCGGCGAGCTCCGCTGCGGGCAGCGGCACCGGCGGGCCGTGCGGGGTCGCGGTCCGACTGGGTGCGACCGTGCTGGTGCTGGTGCTGGTGCAGGACCCGTCCGACGAGCCCGCCAGGCAGCACCTGGCCATCGCCGTGCCTGCCGACGCCGACAGCGCGCCCACGACTGGCTGCGCGACCGGGCCCGGGTGCTGCCACACGCCGGGCACACCCTCCAGGAGGGCTCCCCCGCCTGGAACTCGCAGTCGGTGTCCTTCCGCGCCCCCGACGGGACGGTGCTCGAACTCATCGCCCGGCGACGGTCGCCCCAGCGACTGGGCGAGCAGGCGTTCGGGCCGCGAGCACTGCTCGGGATCAGCGAAGTGGAGTTGGCGGTACCGGACGTGCCGGTGGCCGCGGCGCGGCTAAAGCGGGCCTTCGGCCTGCCGGGTTTCGGCAGCGCACCGTCGACCACCTTCGGTGCGGTGGGTGACGACGAGGCTTGCTGGTGCTCGTGCGCTCCGGACGGACGTGGTTCACCACCCACGACGCCGTCGCCCACCCTACGGAGGTCCACGTGCAGATCGAGGGGGTCCGTGCAGGCTCGGCCAGCGTGAACGGCCTGGCGACCGTGACCGGGGGAACGCCGGTCGACCGCTCATGAGTCGCCCACACCCCGACGAGCACAGGCGCGTGACCGCGCACCCAACGCTGCATGACCGCGCGGTCCGCACTCCGCCACAGGCTTGAGCGGCTGTCACTCAGCGCGAGGGGTCGCCGCGGTGTACCGCAGCGAGTAGCGCCAAAAAAGGTGTCGGCGCACCCGCGCCCCGGGGGTGCAGTGATCAGCAACGTCGCGGACCTCGGACAGGGGCGTGGTGGCGGGCGTGGTGGGTGCGGTCATGGCGAGCGGGTGCTGGGGCGAACGCCTCCGGAGACGGGTGGCCCAGCCCACGGCGAGGTTAAGGGGGACGGCCAGGGCGCTGAGGGCGTGGTCGGCGGGGGTCTGCGCACGGTAGAGGCCGAGGACGATCAGCGTGCCGCGGGGAGCGAGCAGGTCCTGTAGTCGGGTCAGGGCCAGCTCGAGGGGGACGTGGTGCAGGACGGCCAGCGCGGTGACGACGTCGTAGCCGCCGGCCAGCCGTGCGGTCAACAGGTCCGCGCAGCGAAAATCGACGTTTAGACGAGTGCGGGTGAGGCGGCGGGCGTCGTCGACGCTGGTCTGGTCGGTGTCCAGACCGGTGACGTGCTCCGCGCGCAGCGCGAGCCGGTTCACCAGGTGACCGGTGCCGCAGCCGACGTCGAGAGCGGTGCCGACGTGGTCCGGCAGCTGCCGCAGGATCCAGCGGTGGTGGTAGGTGTTGTGGTCCCACGGGTGGTTCTGGTTCCACTGCTGGCACCAGTCCAGTGCTCGACGCCTGATCGTGGTCATGATTTCTTCTGCCTCCTCGCCTGAGAAGATCCAAGCAGTGGCTTCCTGGTGGGACGGGACGACCGGGCGGCCCCTCGTAGCGACGCACGCACGATCAGCTGGCGCGAGGCTCGCCGACTGCTGTGCTCGCAACATTCGCGGCATAACCGGAAGTTCGGTGGGGCGACTGCTCTGCTGGGCTGCCGGGTCGTTCTAGGGGTGGGCGAGCATCCGGTGAGCGGCTTCCAGCCGCGCCTGGGTGCGTTCCACGGGCAGGCGTCCGCTGGCTTGGAGGGTGGCCAGGCCGTGCAGGGTCGACCAGGCCACCTCGGCGCGCACGTCGCCAGCTTCGGTGCCTGCGGTGTCGTCCTCTGTGGTGGGGAAGGCCTCGCGGATGGCGGTGAAGGCCCGTGTGAGGGGTTCGTGGGTGTCCTTGGCGAAGCGCAGCTGGGAGGGCATGGAAGACATCGCCTCGTAGGTGTGGGGGTCGGTGGCGGCGAAGTCAAGGTAGGCGCCCATCCGTGCCAGCGGGGTGGTCTCGACGGCTTCCAGGGCGGTGGTGAGGGCGCCAAAGCCGTCGAGGGCGACGGCGTCGATGAGGGCTTGGCGGCACAGACTTTCGTCGGCCCACACGTCCTCCTCAGCGGCGCTGCCGAAGCGGAAGTCGGTCAAGGCGATGGCGTTGCCCGTTATTCCATCTGCGAAGCCGTCGGACGAGGTCCTCGCTGACGCCCAGCCCGGGCAGCGCGACCGGCCGGCCCCAAGTGCTCAATGTCGCTGTCCCAGGCGGGGTCCTGCTCCCCGTACTCGGCTATCACCCGCAAAGCACGAGGGCGGTACGACTCATCCATGTGACGATCTTCGCGCCGGACGGTCCGTAGCGTCGGCGCCAGCCCATTCGACTCCGGGCCGCGCCGGCCTCGCGGCAAGACGTCAGCGTCGCCGCGGTCCTCCCTTCGAAGGGACCGGCCGATCCGTCACCGGTGGCGTGTCATCGGCGGTGACGCGTCGTACCCGGGTGGCTCGAAAGTCGAAGCTGTCCTGCTGGGCGGCCTCGTACTCGAAGTCCACCTCCTCGCCGATCTCCAGAGCGAGGGGGCCCGGGCCCTCGATCATGCTGAGGTGCACCCACGCGTCACGCCCTGGTGGCAGCTCACCGCTGCTGACGGCGCCGGTGCCCTTCCCAGCTCGGAACCACATGACCACGCCTCGCGCCACATCGACACCATGCCCCAACAACTGTTAGACGGGATCGACCACGCAGACAAGACCGCGCGCGACCAGCGTCATGACGTGAAGTCGCTGCCTAGGAGACTGCGCAGTGAAGTGCCTGGTAGTCGACAAGTCAGTGCGGGGTGATGACGATGCGCTGCCGGGAGGTGGCGGCCTGGACCCAGGCGGCTTCGATGTCGTCTAAGGCGACCGCGCGGGCGTCGATGTCGAAGGTGCCCGCACTGATCCGCTCGGCGAGGTCAGGCAGCTCGGCGAGGATGGCGGGGGTCGAGACCGACCCCTGCCCGCTGCCAAGGATCTGCAGGCGGGTGGCTCGCAGGGCCGCGGAGGGCAGCGGGCAGGTCGCGCCGGCCACCGAGCCGATCTGGATCCAGCTCAGCTGCTGGTCGTCGTCGCGGCGGGCGGGAACGATGGCGCGCACGGCAGTGGCGGTGGGTTCGCCCCACAGGTAGTCCAGGACGACGTCGACGTCATGGCCGGCTTCGGCCAGTCGGGCGCTGGTCTCATCCGGGTCGCCGGTGAGGTCGATGAGGTAGTCGGCGCCCAGGGCGCTCAGGTCGACGAGCTTGCTGGTGTCGCGTCCGACGGCGGTGATGGTCGAGGCGCCGAGGTGGCGGGCGACCTGCACGGCCAAGCGTCCGGCGTTGCCGGTGGCGCCCAGGACGAGCACCTTCTGACCGGGGGTCAGCCGGGTGCGACGGCGCAGGGCCACCCAGGAGGACATGGCCGGGTTCATGGCGGCGGCGATCTGCACGGGGTCGCACCCCTCGGGCAGCACGATGCTGCGCCGAGTGTCGATGATGGTCTGCTCGGCCATCGAGCCCAGGGTGGTGTCGGGTAGGACGAAGTAGTGCAGCGCTCCGCCGGCGTCGCGTCCCACGCCGTCGATGCCGGGAACGAGGGGCAGCTCGTCGGTGGAGGTGTAGTGCGTGCCGTCGGCCTGGGAGCGCACCCGGGGGTGCAGGCCGGCGGCCAGGACGTCGACGACGACCTGGTGCGCACCCTGTGGTGTGGGCAGGGCGAAGTCCTGGGCGTGGGGGGCGGTGTCGAACGAGGTGACGACGGCAGCGCGCATGGCGTCCTCCTAGAGCCAGATTGTTGGTGTCGCGAACCAAAGTAGTTCGAAACACCAACCTCGTCAACTAGGCTGCTCCGTATGAGTGATCAGATCGCTGCCTCCTCGGAGCAGTCCTCGCCGGGTGATGCGTTGGTGGATGCCCTGGTGCAGGCGTCCTTCACGACGATGGGGGTGCTCAGTCGGGTCGCTGGTGAGCGCGATCTGTCTTTAACCCAGCTGCGGGTGCTGGCGATCTTGCGGGACCGGCGGGTGAAGATGTCTGCGCTGGCGCAGCACTTGGGGTTGGAGAAGTCGACGATGAGCGGGCTCATCCAGCGCGCTGAGGGGCGAGGCCTGGTGCAGCGAGGCCCCAGTCCAGGCGATGGCCGCGCCGTAGAGGTCTTCCTCACCGACCGGGGGGTGGCGCTGGCCGAGCAAGTGAGTGCGGACGTCCACGAATCCATGACTCCGTGGACCACCAGGCTCAAGACCCAAGAACGCGTGCTGCTGCAGCAGCTGCTCTCGCGCGTGGTGGGTGGGTGAAGGCCTGGCCAGAACGCCGGGTGGCCCCGTTCAGCGGGCGAGCGAGCGGAGTCGATCCTCGCTCGAGGTCAGTCCTGTCACCGTCGCTCATCACGCTCGCCGATCACCCACATATTGCCGATGAGCGAGCGCAAGCTGAGCACGCGCACGATGTTGAGAACCGGGTGCTCGTCCGGGCCGGGTCCACATCATCAGGCCGTGGTCGAGGTGCATCCGATCCGGCTTGGATACCTAGACCCGCTGGGCGTCCTGCTGCGACAGCGGACTAGTGCCGTCGAAGCTCAGCGGCGGTCAGGAGCCAGCCCCGCACGCCTTGGCGAGGCTGCTGTAGGTGCGCCAAAATCGGAGCATGAGCGATGCAGACAACGCCTGGCGCCTCGACGTGGAGGGCCGCCAGCACGACATCGACGTCGAGCACAGCACCCTGACCGGAAAGATCGTTGTACGCCAAGACGGGAAAGTCGTCGTCGAGGACCGCTTGATGTGGTCCAGGAAAGACATCGCCCTCGATGTCGGCGGGCATGTCGCGGAGTTGAGCGTGGACTTCGCCTATGGCGGGTTCGCGGCCAAGAGCCGGCTGCGCCTGGACGGTCGGCACGTGGAGCCGCTCGCCCGCTAATGCCCTGCCGCCACGGCCGGTGAGCGCGTCACAACCGGGGGTCGCGCTGCGTCAGCGGTGCGGAGGTCATCGTTGTCCTCTACTGATCATCCGCACGGCGGGGAGCACGGTCCACAGCCACGGCAGAGCCAATTCCGACTTCATGGTCATGCCGCCTCGCGGGTGTCTTCCGCGGCGAGATGCGTCGCTGAGCCGGGGGCTACGCCACCGCTCAACGGGTGTTGACCTCACGCGCGGCGGCGTTCGCCTTCACCGCCGCCGCGAGCACCACCACCACCACTACGCCGAACAGCACCTGCACCACCGTCGCGTCCACGCTCTTCGCCAACCCCGGCGCCACGTGAGACAGCCAGACGCTCAACCCGAGAAGCACGAAGGCAGCGATCACGGCCACGACCACCGCGACCCGCAGCAACGGCAGCGCCGCCCGGTGACCTACTCGCCACGCCTCATCCGAAGCCTTCGTCTGTGCGGTGCGGATGCCGAAGAGCCCGTTGCGCGGCAGCGCCGCCTGCCGGATCTGACGCGCCATCACCCCGACGAGCAAGGCGATGATCAGCAGCCCCCCAGCTCCCGTGATCCCGATGTAGTAAGCCACCGCAACAGCGCTCCCTCAGCACTCGAGCGGCCACGACGATCCGCTCACTGATCAGCATGCACCCGCGCCGACCGTCATCGACAGGCCCTCCAGTAGGCCGACGACTCCACGGACATGTCGATGAGCGCAAGATCACCGGGTCGCACAGGCTGCTCAACGTGGCCCCGCTCCCGGCGGCGGCGTGCCATCGTGCTTTCGTGACGAAAACCGTGCGCGAAGACAAAGACCGACGTCCAGTCGGGTGGATGCCGGTCTTCTTAATCGTATTCATTGTTGCCTTCCTCGTCCTGGCAGCGCTCGGCGACCACTGGTCTTGGCCTTGGTGGGCTCGCGGATTGCTACAGGGAGGCGGCGCCGGTGCCGCTGGCGCGCTCAGTAGCGTGCTGTGGCGACGGCGCAGATCCTGAGTCCGTAGTCACCGCTTCGCTCATGCAGCCGCGCGGAACATGCGCTTATGCCGCTGGTCGCGCGCCCCTGTCATCGACCAATAGGTAGCCGGGTCGGTCAGGCCGTAGTGACCTCGCGGTAGTGTTCGACGGCGGGGAACGGGTCGTAGGAGTGGTGCAGCAGCTGCTTCCACTGTTGGTACTGCGCTGATCCTCGAAAGCCCTCGGTGTGGTCCTCGAGGGTGTCCCACTGCACCAGCAGCAGATAGGCGTCTGGACGCTCAACACAGCGGGACAGAGCGAGACCTTGGAAGCCGGGCATCGCGGAGATGATCGTCTTGGCCTGGGAGAAGGCGACCTCGAAGGCTTCGCTCTGACCGGGGCGGACGTCGAGGACTGCTTGCTCAAGGATCATGGTGACCATCCTCCTCGAAAGCGAGCGTCGGCTGCCGGCGGCGGCAACGACTGTGCGCTCATGCCGCTGTGAGCGTGAGGTGAGCGACCACGACCACGGCTTGGTGCACAGTGCACGGGTGACCGTGACCCTGTGCCGCGACATCTCACCGGCCGCGTGGATCGACAACACCGACCTGTCCTGGGGCAGGCTGGTCTGCCTGGGGCCCGACGGCTTCGAGCGCTACGCCCGGCTGCGCTTCATCCCCGACCCTGAACGCCCCGGCCAGCGCGAGGGCGACGTCCCCACCGAGGTCGAGCGCGGCACCGAGACCGAGCAGCTGCGCGCCGCTGCCGACGTCCTGACCGCCCACACCACGAGCCCCGACACCTGCTTCTTCGCCCTGTGGCACGGGTGGGGAGTCACCCCGGCCGAAGGACCGGCCAAGCCCCCCTGGCAGGTACCCGACCGCGAGTACTTCCTCTTCCAAGGTCCCCTGAGCGCCTTGGGCGACGACGCTCAGTGGCGCGAGGTGCTGCACGCCTCGGGTCGGTCGTGGTGGCTGCCCGTCCCTGCGTTCGTGTGGCCGGCGGACCAAGCCTGGTGCCTCACCAAGGACGTCGACTCCCACTACGCGGGCATCGCCGCCTCGGTGGAGGCGATTCACGACGTGCTCGGCCAACCGCAGCTGGACGTCGTCCTTACCGACCCGGCGCAGGTCCCACCGCACTACTCGTGAAGGCCGACCTCGAAAGCTCGGATCGCTGACGACTTCGCGGTCATGCCGATCTCCGGACGTGGTGACAGGCCAGGACCTACTCGGCAGACTGAAGGAGACGTCACCGTCGAAGGAGCGATGCGCATGCACCGGCCGTCCCGGCGTAGCCGGTGGATCAGCTTGCGGCAAAGTCTGCTCAGCACCGCGCGTCGAGTGATCGGTACACCCGAGCCCGAGGGGCTCGTCCCGGCCTACGACTCCGACCTGCCCAAGGGCACGTCTTCGTACGGCCCTACGAAGAGGAGCCACGACCGCCCCTGAACGGGCTTCGTCTCGCGGGGTGCCGTTGGTGGCTTGGCCCGGCTGTCCCGCACTAAGCGCAGGCACGGATGTCCAACGACCGCGCGGTCGTGACGCCGTCTGCGCGGTCACGGCTGACCGACGATCTTGCGGTCATGCCGATGACCAAGCGGTCGGAGCCGCGCGGACAAGGGGGTTGCCTGGTGCGACGACAGCGATCAAGGTGCACCTGTGGAGACGATGCAGTTCCCAGAACCTGACTGCTGGCTCAGCCCCCTCGCGCGAGTCGCCCAGTCAGCCATTGAAGGCGAAGGCCTGTTCGCCACCGCCCCCATCACCCGCGGCACAGTGATCAGCCACTTCGGAGGACGGCTCGTCACCGACGCCGAGCTGCGTCAGCTCCTCACCGACGCGAGCGCTGCCGGTGTCTACGTGGACACGCTGTCCATCGGCCAGGACCACAACCTGGTCCTACCGCCAGGCGTCCCCAACCATGCGGGCAACCACAGCTGCAACCCGAACATGTGGTGGGCCGATCCCTACACCGTGGTCACACGGCAGGAGGTCGACAGCGGTGAAGAGCTGACCTTGGACTACGCGACGATCACCGATGACTCCAGCTTCGAGATGCGGTGCTCATGCCGCTCCGCGTTTTGCCGTGGCCAGGTCACCGGCCTGGACTGGCAGTTGAGGCAGCTGCAGGCGGAGTACGGGCAGCACTGGGTACCGGTCCTGCGAGAACGCATCGACAACTCCTGACCACGCGGCAGTCTTGCCCGGTCCTCGGCGCACGGTGATGACGCGCACACCGCGCAGCGCACGGTCATGGCGCTGCTCGCGCGCGACCTGGTCAGCGCACCTACCTATCGTGAAGCGCGTGCCGACCCTACTGATTCGCCCCTTCACCGAGGACGAAGCCCGCTCCGTCGCCGCCTGGACCTACCCCGCCCCCTACGACCTCTACGACGTCGACCCTGACGACACCGACCTGTTCACTCACCGCGACGCGGACGGCAGCGGCTACTACCCCGCACTGGACGACACCGGCGCCGTCGTCGCGTTCTGCGTCGTCGGCCCCGAAGCTCGCGTCCGCGGGCAACAGCCGCAGGACGGGGTCCTCGACGTGGGTATCGGCGTCCACCCCGACCACACCAGCCGTGGCCTCGCCTGCGAGCTCCTCGAGCAGATCGCCGTCCTGGCCCGGGACCTCTTCCAGCCGCACCAGCTGCGCACCGCCGTCGCCACCTTCAACCAACGATCTCTCGCACTGTGCCGCAAGGCCGGCTTCACCCCTGTGCGCGACTTCGTCGGCCCCGGTGACCGGCTCTTCCGCGAACTCATCTGCCCGCTGCACGCCAGGTGAGCGCGAGAGGGCCTTCCGCGCGGGTACGGTCGTGCCCTCGCCGCCGGCGCTGTGCACAGGTCGCTGGCCAGTCGTTGGACACTCGGGACGTGCACCACCCCGCTTCGGCCCTGGACACCGCCCCGCTGCGCGAGACCGGTGCGCCCTTCGCGGCCGGCCTCAGCGTCGGCGGCCACCGGGAGGTCAGCGCCGCTACCGGCAGAAGCGGTGTCTCGGTGTTCCGCATCGCCTCGCTGACCAAGTCCGTGAGCGCCCTCGCCACCCTGCGTGCCGCCGACCAGGCGCACGTGCCCCTGGACACCCCCGTCGTGCAGGTCCTCCCGGCGTTGGCGCCGCAATGGAGGGCTGACCTCGGCATCACCATCGCTCACGTCCTGTCGCAGACCTCCGGCCTGGCCTCCACGGTCACCGCTGCGAACGTGGCCGTCCTCGGCGAGGATGACGACGTCGCCCTGAGGACTGCCCGCCTCGTCGTGGCCGCGGGCAGCAGCCGCCGTCCAGGTCGACGCTTCGAGTACGACAACGGCAACTACTTCCTCGCCGGTGCCGTGACCGCGGCCCTGTACGGCACCAGCTACGAGCAGGCCGTCCACGACCTTGTCCTGGACCCAGCCGGGATGACCCGCACGTCGTTCCAGCCCCCACCGGACCTGGTTCCCGGGCGTGAGGACGGCCACGACCTCCCGCACCGGCACTACCCGCGGGGAAGGCGCCCCAGCGGCGGTCTGTGCTCCAGTGTCGACGACCTCCTGGCCTTCGCCACCAGCCTCCTCGCCGACAGCCCCGCACTGGCCGAAACCGCATCGGTACGGACCGCAGCCGACGACGAGGTGCGCTACGGGCTGGGCTGGGCGATCGGCCCCTCAGGGCAGCTGTACCTCAACGGTCGGCTCCCCGGGTACCGCACGGCCATGCTCTTGCTGCCCGCCGACGACCTCGCCTGCGTGGTGCTGACCAGCGATACCAGCGCGCTGCTTGCTGCGGCGGCAGTGCTGAACGCCACTCAAAGGGACCTCACCGGCGACGACATCACCGACAGCATCAACCACTTCGCGGCCTGACCAGGCTGACTGAATGACTTCGCGGTCATCCCGCAATCCGCGCACGATCATCGCGGCCGAAGACGCCCCCATATGCCGATGGCCGCAAGATCGTCAGCCACTCGAAGCGGCTGGGAGACTGCCTCGTGGCACCCGGTCAAGGACATCCTCTGCCGATCCGATCCCCTTCGGTCGTGCTGGCCCACGGCTATCACGTCCAGGCCGAGCAGTGGCAGGACGTGGTGTGGGGCGACCCGCGCCATCACCACCTCGGCCGAGTCCCCCGAACAGTACTGATCGCCCTCGACCAGCCCGACCCACTCCTGCTCTTCGGTACCGGGGCGGCCGCCGGCGACGGCGTCCTGGAGTCCTGGAGTCCGAGCACACGCTGCACTTCGCCCGAGCCCACCGCTTCGATCTGTACGAGCTGGCCAGTGAGTCACTGACCGTCTCGCAGGAACGCAGCCGCCTGCTGGACGATGACCTGCTGGACGAGCGCAGCGTCTGCGAACGGACCAGCACGACCACCCGAACCGAAGTTGTTGCTGCCCTAAAAGGCAGGCTGCAGCGCGAAGCCCGTCACCTGACGCTGGTGTCCTCGCCCACCCATATCGCCCGGTGCCTGCAGACCGCGCTCACGTTGCTGGCGAGTAGTCCACGCTACGACCGCTTCGCCGGCCGGGTCAGTGCCATGGCCTCCGACACCACCGTCACCGGTCGCGGCCCAGGTGACGTCGTCGTCCTCGAACCGCAGACCCACCGCTCACATGCGACCGCCTTGGACTTCGCCGACGTCGCCCGCGCAGCTCTACCTCTGCTGGGTCAGCCTTCCACCGCCGACTACGTCTGGGAGTGGTCACAGCTCACGGAGACCTGGTTGGCGAGGATCCACGACCAGAACTCATGACCGCACGGTCATGGCCCCCGATGGGGGCGCTACAGGAACCGCACTCACCCAGACGACGTCTCACCGCCATGTCCGCCCCCGCCCCGCAGGTTGAGGTCGTCTGATGGAACACACACCCCCCCGCCCCCCGCTGGGTGCTGGTCGTCGTCGTGCTCGCCATAGCCGCGGTCGCGGTCGTCATCAAGATGCCGCCCTGGGCCTTCCTCACCCGCGAGGACCTGGCCTCTTGCGGGGAAGTCAGCCGCGGGGTGACCGGGGAAGTGCCGCAAGACGGCGCCGCTTGCCTGCAGACAGCCCAGACCAACGGCACCGGTGCCGAGCTGAAGGTCACCGACTACACCACCGAGGCAGACCCGATCTTCACCTACTACCGCGTGGTGCCCGAGCGCAGCGGCATGGAGATCTTCATCGACAGCCGCGACGGTTATGGGAAGAAGGGGTGGACGCACAACTACTGCCCCCAAGCCCACGCCATGCCAGACGTCGGGGCCTGGCATGGAGGCTTGACCCGTCGATCGTCGTGCGGTGCGAAGTGCTGGCCCATGTCCGGCAAGTGCACACGCTCATGCCGCGTGAGTGCGCGATCGCGATGGCCGGCGACGCCCTCACATGCCGAAGCGCGTAAGATGGCATAGCCACCTTCGCCGCTTGGTTGATCTTGTTCATGGGCGCTCCTGGCTGCTTGGGGACGCGAGGTGGCAGTGGAGGTGCAGCAGGGCGATGGCAGCGGTCGGTAAGCGCGCCCTGGCCTGGTGCGATGAGTGGAACCGTGAGCACCCCTGGGACCACAACGCCCACCACCACGGCTGGATCGAGCGACACCTGCCCTCCCGCATCGGCGCTGCCCTGGACGTTGGCTGCGGCACCGGTGACCTGGTCCGCCGGCTCTCCCGACGCGCCGAACACGTCACAGGACTCGATGCCGACCTCACCAGCATCGACACCGCACGGCGCCTCTCACGCGAGCAGGGCAACGTCGACTTCCGCTGCGAGGATCTGCTGAGCGTTGATCTGCCTGGCGGGTACGACGTCATCACCGCGTTGGCGGTCCTGCACCACGTTCCCTTCGAGGCGGGGCTGACCCGGCTGCGTGACCTGCTCGCCCCGGACGGCACGCTGGTGGTCTTGGGCGTCTACCGCGAGGAGACGGTCACGGACTACCTGCTTGGCGCCGCAGCCGTTCCCGCTAACCTCGTCATGGGCACGATGAAGACGCTGCAGCGACGTTCCAAGCAGCGACTGATCGCCATGTCAGCACCGGCCGTGCCCCCCACCACGACCCTGCGCGAGATCCGTGACGTCGCGGACCGGCAGACGCCGGGGGCCGTCCTGCGGCGGCACCTGTTCTGGCGTTACTCGCTGCGCTACACGGCTCCGCCTGACGCGAGTCGGTGATCACACTCCGCGCCGGTCGGCGCTCGGTCATCCCGCATGCCGAGCGCGCCAGCGACCCCGCCTACCGTGCACACCATGGCGCACCTCCCGCACGACGCACGTGAGGCCCGCGACGCGGTCCGCAGCTTCGACTGGGCTGACTACCCAGCCACCGCCCAACTGTGGCAGGTCACCGGCCGCGACGCCGTGTCGGAGCAGGAGCTGCGCACCACTCTCGAGCACGGCCCGGACCTGATGCTCGTCGCCGGCGTCCCCGGCGCCGGCATCGTTGGTGCCGTCCTGGGCACCTTCGACGGACGCCGCGGCTGGATCCACCGCCTGGCCGTGCACCCCGAGCACCGCCGAAGCGGCCTCGCCAGCGCTCTGGTCGCCGAACTCGAGCAGCGCATGGCCGCCCACGGAGCCCCGCGCATCAACCTGCTGGTGATGCCGGACAACGTCGACGGCCTGCGCTTCTGGCAGCGGCTGGGGTACCTGCCCTGCCCCGACGTCCTGTGCACCAAGCTGGTCTCGACCTGAACCACGTCACCGGCGCGCTCGACGCCCTCGCGGTCATGTCGTTGGCCAGCGTCAAGCGGAGCTGGCTCAGGCGGTGATGACCTCGCGGTAGTGCTCCACGGTGGGGAACGGGTCGTAGAAGTGGTGTAGCAACTGCTTCCAGTCCTGGTACTGCGCTGATCCTCGGAAGCCCTTGGTGTGGTCCTCGAGGGTGTCCCACTGCACCAACAGCAGGTAGGCGTTGGGGCGCTCCACGCAGCGGGACAGGGTGAGGTGCTGGAAGCCGGGCATCGCGGAGATGATGGCCTTGGCCTGCGAGAAGGCAGCCTCGAAGGCATCGGTCTGACCGGGTCGGACGTCGAGGACTGCTTGCTCGAGGATCACGCGGTCCATCCTTCCCGACATCCACGACTGCGGGGTCGGGAAGCGTCGGGTGCGCGATCACGCACCCGTGCTCGTCGAGGTCCGGGTGACTCGTGCGCGGACGACCGGCGTTCCCCCGGTCACGGTCGCCAGGCCGTTCACGCTGGCCGAGCCCACACGGACCCCGTCGATCTGCACGTGGACCGCTACGGGGTCAGCGACCGCGTCGTGGGTGGGGAACCACGTCCGGCCGCAGCGCACGAGGACCAGCAGGCCGTCGTCGTCCCCCACGGCAGCGAAGGTGGCCGATGCCGGGTCACCGAAGACCTGCAGACCGAAGGACCGCTCCAGCCGCGTCGCGGCCACCGGCACGTCCACCACCGCCAGTCCCACCTCGCTGATCCTGAGCAGCGCCTGAGACCCGAACGCCTGCTCGCCCAGTCGATGGGGGGATCGTCGCCGGGCGATGAGCTCGAGCACCGTGGCGTCCGGGGCGCGGAAGTACACCGACTGCGAGTTCCACGCCGGCGGACCCTCCTGGAGGGTGTGCCCAGCGTGCGGGAGCACGCGCACCCGGTCGCACAGCCAGTCGTGGGCGCGTTGTCCGGCGTCGCCGGGGACCGCGATCGCCAGGTGCTGCATCGAGGGGTCGGCGGCGGGGTCCTGCACCAGCACCAGCGTGGTCGCGCCGAGCTGGACCGCAACGCCGCACGAGCCGCCGCTGCCGCAGCCCGCGGCGGTGCTCGCCTGGGCCCCGAGGACGTCGACGTAGAAGGCGGCGCTGGCCACCGGGTCGGGTACGGGCAGCTGGACGTGGGTGATGCGCATGACGGGGAGTCCACCTGCTGAAGGGGGCTTGAGGTCAAGCTCTGCACGCGGGCATGCTCACGTGCGTGCCGGATGACCTGCTCAGCATCGGTGCCGTCGCCGCCCGTGCCGGGATCTCGGTACCGGCGATCCGCTACTACGAGCAACGCGGTCTGCTCACCTCGGTGCGAGACGCCGGTGGTCGACGACGCTTCCCCCGCTCGGTGCTGCGCCGCCTCGGCGTGGTCGCGGCCGGTCAACGCATCGGGCTGTCGCTGGCCGAGGTGGCTGAGGCGCTGTCGCAGCTGCCCTCCGACCGTGCACCGTCGACCTCGGACTGGGCGCGTGTCGGTGAGCAGTGGCAGCTGCTGCTCGACGCCCGCCTGCGTGAGCTCCAAGCGCTGCGGACGTCCCTCACCGAGTGCATCGGGTGTGGCTGCCTGTCTCTGGAACGGTGTGGGCTGTTCAACCCCGCCGACGAAGCGGGCACCGAGGGACACGGCTCCCGCTGGCTGCGCGGCGCCCGCCGAGCGGGCGCTGCACCCAACAGCTCCAAGGACTAGTCCTGACAACACGGCCCGTCGCCCACGACCACGAAGACGCGCGGTCATGCCGCGATCAGGGACGTTCACTGACCTTGCAGTCGCCGCAAAGCGCCGGGGTTTGCGATGTCGCAGTCATCCCGCGCTCAGTGCGTCGTGAAGACCATCTTGCGAGCTTTACGGGGCTTTACGTCATCCAGGTAAAGCCACACGCATCCGCGTGACTTCACGGACATGCCGCTGGTCACGCGCAACGCGCGCTCACTGCGCAGACTCTTCCCGCCAGCGGCGTGCTGCGGCACCGTGTGCGGTGCCGGCAGCACCAGGCTGCTGGTGCACCTGGACACCACCGGATCACCGCCCAATGCGCGCCGACCCTTCGAGGTCCGGTATGAGTAGCGCGGGGTCCGGTGGCCCCAGGACGGGAGTGACTGGCGACAGGGCTATGCGCCATCGAGCGCCGATCAGTGAGCGACCGGCTTCCACCGGGATGAGCACCACCGGCGAGACGGGGACCACCGCCAGTGCGGCGATGACGCCCACGGTGGCGGCGATGACGATGAGCAGCTGGGTCGACGACGACGTGCGACGTTCTAGAGGTGCGTAAGCGAGGCGCCCGACGAGCTGGCCTGCGCCCAGCAGGCCCAGGGTGGTGCCGTCGAGGTCGTGGCTCAACCCGCGCTCGGTGAGCACCGGGATCGCACCGAGGCTCGCGACGTAGAACCCGAACGCCAGGACGGTGAGGGCCGCACACAGCAGCAGGAACGAGCGAGAGCGCACCACCGCGCCCACCGTTGCGACCGGTGCCTGCACCATTCCACTGCTGCCAGGGGAAGCCGTTCCCGCCGTCGGGGCAGCCGACTGCGGTAGCTCCCACCGGGGCCGCAAGGCTTCTTCGCACGTCCCGGGCCAGTTTTGAGCTGTACCTCCGCACGGGTGCCCCCGCGCCCTGGGTCAACCGCTGGCGCCATCATCTCCTCTTGCTGCTCATCGGCGACCGGTACGTCCCCCGGGACGGGTGATGCCGCTCTCGTAGGCCATGATCACCGCCTGGACCCGGTCGCGCAGACCGAGTTTGGCGAGGATCCGCCCGACGTGCGTCTTCACCGTTGCGTCGGACAACGT
>Ga0160428_1001417_pt1 | contig 18201 bp, 17 predicted proteins | sample SolpanmetagenomM_FD_108198 | JGI IMG/M metagenome (GOLD analysis project Ga0160428, IMG submission 108198) | Solar panel surface microbial communities from Lawrence Berkeley National Laboratory, California, USA - M | ecosystem: Engineered > Built environment > Solar panel > Unclassified ... | reverse complement strand
GGTATATTTGAGAGCTTCAAATATCTCGTCGAACTTCTTCTTCAAGGTGCTTGGTTCACTGAGAGGCCACAAACTTTCGTCCTGGTGACAAAAGATAACATTGTCAAGGACAGCCTTTGAAACTCCAAGGTACTGTGGTAACATTGTATCCAGCTCGGCAACACGAGTAGAAAGCGATACTCGCTCACCGTTCCTGATCATCAAAAGTTGGCCTTCTAGAGTTTTCATGGATCGCGTCGTCTTCTTCATTGTAAGCTGCAAACTGCGCGTAGCTACCATCTTGGCACCAGATGTGCTTTTGAAAGACAGCTTAACTTGAGCTAAGACCTCCTTCTCTCCAGCAAGCTATGACTTTTTAGTACCGAGCTTGGGCAGTTGAGACCTATCAGCGTACCTTCGGATCATGGATGAAAGCTCCACCCTTGCTGTTTGGGGGCTGATCACCAGTAGTTGCATACTTGAGACATTCAATGATGGTCTAGAAAGTGTCAGTCTGCGCTCGATATTGGAGCTGTCTAGCTTACAGTCTTTCCAGAACCATTCGTGCCAACAATCAAGGTTAGTGGAGCATAGAACTGAATGGTCTCACTACGGGTGTTGTCGAATGAGCGAATGCCCAAAATGGACAGCTTGTCGATGACCGCTGCCTCGTTTCAGTGGGATGCAAATCATAGACGTCGTGATACACTTACACCTGAAAGCCTGTTAGCGATACGCTTAGTCGGATTCATATTGGAGATGAACCCACATTTCGCCGCAGGACAATCAGAGCATATATGTAACGTCCCAGGCTACAGTACTGTCACAAGAAAACAGGCAATGCAATCCCGTGTCAACGATGAGAGATAGAAAGTTGTTGATGAGTTTGCTTGAACTAAGAAGAAGTGACGACACGTCGTCGTCAGAATTCGTGGACCAGGACTGCTGTGAGGGGTACCCTAACTTTCTTCAGGCTACTCACCTTATGCCCTTCTCTAATACCCCAGGCTCTTACTCAAACGATATCTGTGATTTAATATATTCATAAAATCTAGAAGGTCTACGGGCACTCTTCACAGCGCACCTTTTGCCCTGCCGTTTCATGCACGCGCGCAAAAATTCTTGGCGCGATTGCCGTTTCGCCTACCTACCCCAGCGCGGATTTTGTTGTTCAATTTGATACCGCTAGTGGGAGGAGTGCTGGAGTACTTTAGTGTTAGCTAGACCCCCTCCACCCTGTTACACTCTTAATAAGGTAGGCCTAGGATGGGTGCCCATTAAAGTACGAATTCAGCTATATCCTGGGTTGTGAAGGTGACTGCTGGGCGCTCAATTTTGAAACGGGCATCATCATGTTTCCGTTTTCGGCCGACCTCCATTGGCCTCACTTTTTGTCATAGTGACGCTAAGAAGATTGGTCATACAAGTAGCAAGCTTTTACTACCACACCCTCACAAACAGAAAAGCTAAACATGGGTGCCACAACATTACATCTCAGGTCTGAGACCAAACCTCTCGAACACCGCTCTGCCCTCACTCCCACAACCGCAAAGGCTCTCATCGATGCTGGATACACTGTCAACGTGGAGCGCAGCCCAGTCCGTATCTTCGAAGATTCCGACTTTGAGAAGGTCGGCGCCACACTCGTGCCCGAAGGCTCGTGGCCAGAGGCACCTAAGGAGCACATCATTATTGGCTTAAAAGAGCTTCCTGAAAATGACACATTCCCTCTCAAGCACACACACGTACAGTTTGCACATTGTTACAAGAACCAAGGTGGATGGGAGCAAGTTTTATCAAGATTCCCCAATGGACAAGGAACGCTCCTTGATCTGGAGTTTCTGGCGGAGAAGGGAAGACGTGTAGCTGCGTTTGGTTATCATGCTGGCTTTACGGGCGCAGCGCTTGCTGTGCAAGCCTGGAACCACCAGTTGCAGACGGGGACCTCTGATCAGATGCCTGGAGTCAAGCCTTACGACAACGAGGCTGCGCTGATCAAGAAGATCAAGGAGGAACTAGCACAGGGTGAGAAGAAGACTGGTAGGACACCGAGAGCATTGGTTATTGGTATGTCTAGAGCAGATTCGATGTTCTAGCAAACTCTAAGTTCGAACAGGTGCACTTGGAAGATGTGGTAGAGGTGCAGTGGAGCTATTCCAGAAAATTGGATTGCCGGACCAGAACATCATTAAGGTATGATGACCTTCAGTAAAGACACAGAGGCTAACACTAACATTGATGCAGTGGGATATGGCTGAGACTGGTGCAAAGCCTGGTCCGTATGCCGAGATCATTGAAAGTGATATGTGAGTACAGTGCTGGGAAGGTACAGCTTAACGCGCACATCTAACGTATCACAGCTTCGTCAACTGCATATATCTGTCGGCGAAGATTCCTCCTTTCATCGATATGGAGAGCTTGAATGGCTCGAACCGTAAGCTGTCAGTCGTCTGTGACGTGTCTTGTGACACCACGAATCCTCATAGTATGTACAGCAACGCTCAGACATTTTTCCAGTCAAGCTAATTGCATCTACACAGACCCTATTCCAATCTACAAGATCAACACAACCTTCAGTCATCCCACAGTACCGGTAGAAGTCGCCAACGAGCCTCCATTGAGCGTCATCTCAATTGATCATCTCCCAACACTGCTGCCTCGCGAGGCCAGTGAGGCGTTTTCGAACGATCTGCTGCCATACCTCAAGGAACTGAAGAATTGGGAAAGCCACCCTGTGTGGCAAGGTGCAGAGAAGCTTTTCAAGGAGAAGTGTGACACTCTACCTCAACAAGCAGAGAAGGACCATATCAAGGGCTTGTAGAATGTAGAGTCGAACACAGCGTGGTCAGATTTAGGGAAGGAGGGCCTTGAACGTGCTGGATTCGTACAGTTGGCTTGGTAAAGTCAGGCGAGTACGGACCAAGGGGCTACACTAGAGGGCCGCATATAGACTGCATAGTAGGTAGACTGCATATTGCATAATATTACATGAGACGAAGTTGCATCGAAGATTCATAGCCAAGCTAGAAGGGCTTAACGGCTGAACGGCTGTATTCCCGTACGAGCAACTCGATCTGTCTCTGCGAAACCCTTCGGAGCATCGGACGATCCATCAATCACATCTTCTGGAGGCTCTTCCCAAGTTCCAAGAAGACACTTGAACCGTCGGAGTCATTGCGCTCATCCCTTGCAGTGGGGTTTCGCGCCAACGATGGAGGTGAGTAAATGAGCCAGTGGCAGTCTCGAGCGCTCGATTCGATCATCGGTTTCAGCGCCGTATGTCTCTTTGGCGTTTTCGTTGCCCAGTGCTGACATTTAGTTTGCGCTCATCGCTAGATGTATCCACTGGACGGTTCAGGCCAGTACGATGTAGGAGACGCTTATATGTATCAGATGCACTATCAAAACTACGACATGGACATGGCCTCTATGTCCAGCAACAACCATAATAACAATAATATGCATATGATTCAGCAATTACAACAACAACACCAACAGCAACAGCAGCAACAACAACACCAGCAACAGTACCCACAACAGCACCAACAACATCAACATCAACAGCACTCACAAGAGAACTCACCAGTGCAGCAGGATCAACGGCATGGCCAGCAACAAGGAGAAAGACCAGATGAGAACATGGAGGACGACGAAGGGGCGGATGTTAGGATGCAAGGTAGCACAATCATTGGGGCAGGTCCCTTACCCACAAGCTATGGCATGCAACTAGCTTCCTCGACCGGCAGTCATTTGACAGAATTCACCAAGCGTCGGAACTGGTCGCAGCGTGTTATTGAAGAGCTTAAAGACTTCCTCCATATCCTAAGTGCCGATGGCCGCATATTATACTCCTCTCCCTCAACAAAGATGCTCACCGGACACGAGCCTGAATCCCTTACTGGAAGCCTCATATTCGAACACCTTCACCCAGATGATGCTGCCATTTTCATTCGAGAGTTCAATGAGAGTATCTCTACAGGGAATCCGTTACGCTTTTTCTACCGCTTTCGAAAACCTGACAACACCTACATCATTTTTGAAGCTCATGGTCATCCACATTTAGTTAGTGATATTGGCGGCCCAGGCGCCAATGCCACGCCGACAAACACATGTCGCGGCTTTTTTATGATGTCGCGACTCTATCCCACCAAGAATGCCTCGCTTCTTGACTCTTTCCTTGAGCACAAGATGGAGAATGAGCGCCTCCGCAAACGTATCGCAGAGCTCAAGAGAGAAGAAAAGGAAGACCTTGCAGGTCCGGGTCCTGCCAACGCAACAGCAGGGACATCCATATCCGCTCCACAGATACCGACGCTCAGGCCTTCCGACTCTCAAGACAGTACTGCTGATTCATTCACTACCTCGAACTCTCGAACCCACTCCATCCCATATAATCCTGCCATGCCACCACCTGCAAAACCCGTCCTTTCTAATCAACCACTAACCCAGCAGAATCTGTCAGAAGCTTTAGCTGCTTCGCGACCAGATAGTATGCACGACAAAATGGCACGCTATGAAGGTGTATCTCATCTCGAAACTATTGAAATGCTTACAGGTCTCCGTCACCGAGATGGAGAATTCAGTAATGGCGTATCTACAGGAGCTCTTTCGCCCACACTCTGTGTTCGTGGAGATGCTGGAATAACAGTAAGCCATGACAAGGACGGGCGTGTGCTATCTCAGTCAGGCCTTACTGGTGGTTTGTCCGCACTGGATCGCGACAAGAAGAAGAAAATGAAAGTGGCGGATGAGTACGTATGCACGGACTGTGGCACACTGGACAGCCCTGAGTGGAGGAAAGGTCCGACAGGTCCGAAGACATTGTGTAATGCCTGCGGATTGAGGTGGGCGAAGAAAGAGAAGAAGAGGACTGGCTTAAGTCAAAGTGGTGGGGACGCAACTATAAACGGGACTATGAGTGGAAGCGGCACAGTGGGCATGAGCACGCCGACACAACATGGAATGAGTCAAAGTGGTGTCTGAACAAATAATGACGTAGAATCACTGGACTATGCAGCGTGCAGCAAAACATACGCAGAGTATGGACTCGGTACGTCGGTACATGGCGCCTTCTCGATAATATGGTACTGGCCTTGACTACTGGAGAAGATGTTCGCCTCGGTGCTAGTTGCATACCCTACCGACTTCGGTGGCAAGGCCAATCCTCAGACTGGTCATATCATTGTTATTACGTGATCGATCAAGCTTGAGATAAAGAGAAGATTGAGTTGTCTCAGATGCTCGAATGTGATAGATCATAGACATTCAGACATTTGACAGGGCGGAGCTTATCACCGCTCACATGGCTGCAGTCTTTGCCGAAGACGGCGAGAATACAGCAGAAGCTGATATGTGGTAGGGAGATGTGCACATAGCACTTGGTGGAATCTTGAGAGTCATACGTTCGAAGCCGAAGGAAAAGGACAAGGGGAAGAGGCAGATGTCTACCTAGCATGGGTTAGAGAGGACTAGAGAGGGACTACAAGTATGTGCAAGTGAATTCCGGTATATAGCTCGATCTTCAGCAGAGACCGCCGAGGACGTTTCAAGTCTTGGCGTGAAGCTGAAACATCATGTTAAGCAAGTTTAAACCCAGAATATAGTGTAAAACTGTAAATATAAAGGTGTTCATTCTGGCGTCGTTCTTCCGATCATCCGATGTGTGCACTTCCCATACCTCAAGATACTGGATCTTATCCACCTGTCGAAGCATAGGCACACTTGTGAATACCCCGTCGAAACCTGAACAGTTGACATTGTTTCGTTCTTTCGAAAAATACACCGCGTGAGTTAGGAAATCACCAGCGTCTAGGTGACAATGTCATCAGAATCAATTCTACAGGCTCGGCCTCCAGCCACAGACTATATGACATACCTGACCATCGTCGAATATAACTTGACTAAACAGACCCTGCCAACCCTTGTAACCGTGCTACAGGACGAAGAAGTGACCCGGAATATCGGCTGGGATCTAATCAACACGTTACTACCACTTCTGCCTGAATCACAAACAGCACTTGACGTGGTAGTAAAGCTGGGAAACCCAAGAGAAGTTGTTCTCAAGGTGACGGAAGCTTTGAGGCTGCTCGACTTTGGAGATGAGGAAGCAAGTGGGGACGAGAATGGTGAAGACCCGAGCACGAGCAAGCAGCAAGAAAAGGGCGAGGAAGTGTTGTCCATTATGCAAATGAAGGCTCTTCTGTCCATGTTGCCTGGACTCCATGCTAGACTCAACACGAAAACTCCTAGCAGATTTCTCTCGACTACGTTGCAGGCCGTACTTGCTGCTTTCTCGAATGCAGGCGCTGCATGTGAGGTCATTTATGAGGATATTATCACATTCACCAAAGCTTTACGGACAGCGCTCGGCAGTCAACACGCGAGTCCTGAAGAGAATGCTATGCAAATGCGCTTGTTCCAGTCGTTCTTGACACACGTATCTGAGCTTTATGTGTTGATGATATCTGACGGATTCGGAGAAGCTGCATTTGCTTGGAGTTCTAGGGCTTTCGAGCATTTGGTACCGACAAAAGTGGTTCCAGGCAGAGTATCAGCTATAGCGAGATTTACGGACGGGGGAGCACATTCGCAACGAGCTCAAGCAGTAAAAGCCACTTTGCAGCTTGCAGAAGAGCTCAAGCTCGATGCTGACGTCTTGCTGGATGCAATTTTGCATGAATCAGAAGCTATCATTGACACTCGTGCCGAAGAGGAAGATCCTCCCCAGTCTGCGAACGATATACCGTTGTCAGCCCAAGGCAGTCTCTTCTTACTAGCAAGTCTGTTTGTCCAAAGACTATTGGCTGGAGAACAGACACAACTGGATAAACTTCCAATCTTTGAGGTCCAAAGCACATTACTTTCGAAGTTCATTGGTGTGGAAGCTCTTGGTGGTCTAGGATGCGCTGGTAGCGAACCACCAAGCACAATAGATGCGGCTCTTGCGCTTGCCTTGTTGGCTGTTGTCAACAACCGCGTTGGCACCACGGAAACAGACGAAGCCTTCACATCATACCTGCAGGTCACGTCTTTGCTATCCGCCAACACACCCTCGCCGGAGCTACGATATGTGGCACACTATATCACCTCAACACTTCTGCATTCGAATCCGTCAGATCACATACGCCTCACATTCATTCGCGACACGCTGGAACACTGCCCATACGAGAATCTCAAAGCTAGCGCTGCGGAATGGTTCAAGACGGAGATAATGAGGACCATTTCCCAAATGCCAGCATCAAGTGAGACTACTAGCAACATATTTGCGACATCCTCCGCACTCGAAGCCATCTCCGAGTGGATGTTTCCAGATCAGCGGCATACCGCATACGAAGAGAGTGAAGCGGAGATGTGGATGACATTTAATGCAAACCTGAGCTTCAACCTTGCCGCTTTGAATCTCTACCTATTCCTCTTCATGTCACCAATCTTGCGCGATCGACTTGGAATGATGAAGTTTCATGAACAACATAACGTGAGCAAGAATCATCTGCTGCCATTCCGGGACATGATCAAGCAGATTAGCACTAGTATCAGTTCAGGTCCTATGTCGCGCAACATGGACGAGCAAGACATTGCAGTTGCACAACTAGACGTCGCACTGATGGAGAACGTATTAGACCGAGTAGAGGAGAAGCTGGCAGAAGTTGGGTTGACCTGAAGTGGCAGTATATCATTTTCTGCGATCGTTCTCACGGAGCTGGACCAAGCAGCTTCCTTGCTCGATCTGCAGCGATGTCGCACATGGCCTAAGCACAACGAATCAGTACAGCAACCTATGAGGTTCACCATGTCGGCCTGACCTTGATTGCATCTCCCCTCTCGGCATCGATGTCACCTCGTGCCATACGTTTGCGCATATCCTCCATGATCACTGGTCGAGGTCTTCCATTCACAAACACCCTGCAAGCATAAATAAGCTCCACCAAGGCGCCAAAGACATTCAGGCATAGGAACAGACATACACGTAACGGAGGCCAGGATATTTAGTTTCATAGTCTTCATTCAGCTGCTTCAACTGAGCAGCCTCGTTGTCACCACCAGTGTTCAGCTGCGCTTGCTCGGCACGACTCTGAGCACTGTCTACCTTTTTGTCGCCTAATCGGGGGTGAGCACCAAGAATCGAGTCTAACCATTGTGTATCACTGGACGAGGATGACTCCAACAGGTCTGTCAACTGGACACCAATACTGGCTATTAAGTCATTGTAAGACTCGAAAGATTGGGTGTGAAGTAAGTCTACTGATAGTGTATGTAGAGGCACGCTTGGTTCGAAGAGAAGGTCCAGGATAGCTGCGCGTTCTTGGGTCGGTAGACTCGTGATTGAGTTCACCGGTGGTAAAGTCATCGTTGTCGCGGGATCTGAAACAAGATTAAAGAGTGAAACAAAGCTGATACGGAGTGTGGTTGTATTGCGGTCATAGCTCGATCGAGTACCGAAACCTTACTGCGCACTAAGTTTAGCCCCACTTACTAAGGCTTGCCTGTCCGTGCTTCTTCTTAGTCAATCATTATCCGGGCTCGTCTCGACTTTGCTTCATTTCATCCTTTGTCCTCTCGCTTGAAGGATCCATACCTCCCGTTCCCGCCGCTCTGAAATATTACCACCTCACCACGATATGCACGCATCTGGCGTCCTCCAAGTCCTATGATACCTCGTAATTCATACCAGCCGCGCCGGCTTTACAGTCTCCACAGCCAATCGGGCAGATCCCAACATCTATCATGTCACTTGCTGGGTTGGATTCGCCAGAGCTTGAAAAGGCATATCAAGCAGTAGAAGCGCAAGAAGGAGGCTGGTCAGTCAATGCGATCGAGTAGTACTCGATGTACTCGGGTAATTGGGAAGAGCGCTGACATGATTGTTCGCGCAGGTTATTGTTACATTATTCTTCGAGAGACGCACTCGATATACTTGCCAGTGGGGCGCAAGGATTGACAAAGTTGCAAGATGCGGTCGCAGCGTACACCAAGCAGTCTCCGCTCTATGGCTATCTACATGTTCGGCAGAAGAAGCTGTTCCTGATGTATTCACCCATCGGCACTTCTCGTTTGTTGCAAGGTAGGAGGTTTCTTACTCGATGGGTTTCGATGCGTAGGCTAAGAATTGCCAGCCCGTACCACTGTACACCTTCAGCTCATCCTCGACCGACTATCTCCTCATGACGCCGTACTCAGCGCTACTATTCCTGAACACATCAACCAAAGCGCCGTCGATGGCGCGCTTGATCTCGCGCCGGAAGGAGCAGTCACACCGGCAGAATCGGCGCCTCTACAAATACAGCATGGTCAGGCCAAAGCTGCAGCGAGAAAGAAGGAAGAAGATGAAGCGCAAAGCGTAAATCCAGAAGTCATGAACATTCTCGCCAGGCTACGAGCAGAAAAGTCACAACAAACACATACGCACCACTCTGACCTCCGTAATGGCTCGACCGATTCCACAAGACTATCCAGCTCCGCAGCGAGCGGACGTGGCATCATACTCGACCCATACTTGGCACAATTGTCGCCCGTTCGGTCTCCTGAACGTCCTACATTCAAGTCGAAACCTAGCTCCGAGCGTGGTAGCATGAAGAGTCAGGGAATGCTTTCTTTATCGAACTATGATGATCTAGATATGATTGATTATGCATATGGCATGCTCGCGCCCAAGGTCAAACATACAGCCAAGCCTGCAACAGACGAGAAGGTGCAGAAGACCAGGGAAGCGTCGCAGGTGCGCCAGAAGCTGCCTGCTGGTATGCGAATTGGTGCATCACGGAATAATAGTAAGACGTCGAAGGATGGGGATATCGCAAAGGGTGTACGTGGCCATGGGCGCAGTAATTCTGCTATCGAGGAGTGGAGGCAGAAGAATGCAACTTCTGAGATGCTCGTATTGCGCCAGACGGAGGATGCATTGGCCCAGGAGTCTCTGAAGCAAAACGAGAAGAAAAATGATCAGAGCAAAGTGGAAATCGTACGACCATCAAGGGAGAATAGTAAAACCTCAAGAACACGTTCGACAAAGATAGACTCGAAACGAGCGGTGTCTGAACAAGTGGACAATCAGGTCGAGACTAAAGCGCCTTCTCCTAGCAAATCCCATGAGGTCTTACGTCCGGAGCTGCCAAATGGACGGCAGAGCTATACGTCGTACGACAACAGAACAATGTTGACACCTGAGAAACAACGACTTATGAAGGCATTGGCTATGCGGAGGCAAGGGCTTTCCAGACGTACGACACAGGACTCGCATTTCCAAGTGTCATTACAAACACCTTTGGAGACAGCGGAGCATCAGGAACAGCCAGGTATTCTTCGTGCTATGGAAGACACAAACGGTGTTGGAGATCGAGAAGACGAATCAACTCTGTTAGCGGATGGGACTCTTGATCCCATGGCCCGAGGCCAGGAGAAGCCAACGACAAACTTTGGGTCGAAGGATGATGGCAACGTCGACGAAGAGCTCAGCTTGCCAATATTACCTGCGCGTTCACCTTTGACTATCCAAAGCCTCGAAGAGAGTACGGCGCCCGTGACCAAGAATGAACATGGTCAGACCATGCATCAGAGGGGGTTCGAGAACGAACCCAACGACAGACCACGACATCTGTCCGTCGACAGACTGGCGTCTGACCGGCGAGGTCTCGGCTCTCGCCGTTCGAGTCCAAGAGTCCTGTCACGCCGTACTAGCGAAGGCCTGACCCCTGGAAGCGACGGCGCGTACGAAGGCCCCTCGCCTAGCGAATCGCTGCTGGAAGAGCTTCGGCATGCTACTGTGCATGAAGCGAGGAGAGTATCAACCTTGCCACTTTCGCCACCTGTTGCCCAGGACCTGATGAATTCGCTACCGAGTCCTCCACTCCCATTATCAAGTGTTGCCAGTCCAACCAACACAGTCAACGAAGTAAAGTCATCACCGGTTGACTCCATCTTGGCTGGCTACCCATTTCCACGAGCCTTGGCTACTGTCCATGAAGCTTCAAGTCCTTTACCTAGTCCAGATCCAAGCACGGTCAGATTGAGTCGTGTCGATGAAGGCGACGGAGAAAGTAGTGGACAGGCAACACCAATTGTCTACGAAAGACCACGTACCCGAAAGGGTAAGGAATTGTCACAGCTATCCATCTCACAAACAACACAAGATTCAGAAGAATTTGCCTTCGGTACATTTCTCAACCTCTCTCCCACGGCCAGCCACGTATCAACAACGATGACCTTACCAGAAAAGACCAGTCATAATCCCCGTGGCAATTCTCGCCTTCCGGACATCCATCCCAACTCGCGCCGCCCCACGGAACCCAGTTCAATATCACCAAAACAACCCGACAAGGGCCGAAGCAATACACTAACACTCAGCTCTCGCTTTCTGGAAACCTCCCCAGTGAAACGCACGCTTTCTTCATTCAGCCGTAACCGTTTTTCGAACAATCGCGGTCGTCCGCAGTCGACTAACGATCTGATGATGCAGGATACTTCTCCCATAAAACCCAGCTATCACTCATCAGGCAACAACTATGATAACCCACGCGCCTCAATCTCCTCATTCCAATCTCATCAGCTCAACAATCACAACAGTAACCGTGATAGCGTCGGAAACGGAGCTGACTACAGCAGACGCAATTCCATCCAATCATCACACCTCGGCGGTTTCGGTCATCGTCGTCGCTCCTCACAAATCAGCATAGCGCCATCAACAGACAACGAGAGCGAGAAGAAGAGCAAAAGAGGGTCGTGGGCTATGCGGACGATTAAGCGCATGTCGGGCTTGTCAACGACTTCCAGGGCGAGTTTGACGCGATTGGGGGAACAGTGTGACCAGGATCCGCCGAATGTCGCAAAGATGCCGCCGGGCGTGCATGCTGCGGCGGCGTCTGTGCATGAGATGAGACCGAAGCGACCTATACAACATCAACAACAGCAGGGCCCGATGGTCATTGGGGAGTTGAATGTGCAGTTGCCTGATAGTCTGGTATGTCTCCTCTACTATCCTACTTTCTCCTTATTTCCATCCCTACATCCCACCCCATGCCCCCCCAGATCCAAAAGCTAACGCGCACAGCTATGGAAACGCCGCTGGATCGAACTCGACACCTCCCACACCCTCATCCTCAGCGCAATGACAATCCAAGAACGAAACAAAACGGCGCCGAAACGCTATCACATGACGTCATTCAACCTCCCTTTTGCGGCGGCGGTCGATGTCGAGGAGGCGCCGTATAGTGTTGTGTGTGAGTTGTGTGATGGTGGCAGGGTTATTTTTGCGAGTGAGGATGAGGAAAGTAGGGAGAGTGTGTTGGATTGTAAGTAACATTTTTGATTCTTTTTTGTCTTGTGCGCGTGCGTGATGGAAGAGCGTGAAGAAAGAGGGTTGATGGATTTGATTTGATTTGGATTGGACGGGACTGTGACTGACTAGTGTGTGTTTTTAGGGCTTGTTGAGGCTTGGTATGCTGCTGAGGGTGGGCGATGAGATGTGCTGTGTGGGCGCGGAGGCTGTGTTCGTACTGGAGGGGCGTTTTATAGATAAGATTCTCGAGAGGATAAAGAGGAGGAGATATGCATCTAGTGGGCAAGATCATAGATTATGGTAAAAGCATGGAAAAGGGAGGCTGGATGAGAGGATAAAGGATACCCAGCACATATGTTTGTGACTATCTAAGAGGAAAGTGAAGGAGGGTATATTACGCATTACTATACTTCTCAGAGCGTATCGAAGAGTATTTGTAGGTACATTCGACTATTAATGAGACCATGAGCTCAATCGACTTCAGTCTCGTCATTGACTCTGCTCTGACCACCTTTGCCGTCTTCAATCACCAGGTTTGCGAGCGAGGTGGATATCTCATCCCCGTTTATGGGTGCCGCTCTCACTGCTGCTTTCGCATCTGCAGATGCAGCTACTGCCTCGAGCACAGTATTTCGATTCTTAGCATCCTCTTCACTCCCCGTACCAGTACCACTATCCCTCCTAATCAGCCCCTCAGCTTCCTCTTCACCTCTTTCCCCCTCCACTGCCGCTCTTGCTTTCCTCCCTCTGTTACCAACTCGCTCATAGAACAGCATAAACACACCACCCTGCGCTAATACTTCCTCTTCACTGACGTCCCATACTTGTTCATCACTAAGACGGAACCATTGCTCCTGCTGCTCGGGAGAAGTGAGATTGGATGCTCGCGGTAATTTACGGTAGCAGATGTAGTGCCCGTTCTCATGTCGTCCTTGGTGCGTTATCAGCGCTTGTAGACGGTAGGGTGAGTTACAGGTGGCTGTGGCTGAGAATGTGGAGAGCATGCTTTTAGAGGGATCCATCTGCCATGTCTCGGGTTCAATGTCGGGCTGTTTGCTCTGTTCATCTTCATCTTTTCGTGGCTCATCACTGCTCGCACTGCTGTTCCCACCACACCACTCGCCGAGGTCGAATTGTGGGGGGAAAGTTACACTTGCGTAGTTCTTTAGCAAGTCACCTGTGTACTCATCGAACATGCTGCGATTTACATGCAGTACGAGACACTTGGGTTGTCGCATCACAACGGCTTGCCGCGTTTTTGTGCTGGTAACACGTAGTTTAGGTGGAATCTGGCAGGCTTTGGAGAGTGTAGCGTCGCTGAAGGATGAAGTTTCGAGAGCGCTGGTGACTGCTTGAAGACGATTATTATAGGCTGTACGCTTTGTGTCGCTGGTGGAGTCGCATGGAGATGGTGCGGAGGTAGTGTTTGGTAAGGCCGAGAGGAGTTGTTGAAGCTGCTTAGCGGCGCGAATCAGTGTGCATTTACCGCATTCCACGCCTTCGATCAATTCTAGATCGGTATAGGAATCGAGGCAGTCGCGGATGTCGCAGGTAGGATTCTTGCCCAAGGGAAGAGTGAGGCAGTTGAAGGGTATGAGGGAAATGCCTTCTGCATAGCCACATTGCAGACAGCCAACACGCTGTGCAAGGAGACCGTCGACTGGATTGTCTACGGTATTGTGTCTCGAAGGTAATGATTGTGGTAGTTTGTGATCAGTCGACAGCTTGGGTAGATGGAGAATTGGTAGACGAGAAAGACCTGAATCACTTGGTGCTGGCTCCTCTTTCCATAGCTCCTTCACATCGTTCTCCAGCTGATCCATCACCTTTGAGAAGTACTCCTGCGCATCTTGCTGCTGCCAGCTATTCATGCTCTTCAACTTCGCAGGAGTCCACATGTGTTTGCAAGACTCCGAGCGATCATTCAGACTGCGCGTCAACCCCAGGAGTGCCGACAGCGACGAATCTTCCAGCTGGTCACTTCCTGCAAAGCGTTCGAGAAAGTTCCGAAAGTTTGACAATGAGGATAGTGCTTGAAGGACTGAATTCTGGAAACACTAACAAATCAATATAAGAGAGATTAGCCTCGACCCAAACCAACGCAGCTTCAGATATGTCCACCAACGCTACAAACATCCTAATCGACAACATCATAGCTCACATCAAGGCTCGCATTGACGAACAGGATGCATCAATCGCATCACTTACTGAATTGTCCCAATTGCCTAATCCACGAGGTCCATGGATTGCTCCTGCACCGTCCACACTGGACTTTGTGCCGTCCAAGCCAAATACATTTCTCAATACCTCACTCTTTTCAGCATGTTTGATAGAAATCCTGTCTTTGACATTTCCTTTCCTGGCAAACGCCTTCCCAAATCTTGAATCTAAAGCATAGACAACCTGTGCCGGCATGAAGTATACAAGGGCATTCCAAGTGAGTTCGAAGAGTGACAATACAGGATAGTCGAGGTGGAGCAGGAGTTTGTGAACAGCAAAGGCGATGGCGATGGCGATGGTGAAAGTGAATAGACTTGGCCAAGATGTAAAGGATGTCAGAATAGAAGACTGTGTCTCAGGTGGGATATAGCTCATGACGATGGTGAGGAGGATACAGAGACAGAGATAGCAGCATGTTTCATCAGCACCTAACAAATAGAAGGGTGTTTGCTCGTTTGACGCTGGTCGTTGACAATTGATGCATGTCCATCGCTGCAACTCGGACTTGTGCCGCAAGACTCTCTCAAACAAACCACCCTCAGGCTCATTCTTTTCATTAAACATCGTCATAGCAGCAATCATGCCTGCGCTACTACCGCCCGCAGATGCTCCTCCTGCAACTCTACCTCCTCCATCAGGCCGTCCAGCTCTCCCAAAAACCTTCACCTACACCACCCCGGCCCCAGTCCTGCACTACCAAGGCGCCGAAGCACTCCTCTACCGGACTCACTTCCTCCTTGCTCCATCTGACGACTCGACTTTGCCCTCGCTTCCTGCAGCTCTGAAACACCGTCCAACTAAACCTTACCGCCATCCTCTGTTAGATGCAAAACTAACACGACATCGCATCCTTTCCGAAGCACGGGTACTTGTCAAATTGCGCAAAGAAGGCAGTGCGGTACCTGCTGTGTATGCTCTGGACTGGGAACAAGGGTGGATGCTAAGTGAGTGGATTGAAGGGCGTACCATCAGAGGCGTACTTGACAAGGAGCTGGATGCGTTCGAGGCTAGCAATGGTGACGGCGAGGAGAACCAAAACGGAAGAAGAGATACAGGACTATGGGGCTTGATGGGTAGGATAGGGAGAGTGGTCGCGAGATGTCACGAGGTTGGTGTTGTGCATGGCGATCTGACGACAAGCAACCTTATGCTACGACCGAAACATGTGGAAAACGAAACAGACAGTACAATTGACCCGCTGGCCGGAGACGTTGTTATGATTGACTTTGGTTTGTCATCACAAAGTGTGCAAGAGGAGGACCGAGCAGTGGACTTGTATGTGCTGGAAAGAGCTTTCGGCAGTACACATCCTAGAACAGAACATCTATTTGGAGAAGTGCTTAGAAGTTATGGGGAATGCTACAAAGCCGCCAAGGGCGTACTCAAGCGATTCGAAGAGGTCAGGATGAGAGGCAGGAAGAAGATCTTGATCGGCTGATGCGCTACCGTCTATCCTGGACTTCTACAGCTGCAAAGTATCCTTTACTTTCAATGACGCCCCGGTCTTTGACAACTGCGGTATATTTGATCACCCATTGAGGAATTGCCTCGCCTTTCAGACCATCACCACCAAGGATACCGGCCCCAGATCCAGTATGACCTAGTAGCTCGTTCACCGTATCTTTCGGCAGGATGTTTGTACAGTCACTATGCGTCAACAGGTCTATCTTTTGCTCTTTGGCATACAGTATCAGTGCTTTGGGCACGACGCAGCAATCGCGTACGTTGATCTGGTTGACGCCCGGCCGTATTCTCGACCTCTTCAAGAATCTGGATAATCTCTCTGTGCCGAACTCTGACACACCAAGTCGGCTGATCACGCCTTCGTCGTGGAATTGCTCAAGACATCGCCATGTCTCAATCATGGAACTGATCGACTCTGCATGTGCATCAGCGTTAAGCGCAGCTTCGTCCTCCCCATCTTCTTCATCGTCGGCGTCGAATGAGATTCCAGGATACGAGACTATCAGAAGATCTATCGACGGCATGTGTAACTCTTTCAGGACGAGCTTGATAGCTTCTCGCGATTGCGTGCATCGATCAGACGCTGGCTTATTTGGTAGGAAGAACAACTTGACAGTGATTTCATATTGAGATCTTTCCTCCGCAAGGCCGGAGTTGTCGAAGTCCACGCTTGGTACGTAGACTGTGGTATCTTGTTTTGTCGTCCAAGCGGTATAAGGTGGATGGTTGGCTGAGCCATCGGGTTGTTCTGAGGACTCTACTTGTGCAGCAGCTTGTGCTTCGGCGAAAATGGAACGGAGGGAGGATGTGAGTTCGGTATTGGATTTCTCGGCTGGTCGACGAATGATTGAGGGGCCGCCGCCCATTATGTTGCTACATTGTGTATTAGCATTGGGATAAACAAGCTATGCTCAGTATATCATACGACGTTGATAAGATGAGTTTAGTCATGATTGATGTCAATAAGATCTAGCTTGACGTGTCCCTAATCTGCGACTTGCACAGTAGCTCCTAGGTTCGATGAGAAGCAGGATACTAGATCAAAGTGCAGTATACAGTATGTTTTTGATAAGTATTAATAATGTCGAGGACGTGCATGATGCGAAGCCCACGTGAACCCTGATCTCGGCTTCGATCCGATTTCTATACCATAGCAATCACAAAGAACAATCGCTCCTTTTGTATCACGACGTGTTGCTCAATGTCATGCCTATCAAGTGCGTACATCGTGCTTGAGAATGTATTGTATCTTTGCTAACATCTAGTAGCTATCTGATCCTGCTGTCCAGGCAGGGCAAAGTGGTATGAACTGAACTCACACGACCACTAACACAGCTGCTTACAATCCCTCACCCAGCGCCTTGCTAAGTGGTTCACTACGCTCTCGCCGAAGGACAAAGCCAAGATTGTCAAGGATGTAACGCAACTCGTGCTCGCTCGCCGCACGCGAATGTGCAACTTCCTCGAATACAAAGGTGTGCCCGACCCTCCTACTTCGCGCATCATGCCCGCCCCAGCCTAAGCTCCATCACATGACACATTGACCCACTGACACTGACACTTCTTTTTTCCTTCACTTCTTCAGACAGTAAAGTCGTTTATCGTCGATATGCTTCACTCTTCTTCATTGCTGGATGTGCATCGACAGACAATGAACTAATCACCCTCGAGATCGTCCATCGCTATGTCGAGCAGATGGATAAGTATTATGGGAATGTGTGCGAACTGGATATCATCTTCAACTTTCAGAAGGCATATTACATCTTGGATGAACTGCTACTCGCCGGCGAGATGCAGGAAAGTAGCAAGAAGAATGTGTTAAAGGCTATTGGCCAGCAAGACAGTTTTGAGGAACAAGAAGTGAGTGTGAAATCTTCGACTTGACAACCTCAACCACGCAAAGAGATTAGAAAGCATACCTCAGAACTTATGAGTTCAAGCAAGAACAGCTTAGTGTATTCAATGTGGAACACAGCTAACGACAATCTATCTACAGGTCCAGGACGATGGCGTAACGAAAATCATGTAACCTATTCACAACACGATGACACACGAAAGCGAGGCCAATGTAAGATCTAGTCAAAGCAAGGTTGATATTTGACAGCTACCAGGAAAGGACATCGATGCCGTGATGATACCCCAAGGGCTGTCTTTTGTATAGAGTTGCCTCGCCTTAGGCAGGTCCCACATATGTGGTTAGCACTCAATGAAACACATCTTTCTTCATATGGCTTCGAGAGAGGCTTATGCCATGACTGTTTGCAATG
>Ga0160428_1001415_pt1 | contig 18218 bp, 18 predicted proteins | sample SolpanmetagenomM_FD_108198 | JGI IMG/M metagenome (GOLD analysis project Ga0160428, IMG submission 108198) | Solar panel surface microbial communities from Lawrence Berkeley National Laboratory, California, USA - M | ecosystem: Engineered > Built environment > Solar panel > Unclassified ... | reverse complement strand
CACGTCCAGCACCGAGCACATCGCCGTAAGAAAAGCCGCCGCACGCTGCAAGTCCAACGAATGATGCAAGGGATACACGTCCAGAGTCCAAGTCGGTCATATGGACATCAATGGGCGAGAAGCCAGCACAATGGAACGCGAATGCCATTTCAGCATGGCCGTTTGTGCCTTGTTCGCGCAAGATGGCTACGCGGGGCTTGCTGTTGACGAATGGCGAGGTGAGTGCTGAGGTGAACATGGATGTGAGCGGCTGAATGTTGTCTTTAGGATTGTACGTCAAGTTGAAGCTGAGTCCAGGGTCTGCGTCGTCGGTGATGTTGTCAAATTCTTGGTCTGCACAGGCGGGGTCATCACGAATGCGTTGCAGGGCGTGCGAGGTGGAAGCCCATCGTTGTTGTAACGCGGATCGAGGAGCGCTATAGACTTGAGAAACGCCGTGCATGAGTGTGAGAGTTTGGTTCTTGGATGGAGTAACGCGAGCAATACGGCGGATAAGGCCAGGAGGAGGACCACAAGTGGCGAAGCAGCGGTTGAAAGCGATTTCGTCCTTTTTCCTGATCTGGAAGACTGCGCCGAGTTCTTCGTTGAAGAGTGTTTCGACCAAGTGGTCCGGACTGCTAGTAATAGAGAGTTGGTCGAGCATTACATCTAGACCGCAACGACCAGCAAACATCATTTCGACGAGAGTCGTGAAGAGACCACCATCCGAACGGTCGTGGTACGCGAGGACGATATTAGCTTCGTGTAGCTGCTCGATGGCATCAAAGTAGTCTTTGAAGTTCTCGACGTCACGGATGTCGGGTACGTCTTGTCCAGTCTGGCCGAAACATTGTGCGAGAGCAGAACCACCAAGAGCTTTCATACCATCAGCGAGATCTACAAACATTAGTACAGTCTCTCCAACATCTTCATATCTTCGGAGTGCTGGCGTCCAGGTTCTCGAGATCTTGCGAACTGGTGCGAACGCTGTGATGACTAGTGACAAGGGTGCAGTAACTTCTTTTTCTTCCTTTGATTCCGTGTCGTTCCAGCGCATTTTCATTGACATTGAGTCTTTGCCGACAGGAATGCTAACTTTCAGCTGCGGACAGAGCTCCATGCCAATAGCTTCGACTGCTTCATACAGAGCAGCACCTTCACCAGGATGACTACTAGCCGCCATCCAATTTGCAGACAGCTTGATTCGAGACAAGCTGTCTAGAGTGTCTGCAGCAGCAATGTTCATCAGAGATTCTGCAACAGCCATTCGTGCAGATGCAGCTGGTGAGGAGAACGCTAATGTAGGCTTCTCACCCATTGCCATTGCCTCGCCAGTTTGCACACCAGCCATGAGAGAGGTTGCAGTAACAGAGACGTCTGCAACTGGAACTTGCCAGGGACCTACCATCTGATCTCTTGCCGTCATACCACCAACCGTACGATCGCCAATAGTGATCAAGAATTGTTTAGATCCAACAGAAGGTAGAGCCAACACTCTATCGACTGCTTCTTGGAGGATACCAGACTTTGCCGTCTTGGGCAGGTATGAGCTCAAACCATTGTCGAATCGTGGCAATTTCAGCTGTCTTGAGTCAACGATCCTCGACATCTTTGGTGGCTTGGCGAAGAGCAGCGACATTGGTGTATCTATAGGCTTGGGGAAGTCTTTAGACTCTCTATCACCTAGAGTCAAATGCTTCTCCTCGATAGCTTTACCAACCACTCTAAAGCCACATCGCTCGTGCTTAGCAATGCGTGTGAAGTCGTTTAGGCCCCAAGCAGAAACTACACAAACATATCGTTCCTGAGACTCATTACACCAGATCTGAAGTGGACTAAGGCCTTTATCTGCAACTTCAATGTCGCGAAGCTCAAAGATAGCACCTAGTCCAGCGTCATGTACGAGTTCGGGTAGTGCGTTTGATAGACCACCTACAAGAGGAAACATTAGTGCTGCCTCCCATAATCAACACTTCTTGTAACTCACCTGCACCAACATCGTGAATCAAAGCGATAGGATTCTTTGCCGGACCAAGAGCAGCACAAGCATCGATGACTTCTTGTACTCTTCGTTGCACCTCAGGGTTTCCACGCTGTACACTGGCAAAGTCTAACTCAACAGAGCTTTCACCAGATTGAACCGAAGACGCAGCACCTCCACCGAGCCCGATAAGCATCGCAGGCCCTCCCATGACGACTAAGTGATCGCCAGGATGAACAAGGTTTTTATCCTTCAATGCTTGTTGTGGACGAACAGTACCTACACCACCAGCAAGCATGATCGGCTTGTGATATCCTCGCATTTCCGTCTTCTTGCCATCGACTGAGACTTCTTGAAGTAAAGTCCTGAAGAAACCTGTAGTACATGGACGACCGAACTCATTATTGAAAGCAGCACTTCCAAGTGGTGCTTCGAGCATGATATCCAGAGCGCTGGCAATGTGGCCGGGTCTGCCGATGTCCCTCTCCCATGGTTGTTCGTGACCTGGAATGCGCAAGTCTGACACACAAAATCCTGATAGTCCTGCTTTCGGCTTAGATCCACGTCCGACAGCACCTTCATCTCTAATCTCGCCACCAGATCCTGTTGCAGCTCCTGGAAACGGCGAGACAGCAGTAGGATGATTGTGTGTTTCGACTTTGCCAGTATAATGCACAACCTCTTTTGTTTGCGTCCATTCACCACTGAGGTTGTTCGGTGCCCAGAAGCTGGCTGGTAGGCCTTGGAACACAGCAGCGTTATCACTGTAAGCACTGACAACGAAATTGGGATGTTTGTTGTGGGTGTTCCGAATCATGTCGAATAAGCTATACCTCTTTCGCATGCCATCAATAGTCCAATCAGCATTGAATTGTTTGTGCCTGCAATGCTCCGAATTGACCTGTGCAAACATGAAAAGCTCGATATCAGTAGGATTGCGCTTGAGATCTTTGCCGTAAGCGTCAACAAGGTAGTCAATGTCGTCTGATGTGAGTGCTAGACCGTGTTCTCTGTTTGCCTTGACCAGTGCGTCTCTAGATGCAGTACCGTCTGCTGAAAGTAGTGGTATGGAAATGGCTGGTGCAGGTTCTGAGTCTCCAAATACTGCGTGTAGATCTGGAGGACTTAAGCTGATGTCTTGTGTCATACGATCAAATAGCTTGTCTTTCCACTCAGGGAGCTCATTCTTCTGGCTTTCACTGAAGTGGACTGCAAAGCCTATGCCTCTTTCGATGCCTTTTACTGACTGGCCAAGATCGCATACACCAGCGATGGCCGTGGCGGAAGAACTCCATGGTGAGATAGTACCTTGTCGAGGCGTGACGTAGAAAATCAGAGTATGTGCATCTTCTGAAATTTTGCTTCCTTCAATAGCTTCCGTCAACTTCTTGGCCAAATCCTCACTATACGGCTTCTCAGACTTGGGCTTCTGCGCCGGCTGTACGTTCGAGAATGGTGGTTCGCCATAATCAAGAATCATGTCGAGCTTTTCTTTGAGCTTATCATTGGCAGGTCCTCTCAAATCGACGTAGTGAATCCATCTCGCGCAGATGCCACTTGCTCCAATCTGTGACTTGAGTCTGTTTAGACGCGTTTCAGATAACGCAAGTGAGCCTGCGAGGGTCAAGGAGTAGGTCTCCGACATCTTTCATGAAAATTTGATAATATGCTTTGAGCAAAATCGCGTTTGTTAATTTTGCATCACTAGGCCGCTCGGGGTGTGTGGTGCCGAGATGTCTACCACGGAGAAATCGTAGCGAACGAAACTACCTTGGAGCTGCTAAGTGGCAGCTTGTGAAGTGCTAGCGCAAGCGGCTAGAGTTGATGTGCAGCTTGTCTCCGTTCATACCTAGCCCCACCAAAAAGTTCTAATGCCAAGACCAGAGCGATACAAGGTCACGTGACTATAGACCGCCGGCGGAGCCCTTGTCCGGCGACGTGGAATTCATTCCAATGACTGTCTTTTCACGATATTTTCAGGAACTCGATGATCGTCATCAGCCATCATTACGTGTTCCACGCCTGAATCTGGCTGGATTATCTGCATGAGCTTCTACGACATCCCCGTGGACAGGCTCTTCCAGACCCTCAAAGTCCTCCAGCCTACCCTTCATCATCAAGTGATCATCAAGACAGTCGGAAGGTGATTGGTTGAGAAGCGCGTACGGCAGTATATACAGCCCGATTCATGGTGATAATGGAAAATATCCGATCAGGACTCCCAAGACGATCTCTTAGGGAGCTATTCCCCATGCGAAGCAACTAGAAAGCACTACTGTAGACATGTCTTCCAGTTTCTTCATGCTTGACGGGACAGGCAGCATTGAAAGCCTCTTGTCCGAACCACGCGCAGGCATTCCCTCGCCCTATCTCTACCTTGACTCAGCCTCACCAGGGCGCAGCTGCTCAATCCATAGCCAAACCAGTTGAACCTGGACTGGGTCGAGGTTGATGCGGCCTAGCTTGACTTTCTGCTCCCTCGCGACCACATGTCAGGGCAACGCAACGACAAACATGATAAGCAAAACGGCGCTCGAAATCATCATGCCGAAGATTACGCCTGCAAGACGATGCTCGAGGAATATGTGAGAACTCTAAAAGTTATTGATTACTATGAATCTTAAGGAAACCATGAAGAGACATGCTGGCGTTTATGGCTTTCTTATGGACACCAATCTCCACCCGAGTTCAAGCCCTCCAATTCCGGTCATGTGCTTAACCTTCCGAGTTCAGGCTCCTGTCCTCTCGAGCAAAGAACTCCAGCCTTATTGCAGAATATTTATTACCAATCATAGCCATTACGCAACTGCCAGCATGATAACCAAGCTCGACGAAAGCGCCAGCATCCGGACCTGATTAAACCTGTATGTATAAGCGAATGTACAAGAGTTTATCTTCAACTCATTGACTTACCATATGCAACCACTCAAGAAACAAAGACCTTCCGCTGCCTCGACCGCTTTCTACAGATCGGACACTCCTTGTATCCACTGCGTGGCGGCAGATGTTCAGCCCTTCTCTCGAACGGCAACCTGGCCGCACATGCCCGACAACAGACCAGATGACCACACCCTTGAAAGATGCAGTCGCGTGGCTCCGTCAACAGATTTGGCAAGTCTGGACCGCTCTATGTAACTCCAACTCATCCTCTGTTGTCTTGTGATTGTCGGCTTGTTCACACAAAAGACCGGCGAGTTCGACATTTTTGTTGACAAGCTTCGCACTATAAGCTTCCCATTTCGCGATCTGGGCATCCTTTTTCTGCTCTCCTGATTATGTCGCTGGCGTGTTCATTACGCATTTTGGACATCTCGTTAATGTGTCTGTCACTATCACTGTTCGCGTCATTGCGCACTTTGTACATCTCGCTGTAGTGGTCATTGTGTATTTTCAATACGTATAGAGCGTGTTGGCTCTGAAGTTGTGCAAGGTCTATATTGTGACTATTGATGAGCAAAGCCAGCTGGTTGCTCTGATTGTCACAGCAGGATTTGGTGATTTTGTAAGGTGCATGAGTTTGCGTGGCGGAGGTGCGGACATTGTTGGGTGGCTTTGGTGCCGTTGGTGCCATTGTTGCTGTGCTGGATGAGTATGAAGAGGATGAAGAGTAAGAAGGACGTGGAGGATGTGCGGGATAAACGGGATCGACCTACGCTGGCCTGATTCATCGACCGGTGACAGCACCTTCAAGCTCGACGTTGTCCACCTTGAACTTTAACACTCTCCTCAATACTTTGAGCGATGGTCACGATATGTGTCACGATGACACTGGGACTTGCTACTCAATTGATGACATACAAGAACGAGGCTGGAGATACCCTGTTCACAAGCATCAACAACAGTATTGAGCCTGCCATCACTACTAAGGTAGGAGAGGTCGTGAGGGCAGAATTGTCAAACAAAGACATAGCAGATCACATACTCGCGGTTTAAGAGGATAGTAGTTCTCTAGGCACTTAAATTGCCAGCGCAATGTATGTGGAAAAGCTTGCCGACAATATCATGACAGTGGAAGTCGTTCCTAGGAATACTCTTTATGCATAGCTTGCCTATACTATCACAAAGCGTATAACCAAAAAACCGCCGCAATTGATTGTCGATTCAAGATGGCATACCGGCAAGAAGAACGCAAACGGCGAAGATGAGATCATGACCTGGTTACAGCAGCTTGCAATCTGTATTATAGGCCTCCCAATGACTAGAGACACGGGTGTAGAGACGAATTTTGGCAATGCCTTTTGAAATCAAGTTGTAAAACACATCAACACTAATATGAAAGCTTTCCCTGAAGAGCTGAGGTGGAAGAAAGACTCACAAGGCAGAAATGTCAGATTATTAAGCGTAGAAGAGTTTCTCGACATCCTTGTCAATAGGTTTATCAACACCCGCAAATCTGAAAATGATGGTCTCGTCAGTACAATCTCCAGGAGCATCACGACCGCTGTTACTACTAACAGCAATGTACTCGCTGAGCGAATCACCGTCGACGTAAATATGTTGCAGTGAGCAGGAGCCAGAGCTGAATCAAGAGTAAATCAGCACCATCCTCACGCCCTTTCTGGCAACCAAACCTTCAATCTGGCCGCCACATCCCGCTTAATAAATCCTTGACAGTTGGTCCTTGATGTGGCCTTTGAAATCGACTGGAAACCGCCCAGTAGTCTTCACTTTGCTACATCCTTCACCATCACATTACCTTGCTGCGGTAGATCTCGACTACGCTCATTCTAATATCAACCACACCAATATCAGATCGATCTACTCGGAAGTAGTCTGGTCTCCCTTGCACCACTCATTCTAGCAGCCAATCAGGTATTGGCAGGCACACCTCACTTGGTCGGTTGTTGAAAGTTGGTCCTTGATTTTTCTTAAAGGCTACGGCATACTGCACGACCTCTTTCTTGCTCTAAATACATCAAACAACGTCCTCGAATCCACCATTAACAGTCAGATGGTTCGGTACCCAGCGGTACCCGCACACCCTCCTCCCCCCGAATCTCACCGACTCCTTCGTCCCAAACCCCCAATGTCTCCTCAGCGCAACTCGAAACTCCTCTCTGAGATCTAACATAATCATATCAGCATCATCCCCATCCCCATCAGCCCCAAAGCCATACAGATTGAGAGACATCGCATTCCGACCCATCATCTCCTCCGACTTTTCAAAATCTGACCAGTCCAATGGCATGAAGATGTCGGAAATATCTTCGGTGATGGTGCTGTAGGATTTGCATACTTCGTGCTCGTACAGGGCCGCGTCTGCTGACATGAAGCGTGCCGTGACTGTAAGTGTTGTGCCGATTTTGGCGAATATCGCTGCCGTCTCATCGTATGATAGGCCTAGAAGTGGTGTTTCGTCCCAGTCGTCATCGTTCATACGCAGGTATGTCTTGAATAATGCGTCTGAGACGGAGCATGCATGGATGCGATTCCCAACGCCGTCTGAATTCACGGTCACTAGGATATCGATCGTCTTGAGACTGCGGGTTGCCAAAAAGTGCGATACGACGATCAACCCGAGTTCTTGGCCATAATCCCAGTGCATCGTCTCTGCTGTGCTGCATACACCGAGTGGACCAAGCTCGGAAGGTAGGACCATGGTTATGTGTTTGAGAGAGGTATGGTATTCCTTCTCCAGACGCAGCGTATCCTCGAATTCATAGTCTGGATCCCATGAGAAGATGCACCAGGATGCTTTATTGATCGGGAATCGCATGATCTCGTCGCTGGAATTGGGGAACAACACGTCCGAGGAATCAGCCATGCTGAAAGTTGAACTGCGATCGTCATGGTTCCACCCGTCTATTTGGTTATGCAGGTGACCGACGTCTAGCATGGAGAGAAGAGTCTTGACGCTCGAGGCGTCGACGAAGTCGCGGTGGAAAGTGAGAACAGGATAGTTGTTGTCCCAGCCTGTGACCCAGATTTGCATGCCACAGAAGAGGTTCCTGAAAATCATGTGCCAGAGTTCGGGAGGGAGTTGGAGTTTATGCTGAGTGCCATTGGAGGTAGACTTTGCGAGGTGAAGGGACTGCATTTTTTGGACGAGTTGGTCTGATATGTCTGCGAGTTGGACGACTGGGTTCTGAGGTATTTCGCTATTTTCTTGCCTTCTTTCTTGGACTGAAAAAGAGTATGGGATTTGTAACATTCTGTGAGAATGTACTGGTTATGTTGGTGAATCATTATATCATCATTTGAATGTCCCCACTGCACTCAGAAGATTGGGCGCTCAGAGCAGGATAGACTTCTGTAATGTTGCGCTCAGACTGTACGTCGAAAACCGAGACGAGACGAAAGCTAGGAACACAAATATTTCTTCTCTCATGCTAACAAGATCTTAACACCTATTTGGGTTGCTGTGGTGTGCGCTCGGCCAGATAGAAATGGCGACAGACACGCCATCTTCCTTGAATGGTCTGCAAAATCTCACGACAGGATCTTAAATTGATCGAGTTGAGAGCCAAGGCCATAGGTCGTCAAATCACAAAGGTTATCCAGCTCCGGCACTCTTCACAGGCTTTTTACCCAAACTACATGGGGATAAGCAGTGGTTTCGAAGAATATATCTTGAGGTTCACATCCGAAATTTCGGAGTGAGATGCTGTCCTAAGATCTTGAAGAATCACCAAGTTCTCTACTGTCAGCACTCCTCACAGGCTTTCTTCCTTTGTCAAGCTACGTTAGGCTTAATGATCACATCCTAGGTAAAATCGGACCAAGATTGAGATTCAAAGTCTTTCGTAAATCACCAGAATTCTCTTTTCAGCATTCTCCGTAAGCTCTCTTTCCTCTTCATGCTACGCTAGGCTTGATATCATATCACAAATCGATCGAAGTGAGGATTCAAAGTCAGATTTTCAATAGAACACAAATTTCTCCAGCACAGCACTCTCCACAGGCTCTTTTTTCAAATTCCAATTGCTTTGTCGGCTTCAGTAGTACCACCTGCACTGCATTCTACGCCTCATGGATGCGGCCCATCTCACCTTTAGACCAACAATTGCTCAACGATGTCAAGCGACGACAGCTACACTATCCGACAACGTGAGATTGGGTCAACGTAGAGCCGAATACGACCTGCTCAAAAGCACCGGCTGCAGGAAACAAAGGACTGAGGAGGCTACTCCAGCTCACCAGGACGACAACGACCTACCTGCAAGCCTGAACGACATCTTGAACATATATATATATATATATCCTCTCGGCCACGTCCTTGAGTAAGCCATCCCAAGCCCTAGAGGGAAAGTTAGCAGTCTTACAAGCCCTTCGATTCCTACGGGTACATAATCGATACCATCCAATCGAACGGATACACCGAGTAGAGTCGTCGGCTTGACTCCAGTTCGTGTGCGAGCACGCAACGCCACACTACAGGCTGAAGAAGAACAGCGCGGATCGCTAGCTCGGTCTAGGCGCATTATAGTACCGAATCCGACTAAATCTTCTAATGTCGTACACCAAGCAAGGGCCTGGCCAAGTTTTCTCCATGGTTAAGACACGCTATCCACCCTCAACCGATATTCAAGTATATATATATATACCCTCTCGGCCACGTCCATGAGCAAGCCAACCCAAGCCCTAGAAGGAAAGTGCTCCTCCAAGCATTGCAAAGATACGCCCAGGTACCACATGAACAACGTCAATTGTATGCACAGAACAAAATATACTGGGCACCATGCACTATTCACAAACCTGGTGCAATCCAAGGAGGCCCAGTGTACTATAGTCAAGCTCAAAGCCGCCGTTGCAAAAATGGTGAAAGATGCCCAGGGTCAAAACCTCGGTCCACGCGATGTAGAGTTCGCCGCCGAGCTGAACCTTACGGAGGACAGTGAGTTTACACAACTTGAGCTGTTCAAAGCTGTCTCGGTGAGATACAACCACGAGCACCCACCTGTTAGAAAGGCAAAGGCAAAAACTCCTACTGCTTGAGTCCAGAAGGACGCTTCCACCTCATATGCAATTGAACCCAGGAAAGAAGGCAGACGACGCAGTGGACATCTTCTTGCATGGTGTACTATACTAGGTCAACAAATGGGTGAAGAATGGAAAGTTGCCAGCGATCGAGTCGGCTACCTTGGTCATGGTTTAGATTCTGATCAAGATTCGCGATTCGAACGCTTCCAAGACACGGCAGCGCTCGCTCCAAGAAAGGAACTCGATTAGCAGCAACACACATGCGCGGACCTGTGGACATAATGCAACATTCTCAACTATAGACGCCGCACCCTGTTCCAACATCAGACTCTGGCTTTCAGTGTGGTGCTCGTGGCCTTACTTTGTCTATGAAACTTATACTGGCACTCCTTTGCAATCACCTCCACTTACATTGGCAGTCCACGCAATCTTCAAAAGCATTATCAGGATGGTATGGCATTGGCCTGCGAATATGGCGTACCTGACTACTTCATCGCTTTCACTTGCGCCCCCAAGTATTGCCAGTACTGAGAACAAAACGAAACTGCAAAGAAAGGAAGATCGTCTTCGCTTAGTTCCTATTCACGATTGGTCCTACAGCTCGCTTGCAACCTTAGGGCCAGCAGTCTTCACAGCACCTTATAGCTTCTCAACCACACCAACCGTCCTAGCAATCGGATAGGTTTTCAACAATGCCCGATCAACAGCATTAGGTTTTAACATAGCGTGTTAGGAATACGTCGGCTGACATCGTGCCGTCGCCACAACTTAGTCACATGGACGCATATCTTCAAGAAGTATGCCGCACTCATGTTCGCAGCCTATATTCTGTGTCGAGCGCAACGAAGAGCAACTCAAGAATTCGGGATAAAGCACTTGCTGGCGAGAGAAGCAGAGCTTGCTAAATGTCATGAATTGACTAAGCAAGTTCTGCAGACCTTGGCAGCAGATGATGCAAACCAGTAGATCTTTGATGGTCTCCGTGAAGAACACAAGATGGCAAGATACCGCATCATTGGTCATTTGTCGCTTCTGAGACAGCGTCCTGATGCATTGAATGAGTCTGCTGTTTCATACCGTGCCTACCGAGATAGACGGATGGGTTGTTTCACTGCTTGGCAGATTTATTTAGAGGGAGCTTCACCCTGGACAACAAGCTTATCAACGTCCTGATCTCATCGTCCGGGTGTTTCCTTAGCACTTGCAGTATTTCGATCATCACCTGTTGTCCCAAGTTTTCAAGGCAAAGCATGCAGATTCTACTGTATTCATCACGAGCCCTTTACCGGACCTAAATATATATATATATATATATATATAACGCAACCCTCAAGAGCCTAGGTCTCAAGGAAGAGACAGCGTGAAGAGGACAAACATTGAGCTACCAGTAAAGAAGAACGTCTTTCAACAAGAAGTACAGTACGACGAGAATGATATAAAGATGGAAGAGTTAATGGAGCTCCTCCGCGAAGTAATCACAACCTAATCAGCTTTTCAATTATGCTCAATCAAACTTGTCCGGTCAAGGAACATCCCACCACTAGCCGCCGCTCATCAATGCCTTATCCAAGCTGCAATAGAGCGAGTCTTCCCCTCTTGCAAGCTGAATATCATATCAAGCTTATTACTCCAAAAGTTTACGCTTCAGCTATATTTGTGTTTGTTGTCCAGCTTTCTTATGTTGTAATGAGTTTGATGATATTGTTCTTGTGTAGACGATGGCAGGAGACTTGAATGTTAGTGAGTGGAAATAGGTGTAAATGACTGTAGATGACAAATTTATTCTTGGCCTGCAACGCAAAGTCATGGCGAGAAGTGCACGAGTTGTTAATGATTTTGAACTCATCAAGACTACTCCTAGTATTACACTACTCATTCAAGACATTAGACATTACTTGTTGTGTCATCCCAAGAACTCCGACGCTCATGTGAATGAAACTCATTACTACATTGTGTGTAGCCACCCAGGACAGACTTCTCGAGACTCCCAGTGGTTCCCGACCATCTAATCCTTGAATTCACCATCCGCCGAGTCTTGACCCTCGTTAGCTTCTTCATAATTCATGAACTTGACAAAACGAAAGTAGCCAGCGGTCAGTGCAGAACCCATACAAGGCCCGACCCAGTAAATCCAGTGATAACCAGGAAAGTTATGACTAACGACAGCAGGACCGAATGAACGAGCAGGGTTCAAAGAACCACCAGTATAAAAGACGCCGGCAAGTTCGGCGACGAAAAGAGAAAGACCTAGAAAGCTATCGTTAGCGAACGGTGCATGGAATGGTGGTGAGAGGAGCTGCAGCGACCTATCGGAAACGGTGCGAGGAATGTAGCCTTTGACTTTTCCGCGGCAAGCATGAGGATCGTGAAGAGGAGAAGACAAGTGAGGAACATCTCAATAAAGACACCTTGGGCGATGGATGTGCTATTGGAGAGTGTGGTGTTGACGAGGTTGATGTCACCAGGGAACATGCATTGGACTAGACCAGATGCGACAAGGCAGCCAATGATTTCGGCGATGAAGAGGAAGACACCACGCACGGGAGGAAGTTGACCAGCAAGGACCATACCGAGGACGACCTGGGAAAGGTGAAGATTAGTATTGGTCATTCATTGAAGATTGTTCATGGCAGTAGACTTACAGCAGGATTGAACAAACCGCCAGAGATACGATAGAAAGCCCAAGCGCAGACCAGTAGAGAGAATCCGTAGCCAATAGAGACATACATGATCTGAACAGCTGAAGGACCACCGGTCGCAGCTACGGCGGGTTGTTGTGACACGGCGATGAGATGCCATGCAAAGGCAAACCAGAGGAAGAAGAAGGTGCCGACGAATTCACCAGTGGCAGCAACGAGGTGGTCTCTCATTCTGGCACCCTTTGCATCACGATTCTCCTTGTAGTCTGATTTGTGCATCAAGGATCTCATAAAACCGCTTCCATCTTTCTTATTGCTGAGGCCATCTATGGGCACAGGGTTTGGATCGGCCATGATATCCCGTCGAACCATGATTGCTGTATGGAGGTGGTGATTGCGAATTCGAGTTGCTAAAAGACGAGGTCTGATGGGAGATATTCGATGGAGAGGTTGTTAAGATGATATGGAAACTGATACTGTAAGAAGATGAAAGTAGTTGTGATGATGGAGATGATGAAGGAAGAAAGAAGCAGAGAAGAGCCAAACGGAGCTTATAAAACTCTCTGGATCAGGTCGAGTTGGGAAGGAAGGAGTACGGTGAGAAAAGAAGGAAGGGAAGGGTCGCAAGTGATATTCATTCGAGTATGCCTCACACGTGAAAAGATATGACGAAGATTCGGACGCGGCGGAAATGGCAGGCGCAGAGGACCAATGGAGGATGGATTCGCCTATACACGCTAAGCTGGTAGTGTGCTATCAGATATCAAGATGCAGGAACGAATTCAACGTAAAGGACGTAAGAATGCTCATTGATTTGACGTTGGACGATCAAAAATGCGGCTGGACTTTCTCAATCCAGCCCGCCCCAGCCTGCAAAATGAGGGTCCCCCCCACTCTCAAAACAGTCAAAACAGTTCAACAGTCTGGGCGAGCGACATAGACGCGAGCGTGGAAGGTTGGGGAAAAAGCAAAAAACAAAAGGCTGTCTCTGTGCCAACTCTATTCACGTCTTGAGTAACGTCTGTTGAAAGCGAGGTTGGTATGAGAGATATAAAGAGACAAAGACTGTGTTATGTGGCAAGACTCGAGACTCGAAGCGACCTTCGCTTGTTCCTCCCGCAGTCTCTACCTCCGAGATGCATGACGAAGGTGGCTCAAGCACGTCCTTCGCATTTAAAAAGTCCTACCGTGTTTCTCTCAACCCTCAACCACAGAACGTCACTACCGCGTTTCCGTCTCTTAGAGCGGCTAATCGATCCAATCGAAGGCGCGGAGCTGGTCGTTTCACCAGTTCGTAATCGTCACTGCCACGCTATCAATTACATGCAGCTCGCCTCGCCTCGAAGAAAAACGATGACAAATGCCCTAAAAGCTGATCGACATCATGCGGCTTTGGTGTGACTGATCGGGAAAGGATAAATACGATAACGATCACGATCACGATCCAACACGCAAGTAATATCCATGTTCAAAGATCTGGCTGCTGTCACCAAACCACGCCAAAATCAAACCGAAAAGTTATAGAGTTTTTGCACCATTGGAAGTCTAATCTGAAACATGCCCAACGTCAACGACCTGTTTCACTTTCAGCCTCGGATTGTCGTTGCATTACGTCTCGATGTCGTATGTTTCGTCACAGTCGGCGCCTGCACTTCTCAAGCTTTGTTTCCTGTTCTTCTTCTTCTTCTTCCGGTGTGCCTCCTAGATTTATGACCATGAACCCCTCTCCTCCGCATAAGGCTGTGCAAAGTGCAACAGAAACAAGCTCGATTCTTCAAGCAAAACAAAAACACGCAACCATGCTCAAATGTTATGTCGTGCGATGGCTATGTCCCTGAGCGTCTTCGAGCCGCTATAAACAGCATGCGAAAAAGAAACATTTTAAATAAGAGCACGTGATGCCATGATTAGGCTGTGTGGCAAATAATCATTCGGATATGCATTATACTATATTTCACGCCTTCTATACACCACTACACTAATAGCCGGCATCCTCAAGCATGGTGACCACACGAGCCCAGTCGGCAATTGTCCATTCAAAGTCCAGCAGTACCTTGCCCACCGATCCACACCCAATTGCCACCAAGTCCAAGGCTCAAAAACGCTCAACCACAGCAGAAGCATCATCACACAGCGAATCTAAACGAGCAAAACACACGCTCACCTCCCCTCCACCACCACCATCACCACCACCACCATCTCCTCCTTCTTTCACGCTCCCTCCACCCCACCCATCCGCCATCACAATCCCGCTTAAATCACCCACGCACTACGGCCTAATCCAAGAACGCCTCGCCTCCCTCCACCCCACCCACCTATCCGCTCAAAACTTAACCTACGCTCTCCTGATCCAAGCAATCCTCTGGAACCAAACAACCGGACGCACCGCCCTCCCCGTACTACGCACACTACTGTCACTATATCCGAACCCGGAAGCACTAAGTCTTGCGCCCTTGGATGTGTTGAGGGAGATTCTGAGGCCGATTGGGCTGTACAATGTGCGTGCGAAGAGGTTGGTTGAATTTGCCAGGGTTTGGAACCAGGCGCCGCCGGGGAAGGGGAGAGTGTATCGGCCGAGGGGAAAGGGTTATGGGAGAGGAGCGGGCGGAAAGGGTGGTGATGAGGGTGAGGAAGGATGGGAGATAGCGCATTTACCTGGTGTAGGACCGTATGCGTTGGATAGTTGGCGGATGTTTGGTCGTGATGCTTTGGTTGGTAAGTATAGCGAGCATAGTATACCAGCCTTCCACCCTAACGATAGCGAGAACGACAACGAGGGGTCCAAAAGAGCTGAAAAGCCCGAAGAAAGAGAAGAAGAATGGAAGCGCGTGATACCCGGTGATAAAGATCTACGAGCTTGGATGATTTGGAGATGGAAGAAGGAGGGGTTTGAATATGATGTTTTGGCGGGGAGAAGAAAGAGGCAGATGACTATATTAGGACAGGAAAAGGTGGTGGAGGAGGAGGAGGAGGAGGAGGAGGAGAAGGAAATAGCGAAATAAGAGCAGTAAAAGGGTTAAGAGTATTGGATATCGAGTTTTTGCCCTGCGTGGAAAGCATTGTTTAAAGATTTCGCCGCAGCGGTAGGCAATCTACAGCGGTTTCAAGGATCTTGTGTTTGACCAACTTCTTAATTTGGAGATATTTTTGAAGCTGAGCAATGGCGATGATGAAATATACATGATTCGACATGTGGTTGTAGCCTTGAGAGATGCGTATGCTTTTCCAATGCCCTCATCTCCCACATAAACACAGCTGCGAATCTAACTCAGCTCTTTCTCTAGGTCACTCTTCTGCACAGCCTTTGGTAGTCTTGCAACGCACATCTCCCAACCAACTCCCATGCTAGATAGACCTCAACGATATCTCTCCAACCTCCCCCACATCTTCAATCACCACTTTCAGGCCTGCAGTCTCCGACCATTTCAAGCCTGCACCCTCTTTCCCGCCCTCTGACTCCCCTTCTTCTTGCCCAAACTCCTCCTCTCCGCATTCCTCGCCTTTCTCACGCCCTTCTTCCGCCACGCCAAAAACCTATCGCCTCGTTCAAACTGCTTGACATCCACGCCCGCCCGTTCCGCCGCACGTCCAAGCGAGTAATTCGACTCACGATAGCTGTAATGGTTTCCAGGCATCATTGCCAGTGCTGAAGGCGGTAGTAGGCCAGACGCAGTACGGCGTTTGAGTTCTTTTAATGCTGCTTTGGATGGTGCGGCTGTTACGGGGATTTGGCCCATCGTTTGTATCGGTATATCTTCGACTTCGACTTCGATTTCTGCTTCTGCGTCTCCAATGTTTTCTGCGATGACATCTTTTCGTGGCGCCGCTACCATGTTCAATCGCCTTCGTCTTGCTGCGTTGAGCGGTGTCGGTAGTGTTTGCGTCTTGTCGAATACGACGCCGATGTACCGCTTCTTGGGGTCGACGCGGGGATTGCGGTAGTATTTGACGTAGCCGGCTTCGAGGGCGAAAATGGTGTGGTCACGGCCCAGACCGACGTTCTCGCCGGGATGCCAGAGGGTGCCTCGTTGGCGGAAGATTATGTTGCCTGGGATGACGTATTCATCTAAGGAGGAGAAGAAAGAAAGCGAGGGTTAGCTTTGATTTGAGGAAAGGATATGTGGATAGTGTTGGAGAAGAAAACATGGTGCGCGAGTGAGATGGTTTTCACGTACCACCAGTCTTCTTTGCACCTAATCTCTTTCCGGGTCCATTCTTGGGCCCATTGGCTCGTCCTGCTGTACCGTGCGAGGCGTGTCTGATTGATATTGTAGTTGGTGATGATGATACAGGTCGTAACCGAGCGCAAGCAGCGTCAAGAATTACTGGGCGCGAAGAATGGGCCAAGGAGAGAGTGGATAGTGCGCAAGCGAGTGCGCTTGGTCGTGGAAGAAGCATTGCGGGTTGTATGTTGTTATACTGATCGATGCAAGTGCTGCTTACAAGTTTGTTTCGATTTGAGATTTGATGCTTAGGGTTAGTCACGTGCAATTTTTAGAAGTTGTACGAAGTAGTAATGACCCTATGAAGAGAATACTAGATATACCAGGATAGGCATGATAGTAGTCCTTGCTCATTGGCTATAGACCTCGCTGTGCATGGCAGGGTCGGACTTCATTATAAGTCGAAGCTTAGAGCCAAATGTCACCAAACATTATCTAGAACATTTGTAATTTCATGATTCCGTTATACCAGTATACGCTCTCTTCTTCCGTCCCATCTAGATGAACAAAGCGAGACCCAAAGTACTAACAGCAGTCAAACCAACAACAGTCCAGCCAGTGTTGATAACTTGCTGGTTCGTCAACTGGCTACCTGTATCCCACATCAAATGCCTCAATCCGTTGAAGCTGTGAAATGTAAAGGGAAACGCAGCAAGCATCTTCGCACCAATCTGCGCAATAAGTGGCCACTTTGCAAAGCCTGCTGCCATGCCTGCAGATGTGATTGACCAGCCGAGAACAGGTGCAGCAAGGTATGCCATGCCGAAAAGGTAGAGGGAACCACTGAGCATAACTCCAGTGAAACGGTTCATACCCGATAGGATCCAGGTAACCTGAGGTTTGTAGATGGTGAGATGAGGAGCGACTGGGCGGTTCAGACGTTGTCGAACGAGGATTTCCATGTTGTCATCGTGCTTCATTGGTCGGGCTCCAGCTGGGGTTGGTGCTGTAGCATTGTAGCTGTAGAAAGAAATGTCGTTAGTCTGCATGCGCTTTCATGTTCTTGTGTCTGATGATATGCCGCCAATTCCGAGGTGTTGCTTGACTCTTTCTTTCTTTCTTTTCCCGTACAGAATGCGATAGTGACAGGAATCACCTCATGACACCATGACTGTTTCTGATAACATACCGAACTTGCAGAAGAGAGGCGACGGGAGATGCGAAGCGAGATGTAGTCAATGAGGTGGTAGGCTTGAGTGCAACTGTGATGAGGCGACCGAGGTCAGCTATTGCTCTTCTCCTGTACTTGGATATGCCCCAACAACTTACGGCGCCTTGCAGCCTGCTGGATAGCCTTTTGTGATGACATTCCGTAGTCTGTCACAAGATGAGAGGAGGTAGAAGTCAAGTATGCCGCCTCAATATCAACGAAGCTTGATCTGAAGTCGATACAGAGAAAATGCGGGGGAAATAGGGACTAGGGTTAGGCAGGGAAATGACATTGGAATATAACACAACTTCGAATTTCCTCTCTCT
>Ga0160428_1001413_pt1 | contig 18237 bp, 15 predicted proteins | sample SolpanmetagenomM_FD_108198 | JGI IMG/M metagenome (GOLD analysis project Ga0160428, IMG submission 108198) | Solar panel surface microbial communities from Lawrence Berkeley National Laboratory, California, USA - M | ecosystem: Engineered > Built environment > Solar panel > Unclassified ... | reverse complement strand
TGTTGTTGTTGTTGTTGTTGTTGTTGTTGTTGTTGTTGTTGTTGTTGTTGTTGTTGTTGTTGTTGTTGTTGTTGTTGTTGTTGTTGTTGTTGTTGTTGTTGTTGTTGTTGTTGCTGTTGTTGCAGACTTTGTAAACTTTGTCCTGGAGGTGCTTGAAATCCGGTCGGCATTGGATATTGATAACCCGTGTATTGCGGCATCATAGGTCCTGGAGCGGACATGGTTGACTGCATTGGAGGTGCAAATCCTGGAGCAGAAGCTGATCTCGGTGGAGGAATGAACCCGTTCCCGGTAGGTTGAGCCAGAATATTCTGTGCTGCAGGAGAACCAAGCTTGTCAAAGAAGGCAGGATCAGCCGTTGGTTTTCCCGGTGCTGACTGTGGGACTATATTTGTTTCAGGCTTCGTTAATTGTGTGGATTGAGGTGCTGGAGTTGGTTCAAGAGCTGGGGTCAACATTGAAAGATCAATAAGCGCTCCTGATAGTTTCGCCGCTTGTGCGTCCAAAGAGGATGTCTTTTCGGTTGACTTGCTAGGCTCGACAGACCATGCATCATCATCAAATCCTGCAGGTGACTTTGCATTTGCAGCAGATTCAGAAACGACTCGTCTCTTACTATTTTCGGGAGAATCCTTTGTTCGAAAGGCTTCAGCATTGACGACATCGTCTGTCTGTACAGCTGGAGCCGGACGACCTTTTCTAGTATTGTTTTTGAGAGCACCCCCTGGGCCGGAGAAAAGACCTCCTCCAGCTGGATTGGGATCGCTTTCCGTTCTACCAAATTTATTGTCAAGGTACTTCATAACCCTAATTATATCTCCCTCCTTCAAAGTCAGCGTCCGCAAAAGAGCAGGCGTTACATCTGGCAAGACTTCCTCGCCCATCTGATCTTTGGCAAAGTTTCTAGAATACTGCTCACAGATCTGCGGATTTACACCACAAGCCAAGAAGAAGTCGAACCAATACTCTTCTTGATTGTTGCTCAATACGATACCATTTGTGGCTCTCATGGCACTCTTCCGACCATCTCTTTGACTGACTCGTCTTTTAATGTCAGACAGTGGTTTCTCTTCATCAAGTGATACCCCTGTAGCCTTTTCGACATATTCTAGATCTTCAACTGCCATTTTATTTACAGGTACAGCGATTTTGACACCATTATCTTTATGGAGATGAATCTTGTTGTCTTTTAACCCCAGAAATTCAGCCTCGACCTTGAATGCACCACTACGATCTGTCCATGTCCGCATCTTCTTGGAATTTGGCTCTACATCATATTAGTATTGTACAATCAACAATCTCAGTCGTAAGACACTTACTGCTTTTAGATGTAGAATCTCTTGTATCTTGACGTTTCTTAATCGTCGAAGATCTGCTATCATTTTTCTTTTTCGCTTGCGATAGACCATCTGCCAAATCACTATCTGTTCCTCCAGAATCGCTGACTTTTCTCCGATGCTTTTGAGCGGCTTCGCGGGTCAAACGTTCTTCCTCAAGACGATTTTGATCAACTGCTGAGCGACCGGTATTGCTACCTGTAAAGCTAGCTGTTGGCATTGCAGAGATTGTACCTGTAATTTCTACATAACTACTTGGTACTACTCCCTCTTTTCCATTCTTCATTCGTCTGATCAACCACCACTCCTCACTTTTTGTATCATCTAGAAGCATAATTTCATCTCCAACTGCTACACTTACTTCATCGTCACCTTGCGCCATGAATTCGTAGAGTATGATACCTTTCTTTTGACCAGCTGCTCCAACTGCTGCAATGACATCTCCAAGACCTCCTCCACGAGACGTACCGGCAAGCTCACCGAGCATCGCGACTATCTCTAGAGCCGTATCTTTTGCGCCCGCGTGGAAATCGATACTTTTACTCGGTCTGACTAATTCCATGAAAACATGTTTGCCTTCAATTGAGTAATGTTGCAATTTTTCTGCAGTCCATTCCTGTTGAGGTCCGTCACGGTCTTTAGTAGGAGCAATGAGTATCAAACCCTTTGTCAAATTTAGACCAAGAGTCGTTGGCAGTTTCTTGCTTTTACCTAGACTCGAAACCATTTCGTGAACATTATAAAGATGGTAGCCAACAAGAGCTATGCCATCTTCTCGCTGATTGTTACGTGCAGGCGCTGCTAAACTTGAATCAGAACGTGGCTGCGATGTGGTTCGTCTCGGCAGCTCATCCTCACTTGGACCCGACGGAGATTGCACAGGCGAGTCCTGTATTGGAGGTCGCGTGGGTAATCTCGGTGCAATCTCTTGTACGGGACCCGAATCTGGCGTTTCCATTTGTATGTACGGCATAGGTCTTTGTGGAAGTGGTGGAGATGCAGTGTTTTCCTCTGCAGAATTCGAAATTATTGGTAGAGGTAGCGACCTGGTAATTAAAGGTGTAGGAGAACTCGTTTCACCTGTTCGTTGAGCTATTATACCTGCTAATGCTCTGGCAGGGTTCTGCGCTGAACCTGTTTGTGTATGTGTCTCTGTCTCCGCAAACTGTTGAATATGTACTGGAGAAACTGGCACTGGCACTGGCGTTGGCATTGGCACTTGATTTGCGGACCCGGACTTGCTTCCCTCTGTCAACTTTTCCATGTATATTGCTGGAGCAAATCCATATTGACCTTTATGACCAATCAAAGTCCAATCTGGATCAGATATATCATAAACATCAAGCCTTGCATCGTCTGGAAAGGAGATCTCTTCCTCAGTTTGTGAAGTATAGTCATAGAGGGATTTCGATTGGTGTATTGGTTGAGCCTAGGAATTGAAATGGGTTAGTATATAATACTACAAAGCATTTGAAGATTATTGCTCTACCGCTTCCAGATAATTGTTAGGAACAAGTCCTTCCGGCTCATCATCAGTATCGTTTAGTGCTTTCTTTTTTGCCTTCCACCAATCATCTTCTGCACTTTTTTCGAGAACAAAAAGCAAATCTCCATCCTTGAGCTCAAGCTCCCCTTCTCCCTGCGGGGTATAACTGTATATCGCCCGATAGACACCCAAAAAGCCCATGATGACTCGTGTAAGGATGTTCGCTCATGCCTGTATGGCCATTCGTCGTATTGACATGGACTCAATTCTTTTTTACTCTACTTTCGCATTCGAAATTACCATATATGCACAGATATGTACGATATTCAAATTCATGATTTATTAGCCGTTGAGATGAGCCAATATATTTAAGCTTTATAATCGGAGTACATCACGTGATGCTGTTCGGGCTTTCTAAAAATAGACTTTGAGATCCCCGCATCAACGAGAACAGAACATGCAGCAGCCTTGCTCGTTAGCGCACACCTTATCCCGCATTCTAGCCTTGTCAATGGCCTTTTTCGCCCTTCGCAACTGTATCCCACTTTCTCGAACACTCCTCATCAAGTCTGCATGTATATGACCATAGCACTTTACACTCCGGATACAAAACGCCGCTGGTGACAAATTCCCATCTATCATGTCATCCACGACTCCCGCAATCACCACTACAGCCTCTGCATCCACCCCCTTATCTCTATCATCCATCACATCGCTCGCAGTTCCTCTGGCGACATTAGCGACCGACGTCTCTCTCACCGGATATATTCAAAGCGCCGACAGCAAAACTACAATCGTAGTTCTCTCATGCACGACTAATTGTGGTGGATATGATAGATATACCGTCGCTGTCGCATTCGCCTCCTACAACTCATCAAATCCTACATCGACTGGTTCCTATGAGTTGTGGTATGCTGCCAACGCTAGTTCAGCAGTACAATATCTATCTTGTCAGACATCCGCCGCTACAAGTTATATCGGATGCACAAACATCTTTTGGACTCAGGGTCTCGCAAGTTATGTCACCTCAACATATAGTGTGGGCGGTACGGCAGATCCGAATGCCGCTTTTGCACTAAAGGTTTCAACATTTCCAGCGACGGCGGTCAGTAGTTTAGACAAGATAGCAACCATATCTGCCTTGGCAAGAGCTGCGACTGCCACAACGACTAGTGACACTAAAACTTCAACATCGGCCACTAATCCGACTACCAGTCGTAACACCTCGTACGCGAGTGTGGCCGCTGCAACAACTGTTGTATTGACTCCAAATCTGACCACAATCCACACCACTAATAGAACAAATGATACTGCCAAAACGGTTATAAAAAGTGAAGCGTCATATTCCACAATACCTAACTTTACAGGAACGATTGGTTTGTTAGGTCTCATGATTGCCTTTATTCTGCGATAGATTGACATCTAGATATATATCATATTCCGGTAAGACGACCCATTCACATCAGGTAAAAGTATGGATTTGGATTTCCTCTTTTTTTAAACTCGTTCGCTTCATGATACCCTCAAAGAAAAGTTTTGCATATTGGAGATTGCATGTATTAATAGTATTTATGTATAAGTATAGCATAGTTGCACAAGTTAAGTGAGCATTCCCTATTAGTTTTCTTTTCATTTGACGACAGACATTATAACCATGATGAGATGAATGTATTTTAAAAAGCATGATCAATAAAGGCGGTCTTGTGTATCAGTAGACATATTATAACAATCATTACTTGTGCTTTTTGTCCATTAATGCAATATCCCTTTTTAATTTATCAGGTACTTTGCCTTTTAAGTCGTCTGGCATACCTGGTACAGCACCTCTTGTTAAAACATCCGCAACACCTCTTTTCACACCTTCAGTAAGCGATACAATCGGACTATATCCTAGTCTTCGTTTCGCCTTTGTTATATCATAATACCTCGTCATACAACTAAACCTAACTTGTTGTCTCGTGAGATTTGGTTTCTTCTTCATCCCAGCAACCAACCCAAGAATCCAAAACAACCACTCGAACCAACTAGCGATAAACAACCCAAAGTCTCTCGACAATACCCAAACATCCTTCATTTTCGTCTCGTCACCCGCCGAAACCCAACACAATCTCGCAAAATCGTAAAAATACACCGGCTGATCATTCGTTATGATGAACGCTTCTCCATCTACCTTTTCATTATCCAACACTCCACTTTCCCCCTTTCTGTTCCGCTCGTGAGTTTCGAGTAATGCTACGGCAGCCAGATGATGCGCGTGGACCACATTCGTAACCTCTGTGAAATCGAACAAATTGTCGTTGTTTCCGATTTGAAACCTCGTCTGGCCGCGGAAATAAGCCGACAGGCCTGGCGGGAGAAGCTGGACGTCGCCGACGCCGAAGATCCCACTGGGACGAATCGCGGCTGTGAAGAAGGCGTCGGGGGGAGAATTCGACGCCAGCACGTGGATCTCGGCTTCGGCTTTGGTGGTGGTGTAGTATTCTGGCTGGTCGGCGCCCATGCAGTAGGGATACGACTCGTCGGCGTTGACGAGGTCGGCTTTGTTGTCGGAGATGACGCTCGCGCTACTGGTGTAGATGAATGCAGTGACGGACGCTTCTTTCGATGCTTTGACGACGGTTTGGGTGCCGATGACGTTGACGTCGTACATGATTTTATTGTCGTTGATGTTGAATATCGGTGATGCAGTGTGGAATACCGTGCGCGGCTTGACGGTGTTGAATATCTCCTTTACGGATGAAAAGTCTGTGATGTCGCATTGATGGTATTGTACTTTATCTAATGGCGTTCGTGGTGGTCGGAGATCGAGAATGGTGATTGATTCACATACTTGTCGTTGTTGAAGGAGACTGGCTAATTTATGGCCGAGAAATCCACATCCACCTGTGATGAGAACGTTTCCGAGTGATTTACTCGAATGTGATGATTTATCTGTCATTCCCATTTGATGAATTGATCGAATTGTAAGGTTGATGAATCATTGGAATGCTATTTCATGTGATGGTGATACCACTCTTTTTGTTGACTGATTGACGTCATTCTCGTAAGTTAAAATTACATGTCGAACAAAAAGAAGAAGATGACAGTGACAATCAATCATACAGTATATTATATTAATCTCTTCATCATCTAGTATGAACATAACTGCTATAGTCGCACATATATCATGTGTATTGCATAAACAAGATATGAGGAAAAACAAGATACTCCTGAAATATTGCGAGTAATGCTGCTTACAAAATAGCCACACCTTGGCAACCATCTGAATATCCTAAACTTATAATACCCAACAAAATAAATCATCTAGACATGCTCTTGTATACAAGTATCCCTCATTCATACTCAATCCATATATCAACCACTAGAAGATTGTTTTCTAAATCTCAACAACTCTGCCAATCCATTTAACGAGCAACCATGTCTCAAAAACTCGTGTCTAGCAAGTTCTTCAGCTGTAGCTCGTGATTTGACGTCTACACACAAACAGACACTCAAAAAGGCTTTTAATTCTTTACTGAGCTTCTCCGGTTTCTTCAATCTTGGTGTACCATTTGTAGCAATCAAATACAAAGCCTTGAGTGGCTCTTCGTTCAAATACGGTGGTTCACTTTCAATCATTTCAATTGCCATGATACCTAATGACCAAATATCAACTTTCGATCCGTATTCTTTCTGCTTGACGACTTCCGGTGCCATCCAATATGGTGTGCCAACCATTGTAGCACGTCTCGCTCTCGCATCTGTCAATTTGGCGCAGAAACCGAAATCAGTAATCTTGACATGTCCCTGTGATGACAAAAGAACATTGTCTGATTTGATATCTCGATGAATGATCTGCTGGCTGTGAAGATGGATCAAGCCCTTACAGGTCTATTATTAAATTAGTATCTGGAAAGAAAAAAGAGACGATTAAATAAGATTTACCTCGAGACATATAGTTGCGATTTGATCTTCACTAATTGATGGATTGTTATCGATCACATCTGTTAGTGGACCACCTTCCATAAATTCCATGACGACCCATAGTTCATTCGTCTCTTCTTGTAAGAAAGAATCCAGGAAATTAACAATGTTTGGGTGTTTGCTCTCCTTCATGACAATAATTTCATTGACTATCAGTTCCTTTCTAGGTTGGTTTCGTAAATCCATTTGTTTAATGGCGACCTGTGCACGAGGTCCATTCAACTTTAGTATTTGCTGGGCAGTGGGAGACGTTGGGTTTTCACGTATTCTAGCCACGTAAACCGAACCTGACGCTCCCTGACCAATCTTCTTCTGTTTGTTATACGAATCCAGTGGTTTTTCCTTTGACACAACTTCTCTAAGCTTTTCCATGACTTGTGCATCCGTCATGCTTGACATCCTTTGCTCCTTCTTGTCGTCCTTTGGCGGTTTAGAAGTCAACATATCCAAAGCATCAGCGGAACCACCAGTCCCAATCTTTGGAGAAGCACCCCCGAGCTTTGGGGTTCCATTTGCAACCTTGTTAGCCTGTGGCGTCGTCGGTTTGGCAACAGGTTTCGGCTTGTTTTGATATTCCAATCCCGGCGGCATCGTTGACTTTTTGATCGAAGTCTGTGGGGACGACTGTTGTGATGACGATTGTTGAGATAGCTGTGGAGAATTTGAGGAGAAGGCTTGCGATTGTTGTTGTGTTTGTTGTTGCTGTTGCTGAGGAGTTGATGGTGAAGAGTTTTGAGAGGGTGGACCAGGAGCCGGCCTTTGCGCAAGTAAGGTCCTTTGTGGTTGTGGATTTACTGCACTTGAAGGTTGTGAAGCAGGCTTGGGGGGAGCCGGTCGAGCAGCAGTAAGTCGTGGACTCTGGCTCAGCCCGTATGGATTTAAATCTTGTTTTGCACTCTGGGGGGAGGAGCCGTAGCTATCCCGTGTAGTGTTGTCCTGCACCTGACGAGGACTTCTTGTGACATACTCTGTCTGTGGCGAGGCATTGAGATTACTTAGAGATGTCAATTGTCCTAACGGCGAAGGGCCAAGCGAAGAAGTGCTACTGAGGGGCTGTGCTGGACTGTTTGGTGAAGGTGAGGATGGAAATTGTGATGTGAAATTGTCGCCGGTGAAAGGCTGGGAAGAGGATTGTTGTTGTTGCTGCTGCTGCTGTTGTTGCTGTTGTTGTTGTTGCTGTTGTTGTTGCTGTTGCTGTTGTTGTCTTGGCCCTGCTACAGAATTACTATATCCCATCTGCATATCCCGCTTGTTAACACCAGGACTGGATTGAGGGACATCGGGTTGTTTCTGCATTTCGGTGTAGAATTGCAAGACTTCCACGACTGCTTCTGGATTGTTTCGCATATCATCCTTCGTGAGAGCTGAGGCATTTAACAACGTTTGCCATTCTCTAGGTAAACCGGTAAAGCCGCCAGTGAGAGCATCAAATCCAACATGTACACGGTGAGCAAAGTCGCTTGGCTTGCTAACACTTGACAACGCAGGAGCGCGAGCACTAATATTATCTATCCAGTCATAACATTCTTTTTCACTGTCAATATGAAAAGTGAAAACTTTGATGTTTCCAGAGTCTCTTGTAGCATACGGTTGTCCTGGAAGTCGGGTACCGCGTGTAAGTTCAAAAGCACACGGATGCGAATCAGATCTGCCGACGTTCAATACATCTCGCATCTGAATTGTTTGTGACACCTTGGGATTATCCCTGCTCTTAACAGTATCCAGTTGTAGTGGACGGAGAATAAGATATTTCTCTTGTGGCAAGAAACGCATCAATCCTTCATCTTTGATTTTTGTCCGTCCTTCCATGATAATGCTCGTGTTTCCAAAAGGGTCGTACTTCTCGCCAGGTGAACTGCTCCTATTATCCGTCGATAACGACGTAGCAGATCGTGCAAGACTTAATGCTGGATTCTGAGCAGGAAAGTTTCTTGAATCTATGGAGGACAAATTGCCAGCCGATTGCGAGGCAGGAAGACCATTATATGATGGTTTAGCTCTGTCGACGGGTGGACGCGGCGCCGGTCCCGGGTTCATAAATTGACCGGCGGAATAGACACTGCAAAGATAGAATGAATCAGTCATTTGAATATTGATTATTGTGGTTGGGCAAAGATGTCGACGCTTCTTGAGTGGTAGATTTGAGTAGACTTACGGGTTTGCAGCCATTTTTGCGACTAATCAAGATCTCTGCCTGCTACCAGTCGTGCCGAATATCGCCTGCGCTGAATAATGTTTGTGTGTTGATGTGGTTTCTCGGTATGTCAAATGTCGGATCTTGAATACGTTAATTGAGGTCCGGCTGATCTGGTTGCATTCTTAGCCGAAACACTCCACGTTCAACAGCATAAGACTTTCGTGAAACGACAACAAGATCGGCGCGCAATCGTCACTTGATACACAAATGTACCACGTGGAAAAATGGATGTAGTAAAGTCAGGGCAGAAAGTGTCAAAAGTAGAATGATGATTGGGAGAGGCCGTTTTGAAGACCAGCCATTCTTCACAGCGTGACAGCTTCCTTGCTCCCACGTTTCGTAAAAACCTTATTATTAAATATAGTACAGTATCTAAAGTTTTCAATTCAAGGGTGGTTCGCCAGCATCATACTCTCCACAGGACATGTAGATGATCGTGCAGCACAATCCCAGCGAAGAGTCTGACATTAATTTTCGTGTTATATCATCTGATTGTACATGGCCATCATACTTCCCTCGTCTGAGTGGAAGAAAAAGTAACCATCGAATACAGACGTTTTAGCGGTCGGAAGTTTTCAACGTCATTCTTTACGGCCCTACAGAAGACCAGAAGACTGATGACCCGTCACAAGAATGAAATCAGGACAAAGTCGATATATACTGTTCGTCATTGCTGTTTAATGCTACTGAATCGTGTCTATGAATATTTATACAATGTAATGTCACGTTAATCATTCGATCCTTGGATTAAGGTCGGTCATATATCAGTCCTGTCGGTGCGAGGCTATCGCTTCGTTTCGGCTCGAGATTATCTTCACCGAGAGCTCTGTCAATATCGAGATATCTTTCCATGAAAGAAACATAATCATATTTTGACATGCCGCGATCGCCAAGTAAGTCAGGCCCTTTATGTTCTGGCATGCTCTTAATCATGTCAGATATCAACTCGTCAGGTATAAGCGAATGGCGTAGATCCATCTCAGTGACGTACGGCTGAAAAAGATAGGTCAGTGAATGTTTTCATTTTCAGCAGAAGTGTTGCCTACCTTGCCATCTGCTACTTCTCGAAAGCTCTCAAATACCTGTGCGGGCGTATTTTGATCCTCAGTGACAGCAACCATGAATCTGATAAATTGCTCAAATGTGACATGATGGTTGGTTCTACTACTGCCACCACTGACTTGTAAGAATTTGTCATGCATTTCTGCTTCATCATATACAAGCCCAAGACTTGCAAGCGCGGCTGAGAACTCTAGTTCTTGTAGCGTATTTGTTCCATCCCTGTCAAAATGTCGAAACACTGATTCAAACTCTTCTAATTGTATCGGTGTAAGATTTGTCATATCCCGAGCGATTAGTTGATTTTTCAAAAATGCAAGCTTCTTTTGTACACTAGACTTGACCAAACCAAACTCATAAGCTAGTTCGTCATACGTATAAGTTGTGTAGTCATTCTCTTCTATGTTAGCTTGCTGACATTGTTGATCTAATTGTTCAACAGTTTTTAGGTAACGCTCGAGTGGTGATAATGACTCTGCTATCTTTGTGGTACGATTCAATTGATCCTCCACCTCTCCCTCAAGGCCCGAGATACCGGTAGTCAAAGTACTCAATGAAAGTGCTAGATCATTTGCTTTATCCGCAAATGTTTTCCTTAATCCGTTTTTGATATCGCGTATTGTTTCATTTATTAATTTACTCCGATCACGCTCTGCCCGTGTCAAGCCTGTCCATGCCTCTTCTAGAACTTCCAGACCCCATTTCTGCGGCGGTTCGTACGATTTGAGCCCATACGTGTTTAGTTTCGTTTTTATATTTCCCAACAGATTAACCAATTCAGTCTTTTCAGCTACCCATTCCCTCTTCTTTGTCCGTTTGTATGTAGTACATTCGAGACCTTGCTGTCTTGCATCTATATATGTGCCCATGAACGTTGCATCACGCCATACTCTTCTTTGTTCGGCAATGTTATTTAGTAAAGTGCTCATTCTTTTTTCAAAACCCGTCTGCATTTCCCATGCACCTTGCATTGTTGTCACAAATTTCTCCACTCTTCGTCCTGCATTTTCTACTCTTTCCATTTGTGAAAAGGCATGGAACCAGTAGGCGATGTATGTCATCAAAGATCTCTCATCCGGTTTCATTACATCACAAACATCCTCGACATCTAACAGGTCCGGTATACCAATTTCTTTTGAAGCAATATCAAACGCCAATTGCATATTTCCACGATGATCTGACTTGTTCAACTTGTCATAATCGATGAGATCTGGTCTGTGTATGTCAAGCAACGCACAGAAAGCCAAGCCATCATTCCAACTACCAGAAAAGTCACGGACATCGACATCATCATAGCATGCTGTCTTCCGTTGACACCATAACAAAAGTCCTTCTTTGGCGCTCAAGCCTTCTTCATTGATATCCGATATTGTAAAGCGTGAGATCAAAGTCCATATTAGACCAAGTATGATTTTTCGATTCCCGTCGACTATATCTTCAGCACCAATGTTTGTCAACTGGATACGTCGACCTTTGATAAAGTCCAATGCCACGTTAACATTCTCAAATCGCTGTACCCGAAGTTTCGGTCGGGCAGCATAACGACCTAAGGACTCTGAGGACAGTATTTCAAGAAGATGTATGAGTATGACCTGTGAATCATTATTAGGACAAAAACAAAAGCCATCTTTTGTGGAGCATCACAACTCACCCCGTCGGAGAGATCAGCAACCAAGTCTTTAATCTCAACATCTCGGACCTTTAATTTACTGTTGAGCCTACAGTTCTTACGTCAACGCCAATTCACAGTCCGATATCCATTGGGTTCACCATTTGCCAAAAGTCTTCTCCTGTACTTTGACCCATGACTGTTCAAGTACGGCCATGCTAAGTCCTCGTACTATTGCATCATTGCTGCTCGCACCGCTTCGGATTTATGGAAACAGGTGGTCGTTTTTCTTCCTATAACTTAGTCACTCCAGTCCTGATGACATAATATTTTTGTAATGTTTTCATGACCAGGGTCGGAAAACAATCCCGAACATGCCGCTGTCAACAAACGCGCTATGGCCATCCCAAGGAAAACGCGTCCAAGTTTTTTTCATCAGCCCAGTCTTTCCTATTTTCTGCACCTTTCCCGTCTCCTGCATGCATGACTTTAGACAAAGTCCAACAGATAGACGGCACAATGCTAAACGGATACAAGAGTGATTGACGATTATGAATATCATTATGGCTTTTACATTTATTCTTGGGTATTAAAAATTCTTTTATATAACAATGACCAAATCCTGTTGGCATTCCAAAACATTTCAAATCGTTAATATACATAAGCTGGAGAATCAAACAAGTTACCGACATCAAGTCGAATATCCATGATCAAATTCTCTTTATCAAACCCATACAGGAAATTTTTCGGCCTTCTTTGGAACAGCATAAGCATCATGTAAAGTCTGGGCGCTAACGATGGTCCGGGATCTCGATACTTTATTCCTTGATAAAGGTCGTACAGTAACAGATGGGGATGTTGCAAGAGCTCGCAGTCGTTTGAAAGGTCTAGGTGAGCCATCACAATCATCCGCCAAAGACCGGCGATTTTTGTTGGCGTTCGTTGCTCGTGAAGTGTCCACATTCATGGATGTTTTAGCCGACGACATACGGCGAAGAGGAGATCGCTCAGGTAGCGCAAGGAATGGGTTTTCGAGACTAGAGCCAAAGTTGAACGAACCACTGGTGCAAGGACGGTTTGATTGTTCAGTATCGAGTGTATTCCATAGCGTTGATACATCAATCAAGGTGGTCATACGTTCAATCTCTGGCAAACCAGGATTTGGAGCGGTACGTGGACTCTCGAATGCCGTGACAGGATTCCAAGAATTGATTTCGGAATCGACGTTGTTTATGACCGGTTTTATTGTCATGTTACTCTGGTCTCGCTGGTGTCGAGCGATGGACACCCTTGGCGATATATTACGGACTGCTTGTTCATATGGCGACGATCGCAAGGATGCGTCATGCTGACGCTTCGGTCGGTCCTTGCTTTTTTGCGATCCATAAATAGAATTGGGAGCTGTACTCGATGCTAGATCCATTTCATCGTCTGTACTATCTCCGCATGACAAACTTGGAACGCTTGATCCTTGATGGTCTTGACCAATATCTTCGGGTTGTACAAGTGAGTATATGGATGAAGAAATGGATGTGCGCTTTGATTTTATCCCGTCAGCATTGCTATTGCTTTGATTCCAACCAGCAATCCTAGGAGGTGATAAGATTTCTACTTCTTCAGGAACAACATCAAGGTTTCTATTGACCTCACTCGAGACTGACTGAGTCCCCGAGCCTGGCGTCCATGTCGATGAAGGAGGCCCTTCTTGCGCAATGCGGAAAGCCGGATGTACCATTGTTGGGGGATTTCGATCAGCAATCAAAGATACCATCGAAGGCGTTCTTGAATTTAGACCAGGGCGAGGGGAATCATTCATGTCCGCCATCGACGGAGATGGATGTAGTCTGTTTGTGCTGCTGTCGAAGCTTGCCCTGACTGGACTGGCATTATTTGAAGAGGCTGGTCTCGGATTCCGAAGGTCGCAGACTTCAATACCATGTATGTCTCCTTGGGGGAAATGTTGCATCGATGCAGCCCAAAACGATGCTGTAAGATCCCTATCGCTTGATTCTTTCAGGTGTGGAAGTTTATCCGATTCTGTATGCATGACATGCTGAAAGTTGAATGGGGTGGAGATGCTTGCTTTGCGCATTTCTCGTGCAACTAGCGGTCGTGGTCAGTACAAAGATCAAGTTGCGCGAATTATATGGTCAGAGACTTACGCTCATCTGTGGGATCTGAAGTGTCCTCAACCATGGAGTTCCTCGATATTATAGAGTTCCTGTCTGTCCGACGAATCCATCGCATGATTGGCTCATGCTTCGAACCTCCGAGCGCAAGCGATTGTCTTGAAAACGGACGACTGCTGTTGCGTCGCACTGGTTGAGGAGCGTCAATGACATCACTCGATTGTTTATCTAGAAATGACAATCGCGACCATGTGGAAGTGCTCGCGCTCGTCGACGAAGATTGTTCAGCGCCATGATCATCAACACCAGGATTGCGACCGAATAGAGAATACCGCTTTCTCGAGGGTGAAGGTGTCGAGGGCTCGACTTCGTCGTTGTCGAAGAAAGAGCGAGGTTGTATTTTGAGTCCATTACTATCTTCGGACGCAATCGATGGGTGTGCTTGACGACTCATGGTTGACATGATTGAAGCTCTTTTGGAACTCCAATTGTAGGTCATCTTGAGTGAAAGAGTTGCAATTGACGAGATGCGCCGTGTGAACTTTCAGCCTAGTTCATATGTTGTTTAGCCAGACTTGACTTGGTAGATTGGAAATGGTGTGAATGAAAGTGCCGGTAGGTTGGTTGTAAGGAACGACTGTTTGTGCGAAAGAGGAAAAAGAAAACAGGATGCGACAGAAGAGGGTTTTTGAATTTCTTCAGAGGAGCAGTGTCAAGATCTTGAAAGGGTTCCTTTCACCCCTCGATCGTATGTGACTATCTTCAGCCAGGATTATCTTCTTTTTACCGCACAAACTTCGGCGCAAATTCTTCGAATGTGTTCTTTCCAAAGAAATTATGACGGCGTCAATCCACATTCCAAAAATTCTGCGACATGGTTTACGATGTATGAAAGTGGAGCAGCATGAAACTTTTTCTTCTTTTACACATCTTGTAGCACAGCACGTCTGACTTTAAACTTTATTTCGGACTTTTTTTTTGGTAGGGGAAAAAAAGGCCGTGAAGGTGGGTCTAACCGACATTTCTTTTTTATTTTTGGTTCCGTTTAAGTTCTGCGCGTATTGTTGCACAATCAAATTCCCACTTTGTGATAATGATTCTTCAATTATATTTGGTCTCATCTGCACTATATGATTTCTAACTATTCTATGAAGCTGATTTATATTTTTATGATCAAAGATTTTACTACAGTATATGACTTGGGCTGAAACACTGGTGTGATTTTGCCGCGTGGCTGCGACAGTTCTGCCAAGACATTGTGTCAAGCTGTCGTAAAAATGATGGGGAATTGACCATCGCATTCATGCGCTTTTTTCCTGGGGACTAACGTTGAACCAATCTAGCCATCTGCCGAGAACCTTGGAATATGATAGAACCATAGAGTCAGAGCCAGGCACCGAGCTGTATGGAATCCGGGAGTGTTCATGTCAAGCCAAGTGATTTGATTGATTGATAATAAGGTGGCTTTGCGCTCGATCCGTGATTGGTCAGAACAATTAAGCTTCATGGCGATTAATTTCGATGATCGACGCGTTGCCGCACTATTCCAAAGTTCCGGGAATGGTCCTCATTAACAATATGGACGACGGAACATCTATTCATCATATTCGTGACTCAATAATCAATAATCATTTCTATTGAGCGACGAAGTTGTGGCGTAAATTCATAATTCTTGCGAAGAGCAGCGAGAACATATTTGCCGTGGAACTTTTATCAAATGCTTGCCTTGCGTCTTTTGATTGTGATTAGACGCATGAAAATCTATTCAGACTTTTTCTACACTTGATCAATCTCATGCTAGCACTCTGTACATACTGGAGAATATACTGTCTTTTTTTTTTCCCCCTGAAATCTCGCCATGCACCCCAGTATAGTATATTTTTATAGTCTATGCATGTCGCGAACAGGGGGATTGTGTTATTACAAATAGCGTGCATAAGACGTGACGCGTTATTCAATCACTGTCACGCTGAGAAGTAATTAATTGCTACGCGTGCATGCAGATGAAATTTCTCATCAACTTTTTTCATTTTTTTTTCTTGCGTCCAAAAAAAAAGCAAAAAGTCAACGATTGATTGTTATTGCTACTGTACTGAATGGGTTAATGCCCCCTTTCCACCAAGTGAAATTGCGCAGTTCTAGCTCGCAGAATAAAAGTGTTGCCGAAATGAAGTTGACCAGAGTCATCTTGGACAATGTAAAAAGGGTCTCTTTTTTTTTTTGGGAAATTGGCCGAAAAAATAAAAAAAAACCAGATTGATGTGCTCAACCCCAGCCATCTACCTTTTTTGTCCCCATCTTGTATCTCTACAAAGCCAATTTTCTGTGCCAAAAGGAGACATGACGTATTTATATTTGACTTTGTATCGTAGATATAGTTATATCGTGGATCTCGCGTTTCATCACAGATGCAATAGAGAATATGACTTGTTTATAGAGATGCTTTGTTGATGATTGATTGATACATGACATGGGGCGGCATAGCCCGCTTCTGCCACGACGTGTAATGACTCATTTCCTGCATCCAGCCACGTGCCGGATATTCAAGAGTCGTACTGGATTGAAATCAGGGACTCGAAATGGTGTGGCGGAATCACAGCGTCGAACCAACATGTTCAACATGTTCGTTCTCAAGAACGGGTGGGTGAATGACTGACTCGTTAATGTTCGTTTCATGTATTTATTGTCATATCAGTTGGTTCTACGGGACGAGACGGAAGATGTGTTATTTACACATCAAGTTCAGTTTGGTATAATAACTACTGTAAATGGAATGGGACGGTAATTTGCACGTGGCTGACACATCAGTGGGGACATAATACTACTCTTCAAAGAAGGTTGTGGTACAATAATGACAAGAAAAAGAAATAATAAAGGCAATAGATATTTGTAGCAACGTATCCGTCTTGTTCCGTGACTCGTTGGATTGTCTAATCAGGAAATCATTAAGTTGTAAGATGGGCATAAGAGGTTGCTTGATCGTCTTTGCCTAGATTTGTACATGCGCAGCAAGTGTTCCGACTCCGCGGCCTAACTTCTTCATCTCCATTAATGGACAAGGTAGAAGAGGGAGGGTGTCTAGTTTCCCACTACTTTTTATACAAATCTAGACCAAGATAGAAGATTTTTGTTTGGCAAGAGTATAGGATAGAACCTGCGAAAGAACCATCCCTGTCATAGATAGTGATAGTTTAGGAATATCCTTCTTTTATGCCAAGTTTCACATTGTGCAAAGGAGTATGTAAATGCTCAGATTTATAAAATTGATATACAAAATGAAAAAAAGTGCAAAAATACTAACTTACATAGTACTACTATCGGGAGTCCATTGAATCATCTCTCTTTTCTTATCATCCCAACGATGAGGTAATCCAGTACCAACATTATATTGATAGTAATTCTCTGTCCCACCTTTGACCATTGCTTTTCGAAATGTAATGTTTATTCTTCCTTTGTCAGCTTCACCTCCTTTTCGTTTTGGAATGCTATGCAACCAATTCGATTGCGTCCTTCCTCTCATCAAAATCATGTCTCCTGAACTTAGCGGGAGTTTGAGAGGAGCTGCATCTGGAGGTGATGGAGAAGTAGAAGCAGGAGGATATGGTTTATGCTTCATGAGAAAGTCGCGCTTGGCTCCTAGAGTAAAAGATGCTATTGCTGGATCTTTGCCTAGAAAGCGTTCATCATCGCTATGATAGGAAATACTATCGTTGCCACATGCATAATAGTTGACCAGACAGAAGTTGTACGTCTCCCCTGTACTTCCTTCTGTTATTATCCGAAGTCGATCGAGACATTGCGGAATTGGACGAGGTTTGCATTTGTAGCGATCTTTAGGTATTGCTTTGCCTGTTGCAGAATCTACTAAGTTGCCATCTTCGATGAATTTGGACGTTTCGTCGACTCCAAAGACAGTAGTAAATCTAGGAGTATTGATCTGAGTTTCAAAAGCGCCGCGCTTTATTTTGTATTGCACGCGATAGAAGAATAATTCTTGGCGTAGGAACTGAAACAAAGCCTTCTCAATCGACTTTGGCACATATGGTTGGAAGTACAGTAGATCTAAATCTGGCTGATCATTAATGACGCGTCCTTCGACTTCAGGCGCAAAGTCGAGCGCTGCAGACACATCGTCGGGCAAATATGGAATCGAATAAGGATACGTGGCATGCTTGGAGGATGAACTATCGTCTACGACTCGTTGTCGCTTAGGTTCTGGAGATGGGAAGAATGCGTCTAGAGTTTGAGCTTTGCGTTTCAGCTGTGAGGGTGACGACATTAAATTGATTATCGAAGGATTATCAGGAAACACAATTATCAGTTTCGAGACAACAAGGATATCCACGCATGAATTTCAATGACGTAATGATACACGGCGACTCGCTTTACCATTTGTCCGTCGCAAACTTGATGTGAATGAATTATATTACCACTGATTACCAGTTATCATCCACACG
>Ga0160428_1001412_pt1 | contig 18238 bp, 20 predicted proteins | sample SolpanmetagenomM_FD_108198 | JGI IMG/M metagenome (GOLD analysis project Ga0160428, IMG submission 108198) | Solar panel surface microbial communities from Lawrence Berkeley National Laboratory, California, USA - M | ecosystem: Engineered > Built environment > Solar panel > Unclassified ... | reverse complement strand
GCCGCCAGGCCGCTTCCCCGCGGCCTCGCCCTCGCGGCGGGGCCGCCTGCGGCGCCCCGGGGCGGGTCGCGCGGCGGCGGCGCCGGCCACGGCCACGCCTGCGGCAAAAGCGGCAGCCTCTTGATTCCGATGCTCGCCGCCAGATGTCGCGGACGGCTTCGGGCCCGGCGGGAAGTGCTCCCGAAGGTGAGAGGCCGCCCGCACCGTCCCGCCGTCGCCGACGGCCGGTGTAGGCTAAGAGGCCGGCGGCGCCCTCGGCCGGGCGACATCGGTTTCACGTGCAGGGGGGACTTCGATGAACGAGATGACGATCGACAAGACCGACACGACCACTTTCGAGATGAAGGGCCAGTGCCCGTTCGGCGGTGACCGGATCGGCGGCGCCCTGGGAGCCCGGCCGGCGCTGGAGAACTGGTATCCCCACCGGCTGCGGGTCGAACTCCTCCACCAGAACGGGCTCGCGGCCGATCCCCTCGGGCCGGATTTCGACTACGCCGCCGCGTTCAACGCGATCGATCTCGACGCCCTCAAGCGCGACATCAAGCAGTTCCTGACCACGTCGGTGGCGTGGTGGCCGTCCGACTACGGCAATTACGGTCCGCAGATGATCCGCATGGCCTGGCACTCGGCCGGCACCTACCGCATCGCCGACGGGCGCGGGGGGGCCGGAACCGGCATGCAGCGCTTCGCGCCGATCTCGAGTTGGTGGGACAACGGCAACACCGACAAGTCGCGCCGCCTCCTGCAGCCGATCAAGCACAAGTACGGCAACGCCCTGTCGTGGGCCGACCTCATGGTGCTGACCGGCAATTGCGCCCTGGAGATCATGGGCCTGCCGACCTACGGCTTCGCCGGCGGGCGGCTCGACGCCTGGGAGGCGGACAACGCCACCTACTGGGGTCCCGAAGTGGTCGACATGGGGACGGTGTCGAGCTTCGACGACATGGTGAACCGCGACAAGCGCTGGCGCGGCCAGAACGGCGACGCCGACTACGACCTGGAGAACCCGCTCGCGGCGTCCCACCAGTCGCTCATCTACGTCAATCCGGAGGGCCCCTACGCCAACGGCGATCCGCAGGGTTCGGCGCACGACATCCGGGTCACCTTCACCCGCATGGCGATGAACGACGAGGAGACGGTGGCGCTGATCGCGGGCGGCCACGCCTTCGGCAAGAGCCACGGCATGGTGCCCGCCAAGGAGATCGGCCCGCCCCCCGAGATGGCGCCGATGGAGGCGATGGGGCTGGGCTGGCACAACCCGAAGGGGGCCGGCGCCGGCAAGGACACGATGACCAACGGCATCGAGGGCAGCTGGACGCCCGACCCGACCCGGTGGGACAACGCCTATCTGGAGAACCTCTTCAGGTTCGAGTGGGAGCAGACCAAGAGCCCGGCCGGCGCCCTGCAATGGACGCCCAAGGACGCGAACGCGCCGCGGACGCCCGACGCCCACGTGGCGGGCCAGACGCACCCGCTGATGATGATGACCTCCGACATCGCCCTCAAGGTCGATCCGGCGTACCGCAAGGTCTGCGAGAAGTTCCTCGACGACTTCGACGCCTTCACGCAGGCCTTCTCCAAGGCATGGTACAAGCTCACCCACCGCGACATGGGGCCGAAGCACCGCTACCTCGGTCCGGAGGTGACGATCGAGGACGGTCTCCTGTGGCAGGACCCGCTGCCCGACGCCGCCCACCGGCCGGTCGGCGACGCGGAGATCGCCGCGCTGAAGCAGGCGATCACGGCGACCGGGCTGTCGGTCTCCGACCTCGCCTTCACGGCCTTCTCGGCGGCCTCGACCTACCGCGACAGCGACAAGCGCGGCGGCGCCAACGGCGGCCGCCTCGCGCTGGCGCCCCAGAAGGACTGGGCCGTCAACCGCCGCGCCGCGCCGGTCATCGCGGCCCTGCGCGGCGTGATGGCCACGTTCAACGACGGGCGCAGCGACGGGATGCGGGTCTCGCTCGCCGACCTGATCGTCCTCGGCGGCTGCGTCGCCGTGGAGAAGGCCGCGGCGGATGCCGGGGTGGCGGTCACGGTGCCGTTCACGCCGGGCCGCGTCGACACCACCCAGGCACTGACCGACATCGAGATGTTCGAGTGGCTGAAGCCGGTGGTGGACGGTTTCCGCAACTACGTCGATGACGGGTTCGGACGGATGACCCGCAGCGTCTCGCCGGAGGAGCTGTTCCTCGACAAGGCCAACCTGATGACGCTGACCGCCCCGGAATGGGCGGTCCTGACCGGGGGCCTGCGCGCCCTGAACGCCAACCACGATGGCTCGAACCGGGGGGTCTTCACCGACCGCGTCGGGGTGCTGACGACGGATTTCTTCCGCACGCTCACCGACATCGACCTCGTCTGGGAGAAGGCCGACGCGGAAGCGATGACCTTCGTCCTCAAGGACCGCGCCAGCGGACAGGCGCGGTTCGAGGCCACGCGCAGCGACCTCGTCTTCGGGTCGAACGCGCAGTTGCGGTCCATCGCCGACGCCTACGCGGGCAGCGACGGCCACGGGCGCTTCGTGGCCGATTTCGTCCGGGTCTGGGACAAGGTCATGATGCTGGACCGCTTCGACGTGAAGGGTCACCGGCGCTCCGCGCCCATGGCGGCCTGACGCGCCCATGGCGGCCCGACCGGCGGCCCGACCGGCGGCCCGACCGGCGGCCTGACTGCCGGCGCGGACCACCGGCCCGTCCCGGGGGCAGCCGGCGATCCCGTCCGCGGACCGAGCCCGGCCGCCGCCTCCCGGTGACGAGGCGGTGGCCGGCGCGTGACCGGCCTCCGCGGCCCGCGGAACCCCGCGGGCCGCGGCCTGTTCGGGGCGCCTGAGCCGGGCGGCCCGACCCTCCACCTCGCCGCCACATCATTCCGACGCCGACGCATTCCGACCCGGCGTACGACGGGCATCGCCGTCGCGGGGCGGGTTCGGGCAGCGGCCACCAATGGCCGTCTCGCGCGTTGTCGGCGCGATCCGATCTCGCCAGGAGCGCCCGATGCTCATCCGGTCCGCACTGCTCGTCCTCGCCCTCACGTCGAGCGCGCAGGCCGCCGCCTTCGACGACCTCAAAGGGTACCTCGCGTCCTGTCTGCGGTTCGAGATGGGCGGCGGCGACGCGCAACGGGGCCTGCCCCTGTCGTCTAAGGTCCGCTACGCGCTGGACCGCTGCGCGGACGACGTCGCGCGCCTGGAACGGGCGGATGGACGCCGCCTGCGCGGTGACGGCGGCATCAGCCCCTCGACCAAGGCGGTGATCCAGAGCGTCGTCGGCCGCAGCGGCAGCGGCATCGCCAACGTCCGGTATTGAGTCTCCTCCCGGGAGGCCCGTGCGGGGGGACAAGTCGCCCGATACGTTCCCGGGGTCATGCGGGCGCGCTGAGGAAGCGCGCGCCGTCCTTCGCGCCGTCCATCTTCGACAGCGAAACCCGGCCCGGCCGTTGCCGCGGCGAGGGCCGCCGCGACGGGGACGGGTTCCGGCAGCCTCCGGCGGACGCGGCGCGCTCAGCCGCGGTGGGGACGAGCGTGCCGCGGCGGCCTGTGGGCTGAGCGGATCGTGTGGGCCGAGGCCACCGCGCGCCCGCGCGCGGCCCGCGCGCGGGCGATGTCGGCCAGGCCGATCGGCCGGGGCGCCTCCTCGCGCGTGAACGGCATGCGCGCATGGATGTCGCCGTAATAGTCAGAGCCATCCATCCCGAAGCCGCCGGCCGCGACGGGGCCGTCCCCGAGCGGTTCCCCGGCGAGGGCGGCCGTGGCGGCGCACGCGAGGCAGAGGGCGGCGAAGATCGGGCGCATCACCGGACCCGGGCCTCGGGGAACCGGGCCCGATCTTGCGGACTCGGCGCATCCTGTCTCTGATGAACGACCGGGTCCGGCCGGCGAAGCACTTCGGCTCAAGACCGACGTTCTGGAGGAGAGGCTCATGACACGATTTCTCGTCCTGTACTGCGTGCCCTCGGCCGTCATCGAAGGGTGGAAGCGGACGGCCCCGGAGACGCGGGGTCCGGCCGAGGCCAAGATGAAAGCCGCGTGGGACGACTGGATGCAGGCCCATGCCGGAACGGTCAACGGTACGGAGGCGGGCGGCCGCACCAAGCGCGTCGCGTCGGACGGGATCTCGGACATCAAGAACGACGTCATGCTGTATGCGTTCGCCGAGGCGGAGTCGCACGACGCGGCCGCGCAGATGTTCGCCGACCACCCGCACCTGCAGATTCCCCAGGCATCGATCCAGGTGATGGAGGTGCGGGCGATGACCGGACCGTGAGGCGGCCCCGTCGCACGGCCCGGCGCGGCGGCCGGAACTTCTCCGACAGGCGCGTGTTCGTCCGCGACGACAAGGAGGCCCGGCCGTCATGATCATGATCATCATCTGCTTTCTCGCGCCATGGCTCGCCATGTTCCTGCGCGGGAAAGTGATCCAGGGGATCCTCTGCATCCTCCTCCACCTGACGCTGATCGGCTGGATCCCGGCGACGATCTGGGCTCTCATCGTCACGCGGCGGGAAACCGCCTGACGCGCCCCGTCACGGGAACCGGAGCCAGCTTCATGCGGACACGTCGTCGAACCGGCCTCGGACCCGCCGCGTGGCTCGGCTTGGGGACCGACCTCGCGATGCTCGGCGTCGAGGCCCAGATGGTCATCGGCGAACGGATCGCGATGCTGATGGTCGGCGGTCCCAAGGCACGCCGGGAGGCGGAGCGGATGGTGTCCGAGAAGATCCGCGCGGCCGGCAACGCGGCGGTCACGCTCGCCCTGGGCGGCACGCCCCGCAAGGTCGTGCGCGGCTACCGGAGGAAGGTCCGGGCGAACCACCGGCGGCTCAGCAAGGCCTGACCGGGGGATACCGCGCCGGGGCGCCGGGCGCGACGCGCAGTGCCCCTCTCCGGCACGGCCCGCCGATCGCGGGCGCGGGCGCGGGGAGATCGGCCTGAATGGCGGGTGGCGGGCGAGGCACGGTGACCGGCTCGGGCAACCTCGACAGGGCGGCCGCGCCGCACCGCGAGGCGTTCCTCCGGCATCTCGACGAGGCCTTCCGCCGCTACGGCTACGCGGAGGGACTGCCGGAGCGGCTGCGCGCGGCGGTGCGGGCGACGCCGCGCCACCGCTTCGTGCATCGCTTCCGTGCCGGAGCGGACGGACCGCTGCAGGATTTCGATGCCGACCCGGTCGGCCTGCTGCCCCTGGTCTATCGCGGCCAACCGCTGACCCCTGTCGACGGCGCCGGCGCGCCACTGCCCTCGACCAACTCCGAGGCGGCCTACATGCTCTGGCTCGTGGCGCGCCTCGGCGTCGAGCCGGGCCAGCGCGTCCTGGAGATCGGCTGCGGCTCCGGCTGGCTGCTCGCCGTCATGGCCCACCTCGCCGGACCGGGGGGCCGGACGACCGGCGTCGAGATCATCCCGGACCTCGCGGACCAGGCCCGGGCCGACCTAGCCGGCCTCGGATGCGCCGACGCCGCGGTGCTCACGGGGGATGCCACGCGCGCGCCGATCCCGGGCGGTCCGTTCGACCGGGTGATCGTCACGGCCGCCACCTGGGACATCCCGGCCGCGCTGTTCGATTGCGTGGCCGCCGGCGGCCGTCTCCTCGTCCCCCTGCGCCTGCCCCGGGACGAGGGCTGCGAGGTGACGCTGCTGCGCCGCGCGGGCCCCGGCTTCAGCGCGCTCTGGAGCGTTCCCGGTTTCTTCGTGCCCCTGGTCGGCGCGGGCCAGAGCGCGGAGATCGCGCGCCTCAGCCGCGAGGCCCTGCCGCTCCGGGATGGTACGGGGATCGTGCCGAGCCTGTCCTGCCCGCTCTGGTTCGGCGGCCTCGCCCCGGCCCAGCCCGCGGCCGCCGCGCAGGCGTTCCGACGCTACCTGGCCCTGACGGAGCCGAGCTTCGCGGTCTTCGAGCCCGCCGCCAGCCCGGCACCGCCACGATGGGTCAGCGATTTCGGTCTCGTGGACCGGGACGGGGGCTCGGCCGCCATCGTGGGCGCCGGGCGCCTGACCGGATACGGCACCCCGGCCGCGGCGAGGCGGCTCGCACGGGCCTATCGCGGGTGGTGCGACCTGGGGATGCCGGGTCCTTCGGCCTTCGCGCTCGACATCCTTCCGGCGGCGGCGGTCGCGGCCTCCCCGACCGCCCTGACGGAGTTGCGCGGCCACACTGCGCTCGTGCGGACCTTGGACCCGCAGGCCGGTGCGTTGCGCGGCCTCCTGGACGGCGGCTCCGGTCGGCGCGCCTGATCGGACGTATGGCGGCGAGGCTTCGGCGCGACAGCGCCTCCGGCCGGGCCTGTCCGGTCACGCACGCCCCATCCTGAGGCGTCCACGCGGGAGGGCCTCGCGGAGGCCGCCGGCCCGCCGCCCGATCCGCGGCCGCAGGCGCTTGCCGCAGGCGCTTGCCCCAAGGCCGGCGATCACGGTCGCGGAACCCGTTCGGGGGTGCGCGACCGGGGGTCCATCACCGCTGCGGCATGCGCCGGATCGAATCCACGTTCTCGGGCGAGAGATTCGCCTCGAGGGTGCCGTGCGGGCGGCTCTCGGGCCGCTTGGCCTCGGCAACGGGCTTCGTCTCAGGCGCGGCCTTGTGGCCGACCGACCCTGTGGTCAGCGGCAGGGTGCGGACCGGCCAATCCTCCACCTTCAGGGCCCGGGCCGGCTTCTGGTCGCCGCAGCCGTCGCAGACCGAGACCAGCCAGGATTGCCAGAGGCCGTTGGTCTTCTCCTCCACCGACTCCGCCCGCTCGCGATGGGCGGATGCCAGGGCGACGGTGTCGAGGTCGGATTGCTGCCGCGGTGCAGCCAGCGCCTCCGGCGCGTCGGGCCGGGCGGCGTGTCCCTCCGCCGTGCCGGTGGGCCGAATCCGCAGCGACAGGGGATCGGCCGTCGCGGGCTCGGTCCCACACCCCACGCAGACCCGGGACGCGATCGCGTCGTCCGAGACCTGACGCGGCGTCAAGCGCTCGATCGGCTTGACCGAGGCCGGGCTCGCCTCGCGGCTCGGCGGCTTCGTCTGCCCGACGGCGGTGGTGTTGGGTACCCTCTCGGTCGCGAGCGCTCCTCCGGCCGGCGCGGCCTGCTCCGGCTGGGCCAGCGCGGCGGTCACCGGGAGCGAAGACAGCATTGAAGCGGCAAGCAGCATTCTCAGCGTTGTCATGGTTTCCTCCATGACAACACAATCGCCTATATCTGATCGGGTTCAGTATTTGCATACAGTAAAAGGGCAGGGGCTGCGCGCGCGAACCTCGCGGGGGCGGACGCCGTCGCGACCTGAGCCGTCCTCAGCCGCTCCCGCTTCGGGCGATGGAGGGCTCGGTTCAGCCTCCGCCGCTGCTTCCTCCCGCCCCGGGGCCCCCGAGATTGCCGTCCTTGTTGGGCGTGTTCCAGTAGATGATCCCGCCGTCCCGGGACCGCAGCGTCGGGGCCGGCGACCGCGGGACCGCCACGGATGGCGCCTCGGCCCGTCCCCGCGGCGGCACCCTGTGGCCTCGACCGGGCTGCGCGACGGCATCGAGGCTTCCCGGGCCCGCGAGCGCGGCCGCGAACCACCCGACCAGCACGGCTCTCATGGTCCCTCGGCGTCCTGCAGAGCGCCCCCTGGAGCAGGATAGTCGCCGCGGTGGCCGTGTCGAGGCCGCGGGCCAATCCCGGCGCCGGCCGGGCCTGGGCGAGATGCCGGAAGGACGCGCGCCAGCGGGGCGCCGCGAAGCGGTGGAGCGGCGGGCGGAAGCCCTCGAACAGGCGCCGCGATCTCAGGTTCGGAGTCCGGCCCACGAGGGGGATCACGCCACGGCCGAGGACGCTACGGCGACGTGGCCTCCCCGGCCCGAAGGCTCCGCCCGTTCACGCGGCCAGCGCCGGGTGCCCGCTCCGACCGTTCGCCTGATCCATGATCGCGCTGATCCGCTCGCCCACCGCGAGTGCGATCGCCTCGGAGGCCTCTCCCTCCAGGCGCTGCCGGCAGATCCGGGTGAGAACGTCGGTCACCCGCTGTTCCATCACGTCGAGGATCGCCGCGGCCGCCTGGGGCTGCGCACCGCGCAGCACGGCCGCGAGGTCGCAATAGGCGTCGTGCAGAAGCCGGAGCGTCAAGCGCTCGACAGCTTGCTCGTCCTCCTCCGTCAATGCACGCATGGGCGACTCTCCGGCTGGCCGCGGCAAGCTTCGCGCGAAGGCGTTAACAAGACGTAAAGCACGGGACGGGACCGCAGGGACCGGCTAACCACAACCCTGCGCATCCGATCCCCACCGCGGCGCCCGACAGGAGCGGGCCCGGCTTGCCTGCGGCGGCCGATTGCCTCCGGCGGCTTGCCGATTGCCTCCGGCGGCTTGCCGATGCGCGGCCCGGACCGCGCCGGGAAGACGGACGGCCGACGGAACTCCATCGCTGACGGAACTCGACCGCTGAAGGAACTTGGCAGGTCCTCCGGGTGTCTGACGGGAAGACTCCTTCACACCGCCCGAGAACCGCCATGCGCCGCCTCATCCTCGCCAGCCTCTGCCTGTCCACGGCCGTGGCGTCCCCCGGGCTTGCGCAGGTGCAGCAGACCGATCCCAACGCCGCGAACCGATCGATGGAATCGAGCGGCCAGCTCCGCGCCCTGCAACAGGAGCAGACGACCCGGAGCGACACGCTGCGGATGGACATCCAGCGAAACCAGGCCGCGACGCCCGCGCCGAACACCGGCCCGAACACGATCGGGCCGACCGGCGGCACCGGCGTGGTGGGCCGCTAGACGTCCGGCAGGCGTCGCCCCCGCACCACCACCCGGGGCCAGCGCTCGAAACCGCTGGGCATCAGGACGGCGATCTGGTCCGGCACCGCGGCCTCGCCCAGCAGGCTCTTGAGCGAGGCGCGGCAGGCGGCCTCGAGCTCGGCCCGGGTCCGCGCGCCCGAGGTCTTGATGTCGGCGATCAGCAGCGCCGCGATCTCGTGGGCGAAGGCATCACGGTTCGACATGGCGGACTCCCGCTCTCGGTCTGAGCAACATAGTCTCACACGAGCGTTTTGAGTATCAGTACAGAATTGGGTATCCACATGCCGATAATGGATACTTGGTCCTGCGCCCGCCGCGCGGAGGCCGGGCCCTGCGCGGGAGCGCCGCGGCCGGGCCGCGTCGAAAGCGCCGGTTAAGGCCGCGCCTGCAAAGCTGGCGTCTCGGACGGACAGCTTCGCGTGGATGTGACGATGGTCTCGTGGCGGCGCTTCGGGTCAGGACTCCGATCGGCCCGCACCGGGATCGCGCTCGGCGTCCTGGCTCCGATCGGCATGCTGGCGGTCTCCGGGCTGATGCTGCTCGACCTGCGTCGGGATGCCTGGGACAAGGCCGAGCAGACCTCCAGGAACCTCCTGCAGGTTCTGGAGCGCGACATCGCCCGCAACATCGAGATGTACGATCTCTCGATCCGGGGGACGGTCGACAACCTGAGGGCGCCGGGCCTCGCCGAGGCCGAAGCCCCCTTGCGCCAGCTCATCCTGTTCGATCGCGCGGCGACCGCCCGCGACATGGGCGTGATGCTCGTGATGAACGAGCACGGTGCCGTCCTCGCCGACCTCGACGCCGTTCCGCCGCGCAGCGGCAACTACGCCGACCGCGCCTACTTCCAGGTGCACAAGGCGCGCACCGGGCTGGGCCTCTACGTCGGAGCCCCGATCCTCTCGCGCCTGACGGGCGAGCCGATGCTTCCGTTCAGCCGCCGGATCGACAAGCCGGACGGCAGCTTCGGCGGCGTGGTCCTGGGCACCGTGAAACTGTCGTACTTCGCCCACCTGTTCGGCGAGATCGACCTCGGCCACGGCGGCGCGATCAACCTCTACCTGAACGACGGCACCCGCCTGATGCGCTACCCCGCCGAGGAGGCGGATATCGGGGCCAACATCGCGCAGGCCCCGACCTTCAAGCGGTTCCTGCGGGAGGGGCGCGGCAGCTTCGTCGGCACCTCCGTGCGCGACGGGGTCGAGCGCTACTACACCTTCACGCGGATCGGGACCTCTCCGCTGATCCTGAACGTCGCCCTCGCCACGACGGCGGTGGAGGCGGAATGGCGGGCGCGGGCGATCGTCATCGGCAGCATCCTGCTGGTGCTCTGCGGTCTCACGATCGCGCTCTCGCTCCTGTTCGGGCGCGAGTTGCGCCGCCGGGAGGCGATGCGGGCCGAACTGGCCGCGCTGTCGCGCACGGATGCCCTGACCGGTTTGGCGAACCGCCGCTGCTTCGAGGACAGGTTCGCCCGGGCCCTGGAGACGGCCCGCCACGGCGCCCAGCCGCTGTCGCTGCTGATCGTCGATGCGGACCATTTCAAGCGCTACAACGACCGCTACGGGCATCCGGTGGGCGACGCGGTGCTGCAGGGCCTGGCCCGCAGCCTGGCGGCGAGCGTCCACCGTCCCGAGGATCTCGTCAGCCGCATCGGCGGCGAGGAGTTCGCCCTGCTCCTGCCGGATACCGACGAGGCCGGCGCTCAGCGCGTTGCCGACAAGGTCCACGCCGAGGTGTCGACTCTGGCGGTTCCGTCGGCGGGGATCGGGGCGGGAGCCGTGACCGTGAGCATCGGGCTCGCCAGCCTCAGGCCGGGCGGCGGACGCGGCGCCGCGCCGGACCTGTACCGTCTGGCCGATGCCGCGCTCTACGAGGCCAAGAGCGGCGGCCGCAATCAGACCCGCAGCGCCACCGTGCCGGCGGCCGCATCCCCGCGCGGCACCCTGCAACTGGTGGGCGCCTCCTGATCGGATCGGGCAGGACCGCCGGCGGACGCCGCCCGCCGCCGGAGCGATGGTCCGACGTCGCGCGGGGGGAAGGCGACCCGCGCCCTCGTCCGCGCGGGGCGCGATGGCCACCCATCGTCGAAGGCGTGGTCTCCCGGGCGGTCTCTCGGGTTGTCTTCCGGGTGGCGCAACGCGCCGCCGCTGCGGAGAGAGAAAACGGACCGCGCCGTCGCGGCGTCGGGCCGGGATGTCCGGATCCGCCGGCCCGCGCGGGTGCGGGACCCGCGCGTGACCCCGAGACCCTTGGGCCGGACCCGGCGCGCGAGGTCCCGGCGCGCGAGGTCCCGGCCGCCCCGGCCGCGCGCTAGGCCGCCCTGTGGATCCGCGTCCGCCCGTCGAGTTCGCGGATCGTCGCGGCGAGCAGCGCCTCCAGGCCATCGCAGGCGGATTGCGGCTCCGCACACCTTGCGTCCCGTGCGGCCAGCTCGATGGCGCGCAGCCGCTCGACCAGGGCGCGGGCACCGATGTTCGCGCTCATGGATTTGAGGCTGTGGGCGGCCTGGGCGATGCCCGGCTGGTCCGACGAACCGAGGACCGCCCTCAGGACCGCCAGCGCCGTTGGGGCCTGCTGACGGTACAGGTCGACGATGCGGTCCAGGAAGGCGCTGTCCCCGAGGCCGAGGAGACCGTCCAGGACCTCGCCGTCGAGGAGATCGCCGCGGGGCCCGTCGGCGGGCACGGGCACGGGCGCGGGGGCGCCCGGCGCCAGGTCCGGCCGGGCCGGGGCGTGGGCCCGCAGGAGCCCGACGAGCTGCGTCAGCGTGAAGGGCTTGCCCAGCGTGCCGTCCATGCCGGAGGCCGACGCGGCCTCGGCGGCGTCGGCGAGGACGTGGGCGGTCAGGGCGATGATCGGGGTGCGGCGGCCGGAGCCCGCCTCGCGCTGCCGGATGGTCCGGGCCGCGGCGAAGCCGTCGAGCACCGGCATGCTGCCGTCCATCAGGATCAGGTCGAAACGCCGCGCCGCGGCGGCTTCCACGGCGGCGGCCCCGTCCGCCACCGCCACCACGTCGGTGACGCCGCAGCGCGCCAGGGCCTCCAGGGCGACCTCGCGATTGACCGCGCTGTCGTCGGCGACGAGGACGCGCGTCCCCGGGAAGCGCGGGAGCGGCTCGGCCGGGACCGCCCGCGCGGCCGGCAGCGCGGCCGGCACCGCGAAGGCGCCGCCCTCGGCCAGAGCCGTGAGCACCGGCTGCCACTCGCCCTGGGTGACCGGCCAGCGCAGGACTTCGTCGGCGAGTCCCGCCCGGAGCGCCGCGTCGGCGGCGGTGTCACCCTGGCCGCCGACGACGAGGACGCGGTCCGCACCCTCCGGCCTGCGGCCGGCCGCCATCAGGGCGGCGGCGTCGAGGATCCAGTGGGCGGGCGCCCGGCCGGCGGAATCCACCGGCTCGAACCCGGCCCCGCGCAGGCCGGCCGCGAGGGCGTCCCGGGTGGCCGGGCCCGCGGCACGCAGGACGACCCGGGCCGGCACCGCGGGGCGGCGCATGACCGGGCGGGCGGGCTCGGCGACCGCGACCGGGATCCGCGCCGAGAAGGTCGAGCCGACGCCCACGCGGCTCGCCACCGCGACGGTGCCGCCCATCGCGGCGACGATCCGCTGGGCGATCGACAGGCCGAGACCGGTCCCGCCGAAGCGCCGGGTCGTGGACTGGTCGGCCTGCGAGAAGGCCGAGAAGATCGTGGCCAGCTTGTCCTGCGGGATGCCGATCCCGGTATCGGTGACGGCGATGACCAGGCACCCGTCCCCGGCGTCGATCGCCATCCGCACGGAGACGTGCCCGGCCTCGGTGAACTTCAGCGCGTTCGACACGAAGTTGCTCACCACCTGCCCGAGGCGGACCGGATCGCCGAGGATCGCCCGCGGCACGTCCGGCGCGATCTCGGCCGCGAGGTCGAGACCGGCCGCCCGGGCCCGCTCGGCGAACAGCGTCACCGCCGTGTCGGCGATCTCGGCGGGGCTCACGGGCACGTGCTCGAGGTCGAGCTTGCCGGCCTCGACCTTGGCCAGGTCGAGGATGTCGTTGATGATCGCCATCAGCGACTTGCCGGAGCGGGCGATCACCTCGGCGTAGCGGCGCTGGCGCGCCGGCAGGTCGGAGCTCGCCAGCAGTTCCGCCATCACGAGGACGCCGTTCATCGGCGTCCGGATCTCGTGGCTCATCGTGGCGATGAATGTCGACTTGGCGGCGTTGGCGGACTCGGCGGCCTGCTTGGCCTCGTTCAGGTCCGCCGTCCGGGCGCGGACCTCCGCCTCGAGCTGGGCGCTGTGGGCGGCGAGGCGGTGATCGCGCTCGTTCACGGCGGAGAGCAGCTCGTTGAAGGTGCGGGCCAGCGCGCCGACCTCGTCGTCGCTCAAGACGGGCGCGCGCTGCGCGTAGTCGTGGCGCAGGCGGATCGCGTCCATGGTGCGGGCGAGCGCCGTCAGCGGGCGCGTGACGCTGCGCTGGAGGTACAGCGAGACGCCGATGCCGATGGCGACGGCGAGCAGCGCCGCCAGCGCCGCGTTCCGCCCCGCCGCCCAGACGTGGTCGAGGATGTCGTCGGTCTCGCCGATCAGGACGACGCGGCCGACCGTATGCCCGTTCTCCCTGATCGGCGCGGTCACCCGCAGGGTGCGGGTGGCGAGTATCCGCAGGAGGGACAGGTCCGCGCCGTCCTGGGCCGCGTCCTGGGTCAGGCGCAGGCCGAGTCCCTGCTCCGCGAGGACGGACCCGTCGGACCGCTCGATCGCTCCGTAGACGATGGACGGGACTTGGCCGATCGCCCGCAGGGACGCATCCGCCGCATCGGCGTCGTTCTCGGCGGTCGCCCGGCCGCCCCCGTGGGCGAAGACCTGGGCGACGGCCTTGAGTGCGATCTGCTTGTCGGCGGCGTAGCGGGCGACCTCGCGCCAGACCGACAGGGCGGCCGCCAGGATCAGCGCGGCCGTGACGGCGCCGGTGACGGCCAGGGCCAGCCGGCCGGCCAGGGAGCGTTTCGGCCTGAGCCACGCGCGTTGCACGGTTCGCTCCTGTGTGGGCCCGGGCGAGCTCGATGGAGGGGAGGGCGATCGGGATGGTCGGATCAGGCGGCGGCCTTGATCCAGGTCTGCTCCACCTCGTCCCAGCCGGCCAGGAAGGCCTCGACGCAGCGCGGGTCGAAATGCAGCCCGGCCTGATCCGCCACGAAGCCGCGGGCGCGGTCGAGGGGCCAGGCCGTCTTGTAGGGCCGCTCCGTCACCAGGGCATCGAACACGTCGGCCACCGCCACGATGCGCCCGGAGAGCGGGATCGCCTCGCCCCTCAGGCCCCGCGGATAGCCCGCGCCGTCCCAGCGCTCGTGGTGGCTCGCGGCGATCTCGGCGGCGAGCCGCACGACCTCCGAGGTGCTGCCCTCCAGGATCCGGCGGCCGCGCTCGGCGTGCTTCTGCATCTCGGCGCGCTCGTCCGCGGAGAGGGGCCCCCGCTTCAGCAGGATCGAGTCGGGAACGCCGATTTTCCCGACATCGTGCATCGTGGAGGCCAGTTTCAGGCTCCGGACCTCCGGCGTGGCGAAGCCGAGATTGCACGCGATGACGCCCACATATCCGGCCACCCGGGCGATGTGGTCGCCGGTATCGGAGTCGCGGTGCTCGGCGGCGCGCATCAGCAGGGCGATGATCTCGTGCTCCCGCGCCTCGATCACCGCGACCGCCGCCGCGACCTCGTGGGCGAGCCACGCGGTCCTGTCCTGCTCCTGCCGGTGGGCCGCGCTGATCTTCATCAGGTTGGTGACGCGCGCCTGGATCTCGACGGGATCGCAGGGCTTGCCGAGGAAGTCGGTGGCGCCCGCGCGCAGGGCCTGGTGGCGCAGGCTGCGCTGGTCGAGGCTCGTCACCATGACGATCGGCACGTGCGCGAAGCCGGGCACCGCCCGCGCCGCCGCGATGACGTCGAGGCCGGTCATCCCGGGCATGTCGTAGTCGGTGACGACGATCCCGATCCGGTCGACGTTCGCCTGCAGGAAGGCCAGCGCCGCCACCGGGCTCGTGAAGGCGACGGGCTCGCACTCGGCCACGGGCTTGAGCGCCTGCATCATCAGCAGGTTGTTCATCTCGGAATCGTCGAGGATCAGCGCGAGCACCGTGTCACTCCCAGGCGACGCATCGTCGGCGAAGGTTGTCGGGCGTCGGGAGCCCTGGGGGCGTCCGGCCGACGAGGACGGCCGCCGCGCGGACCGCGACCCGGAGGCCCGGGCACCGTCGCCGCCGCGCTGCCGGACCGGTCCGGCAGGGCGCGCGGGGCGTTCCGGCGCGTGCACCAGGGGTGTCGGATGATCGCATCCTCCAGGACGGCGGCCCGGCGCGCGCTGCTGACGCGCCGCCGATCCGAAGGATGACATCGGGCTCCTAAAGAATTCGTCGCACCGGGCCAATTTCGGCATCCGTGTTGCGCGAGGTTCCTACTCTTCCGACCCGGGACAGGTCGAAGATGGTAAATACAGTCGCGCCGAGGCTAGAACGCCCTGTTTCCTATCCTAGGTTGTTTCTAATCCAGCAACACTCGTGCCGGCGATAGGCGGCCGGCCCGCGAAACAGCCTGGACGGCCCCGTGACCGTCGTCGAAGCGCGTTCCACTACTGGGCGGCCTGAACACTTTCGAAAGGGGACACCGGTAACGTCGTCGGAGATCGTGCCCACGCGGCGATGGGGCGGCGCACGACGTGCAGAGTTCATGCGCGATGACCGGTATCCTGAGGTGTCTGGCGTCATTCGTTACCGGTCCCCCATCGTCGGTCCCGGCCTCGAGATCCCGCGCGCCTACGGCTGAGCGGATGCGATCCGGGGACGCCGCGCCGACGCGCCGCGCGGGCGCCGGACCCGTCGGCCGCGCCCGGCGCCTGGCTCGCCACCGGGGCGGCGCGTCGGCGGTGGAGTTCGCGCTCCTGGCGGCCCCGTTCCTGGCCCTGCTCGGCGTGGTGGCGGAAACCGGCCTCGTCGCCCTGGAGCAGCAGACCCTGGACATCGCCCTCGACCGCGGCGTCCGCCAGCTTCGGACGGGGGTCTTCCAGGACGGTGCCGACGGCAGCGATCCGGGCCAGCGCTTCCGCAAGATCGTCTGCAGCGGACCCTCGGTCCTGTTCCCCTGCACGGACCTGCGCCTCGACGTCTCGCGGGCGGCATCGTTCTCGAGCTCGCAGCCCGCGGAACCGTTCGACCGGACCAAGAAGACCTGGACAGCCGGGTTCGGCATGCGCTTCGAGTGCCCGCAGGGCGGCGACACGGTCACGGTGCGGGCCGCCGTACCGGTGGTGCGCCTGTTCCAGATGCTGGATTTCACCGGCCGGATCATGTCCGACAAGTCGCAGATGCTGATCGCGACCGAGATCTTCCAGGCCGAGGAATACGAGCCGAAGCCGTGTTGAACGGGATACCCCGCGCCGGCCTGATCGCCTTTGCGGGCAGCCGGAGCGGGGTCAGCGCCGTCGAGTTCAGCCTGGTCGCGCCGCTCCTGATCCTGCTGTTCATGGGGTCGATCGAGCTGCCCCGCGCCTACATGATCGGCAAGAGGCTCGACAACGCCACGGCCACCATGGCCGATCTCGTCTCCCGCGGGACCTACACGGACCTGTCGCCGGTCTTCGCCGCCTTGGGCGCGATCGCCAACCCGTACGACGTGACCCGCGCCAGCGTCGTCCTGACGGCGGCAGGCACGTACCAGACCGGCTCCGCGGCCACGACCCAGGTCTGCTCCAGCGCGGAATCCAACGGGCAGGCCCGCGCCACCGGCTCCACGCTCGGCCCCCCGCCGGCAGGCCTCGACCGGGGCGGAGACCGGTTCGTGATGACGGAGGTCACGATGCCCTACCGGCCGGTCTTCCCGCTGTTCCCGGGCCTCGTCCGATACACCTACCGGTACAAGAAGACCTGGCCGGTGCGCAGCGGGCAGGTCCACAACGGTCAGAGCGAGGTGGTGCTGCCGGGGGGCGCCCCCTGCCCGAAGTGACCCGACCCGGCGCCGGGGACGATCCGCCCCGCGCCGTCAGATCGTCTCGTAGGCGAACAGGACCGCGATCAGCGTCAGGCTGACCAGCCCGAGGACGAAGCAGATGTCGGCGCAGCGCTCCAGCCGGACCATGCGGTCGCTCCCGGCCTCCAGGCGGATCGACAGGTAGGAGGCGATCGCGCCCACCAGGAACAGGATGGCCGTGAGGGCGGCGGCCTCGTCGACATGGCTGGGACCGACCTGCCCCTCGGCGATCTTCACGAGGCCGATCAGGGTGGTGCAGACACCGACCATCGTCCCCGCACTCGGCAGGATGTGGCGCGACAGCGCCTCCCCGCCGGATTCGCGGACCTTCCGCCTTTCGGCCATGCGCACCTCCTAAGGCTTACGTGCCGGCCGATCCTGACCCATCCGGCCGCGTCCGAGGAGGCCCGTCTTGAAGCGCCCGCTGACCACCAGCTTCTCCGCGCCGCCGAACCCGGAGCCGCCGGCCGCGCCCGAGCGACCGTCCGTGCCGTCCTGGCGCGAGGTCGCCCCGATCGTGGCGGCCCTCGTCACCATCCTGGAGGCGATCGAGTCCGGGCCGAAGGCGGGGCCCGCCATGCGGGCGCACCGCTCGTCCCTGCGCCGTCAGGGCGAGGCGGCGGCGGCGCTGGGCGGGGCCGACGCCCTGGAGACCGCCCTGCAGCAGGTCGCGGACGCGGACCCCGCCCGCGCCGCGCTCCGCCTCGACCTCGTCCGGGATGCCTGGACGGGACTGCCCGGACAGCCCGGCTGACGCCGGGCCGCCCGCGGCGCTTCACCAGCCGCCGTGGAACCGGCGGGGGCCGTCGTAGCCGTAGCCGCCGGGGCCGCGCGCGACGCCGCCGTATCCGTCGTAGTTCGGCCGGCCGCCGTAGGGTCCGCGCGGGCCGCCGTAGCCCCAGCCGCGGTCGTTGGGCCGGCAATGCCCCCAGGGGTTCGGATGGAACCCGGGCCCGCACCCGCCGGCGACGCGCTCGATCGGCATCGCGCCGGGGGGCGGTCCGTAGCCGAACGGCGCGGCGTTCGCCGCCGTGGCGCCGGAGAGACCTGCCGCGAGCAGTGCGGCCATGCCGAGCAACCTGGAGCGCCTCATCACACGATCTCCTCGAGCCACGGTCCGAACCCGTCGGACCGGATGACAGGAGGATGCGCCGCCGCCCGTGAACCGGATCCGGACGGGCCGTTCATCGCGCCGCCGGGTTCCCGGACCCGGGCCTGCCGGCTGGCGCCGCCGGGCAGCGGGCGTCGCGGGCGGCGGCGCGCCGTCCGTGCCGGCGATCAATCGCGGATCCGGTCGGGATCTTCGCGCGTCGCCCTCAGTGCCGGTATCGTTCGGCGAGCGCCATGAGCGCCTGGGCGAGTTCGGTGAGGTTGGCTGAGGCCGCCTCGACCTGGCGCGTGCCGGCCGCCGTCTGCTGGCTGGCCTGCCGGATGTTCTGCAAGGCGCCCATCACCTGCTCGATGCCCAGCTGCTGCTGGTTGGTCGAGGCCACGATCTGC
>Ga0160428_1001411_pt1 | contig 18257 bp, 13 predicted proteins | sample SolpanmetagenomM_FD_108198 | JGI IMG/M metagenome (GOLD analysis project Ga0160428, IMG submission 108198) | Solar panel surface microbial communities from Lawrence Berkeley National Laboratory, California, USA - M | ecosystem: Engineered > Built environment > Solar panel > Unclassified ... | reverse complement strand
GCTGACCAAGCGGTGCGTGCCGGAAGCGATTCACCGCGCCTATTTCGAGGCGGGCGCGGACATCGCCGAGACCAACACTTTCTCGGCCAACCGGATCAGCCAGGCGGATTATGCCGCCGAACATCTGGTGCGCGAGATCAACGTCGAAAGCGCAAGGCTCGCGCGGTCGATCGCGGACGAATATCAAGGTAAGGACGGTCGCCCGCGCTTCGTCGCGGGGGCGATCGGGCCGACCAACAAGACTTTGTCGCTCAGCCCCGACGTCAACGATCCCGGCTTTCGCGAAATCGACTTCGATTATCTCAAGGGCGTGTACCGCGAGCAGACCGATGCGTTGATCGAGGGCGGCGCGGACTTCATTCTGGTCGAGACGGTGTTCGACACGCTCAACTGCAAGGCCGCGATCATGGCAGCGCTCGAGGCGGGCGAGGCGTTGGGGCGCGATGTCCCGATCATGCTGTCGATGACGCTGACCGATCTGTCGGGGCGCAATTTGTCGGGGCATACGGTCGAGGCGTTCTGGCATGCGGTGCGGCATGCCAAGCCGGTGACGATCGGGCTCAACTGCTCGTTCGGCGCGGAGCAGTTGCGGCCGCATGTGCGCACGCTCTCCGATATCTGCGATACGCTGATCATGGTCTATCCGAACGCCGGGCTGCCCAACGAGCTCGGCGAATATGACGAAGCGCCGCACACCACCGCGGGGCTGGTCGGCGAATGGGCGCAGGCGGGGCAGGTCAATGTGCTCGGCGGCTGCTGCGGATCGACGCCTGCGCACATCAAGGCGATTGCGGACGGGGTGCAGGGGCTTAGCCCGCGCGCGCTGCCGGTGCCGCCGGTGGTGACGCGGCTTGCCGGGCTCGAGCCGATGACGATGGCGGCGTGATCTTTTCTTCCTCTCCCCGCTTGCGAGGAGAGGGTGCCGAGCGAAGCGAAGGCGGGAGAGGGGCAGTCAACGGACGCCTGCTCCCGGTACTGCCCCTCTCCCCGACCCTCTCCCCCGCAAGCGGGGAGAGGGAGAAGAAGAACGAAACCATTATGACCACCTCCACCGCCAATTTCGTCAACATCGGTGAGCGCACCAACGTCACCGGTTCGGCGCGCTTCAAGAAGCTCATCATGGCGGGGGATTATCCCGCTGCGGTCGAGGTCGCGCGGCAGCAGGTCGAGAGCGGCGCGCAGGTGCTCGACGTCAACATGGACGAGGGCCTGCTCGACGCCGAATATGCGATGGTCACCTTCCTCAAGCTGATCGCCGCCGAGCCCGACATCGCGCGCATCCCGTTCATGGTCGACAGCTCGAAATGGTCGGTGATCGAGGCGGGGCTCAAGTGCGTCAGCGGCAAGCCGATCGTCAATTCGATCAGCATGAAGGAAGGCGAGGAGCCGTTCCTCGCGCAGGCCCGCAAGGTCATGCAATATGGCGCAGCGGTCGTCGTGATGGCGTTCGACACGGTCGGCCAGGCGGACACACGCGCGCGCAAGGTCGAGATCTGCGGGCGCGCCTATGACCTGCTGATGGGGATCGGCTTTCCCCCTGAGGACATCATCTTCGATCCCAACATCTTCGCGGTCGCGACGGGTATCGAGGAGCATAACAATTACGCCGTCGACTTCATCGAGGCGTGCCGCGACATCAAGGCACGCTGCCCGCACGCGCATATCTCGGGCGGCCTGTCGAACCTGTCGTTCAGCTTCCGCGGTAACGAGCCGGTGCGTCGCGCGATGCATTCGGTGTTCCTTTATTATGCGATCCCCGCCGGGCTCGACATGGCGATCGTCAACGCCGGGCAGCTCGACATCTATGACCAGATCGACCCCAAGCTGCGGCAGGCGTGCGAGGACGTCATCCTCAACCGCGATGAGGGCGCGACCGAGCGGCTGATCGCGCTGGCCGAGAGCTTCAAGGGCACCGATGCGGTGGCCGAGAAGGCGGCGGCGGAATGGCGCGGACTGCCGGTCGACAAGCGGCTCGAATATGCGCTCGTTAAGGGCATCGACCTGCACGTCGTCGAGGATACCGAGGAAGCGCGCCAGGCGATCTTCGACAAGGGCGGACGCCCGATCGAAGTGATCGAGGGGCCGCTGATGGACGGGATGAACGTCGTCGGCGACCTGTTCGGATCGGGCAAGATGTTCCTGCCGCAGGTGGTGAAATCGGCGCGCGTGATGAAGAAGGCGGTCGCGCATCTGCTCCCCTTCATCGAGGCGGCGAAGGAACCCGGCGCGCGCGGCAAGGGCAAGATCATCATGGCGACCGTGAAGGGCGACGTGCATGACATCGGCAAGAACATCGTTGGCGTGGTGCTCCAGTGCAACGGGTTCGACGTGGTCGACATGGGGGTGATGGTCCCGTGGTCGGATATCCTGAAAGCCGCGAACGAGAATGATGCGGACATGATCGGCCTGTCGGGACTGATCACGCCGTCGCTCGACGAGATGGTGACGGTCGCCGAGGAAATGCAGCGCGCTGGCATGACGATGCCGTTGCTGATCGGCGGGGCAACGACGTCCAAGGTCCATACCGCGCTGCGCATTGCGCCGGCGTACAAGGGGCCGGTGGTGCATGTGCTCGACGCGAGCCGTGCAGTCGGGGTTGCTTCGACCTTGGTGAGCGACACGATCCGCGACGAGTTCGTCCAGAAGACGTCGGACGAGTATGAGGCGGTGCGCGTGGCGCGCGCGAACAAGGGGCAGAGCGAGCTCGTCCCGATCGAGGTCGCGCGCGCGAACGGGTTCGTGGCGGATATGGCGTTGAAGCCGGGGGCTCCACTGCAGCCGGGCGTGCATGTGTTCGATGATTGGGATCTGGCGGATCTGCGCGAGCTGATCGACTGGACACCGTTCTTCCGCGCATGGGAGCTGGCGGGGAATTATCCGGCGATCCTGGACGACGAGATCGTGGGCGAGAGCGCGCGGTCGCTGTTCGAGGATGCGCAGGCGATGCTCGACCGGATCATCGTGGAGAAGTGGCTGACCGCGAAGGGCGTGGCGGGGTTGTGGCCGTGTCGGCGGGAAGGGGATGATGTGGTTATCTCCCTTAAGCCCCTCCCCTTCAGGGGAGGGGTTGGGGGTGGGGCCGTGCCTGCTTCCGACGGCAGTTCTGCTGGACTGCCCCACCCCAACCCCTCCCCCGAGGGGGAGGGGCTAAGCGAAGTTCGGATGCCGTTCCTCCGGCAGCAGATCGCCAAGCGCGAGGGGCGGGCGAACATGTGTCTGACCGACTTCATCGACCCCGCAGGCGACTGGATCGGCGGGTTCGCGGTCACTACCGGGCACGGGATCGACGCGCATCTCAAGCGGTTCAAGGCGGATAACGACGATTATTCGGACATCCTGCTGAAGGCGCTCGCCGACCGTCTGGCGGAAGCGTTCGCCGAGCGGCTTCACCAGCATGTCCGTACGACGCTGTGGGGTTATGCCGAGGGCGAGCAGCTCACCAACGAGGCGCTGATCCGCGAGCAATATCGCGGCATTCGCCCCGCGCCGGGCTATCCCGCATGCCCCGATCACAGCGAGAAGCCGATGCTGTTCGAGCTGCTCGATGCGACCGCGGCGACTGGCATCACGCTGACCGACAGTTTCGCGATGCTGCCGACCGCGGCGGTGTCGGGCTTCTACTTCGGGCACCCGCAGGCGGAATATTTCGGCGTGGCACGCGTCGGGCCGGACCAGTTGCACGAATATGCCACGCGGCGCGGGGTAGACCTTGCGACCGCGACGCGGTGGTTGCGGCCGAATCTGGATTGATTCCTACGTCCGTCATTCCCGCGAAAGCGGGAATCCATTGTCGCAACCGTCGGAAACTGCAACGGCGGTCAGCCAGTATGGATTCCCGCCTTCGCGGGAATGACGGAGTGAGAGCTTAGCCGTCCGCGCGCTCCGACATGCGCGCGCCCAACGCGCGCAACCGGGGCGTCACCATCGGGATCGTCAGCATCGTCGAGGCGATCGCCATCAGCAGCAGCGCGGTGAACGCGTCGTTGGTGATGATCTTCTTGTCCAACAGGATGTTGACGAAGATGATCATGATCAGCGCCTTGGTCTGCAACAGCCAGCCGATCGCGCCGGCTTCGCCCTTGCCCCATTTGAGCAACCGTCCGGCGATCCGGACCCCGAGCAGCTTGCCGCCGACCGACGCGACCAGCAACAGCGCCGCCGCCGCGAACACCGCGCCGCCGCCGACCTCGAACTGCGTGCGCAGGCCGGTCGACAGGAAGAATACCGGCATGATCGCGATCAGCACGAAGTGGCGGAACTGGTCCATTCGCGCGCGATCGAACAGTTTCCCGTCGAGCACCGCGCCCGCGAGGAACGCGCCGACCATGAAGTGCAGCCCCGCCCAGTCCGCCGAGAGGCCGCACAGAGCGAGCCAGATGAGGCTGACATACCAGCGGTCGGTCTCGGTGATCGCCGCCATCAGCCGCCGGATCGCCCAGGTCGCCACCGCGAAGCCGACGAGGAACGCCGCCTGCCGCCCGACCCGTTCCCAGTCGAGCAAGATCAGCGCGAGCACGCCCCAGATCGCGATGTCGTCCAGACTGGCGTAGCGCAGCGTCCGTTGGCCAAGCGGTGCGCGCAGGATATCTAGCTTTTCAAGGAACAGCACGAGGATCGGCAGCGCGGTTACCGCGCACGCCATGCCGATCCCGAGCACGACCTGCCACCGTGCGCCCGCCGGTCCGGCCCAGCCGGGATAGCGCAGCATCAGCAGCGCCGCCGCGCTCCCGGCGAGGAGCGGGGTGACCAGCGCGAAGCCTGCGGTGACACTTGTTTCGCCACGGCGGCGCCATGCCTCTCCAAGATCGAGCTCGATCCCGGCGATCCACACGAACAGCATCACCGCCCACCAGGCAATACCGTTAAGCGAGCCGATCGTCGCGGGCGTGAAGACAAGCGAATAATAAGATGGAAAGAGCGCGCCGAGCACGCCCGGCCCGAGCAAGATCCCGCCGATGATCTGTACGACGACGAGCGGAGCCCAGTAATCGGTCCGGGCAAACCGCCAGAAAAGATACGGCACGCTGAAGATCAACAGCATCGCGAGGAGAAAGACCTCGGTCGGTGACATGGCGTGCATCAAATCCCCCCTTATAGACGGCGTTCCCCCCGGTCTTGCCGCGCCGTCTACTTGGATGGATCGGGCTGAGCAACTGGAGTGTCGTCTGCTGGCCCCAGGCGGCGGGCGTCGATCGTCAGTCCGGGTTTCGCCGGCCGCGCGGGCCGGGCAGGCAAGGCGGGAGGAGTTTGCACCGAGATCGCCGACCTGGCGGTGCGCTACACGATGGTCCTAGATAGTGCGCTCAGGCGCGGCTGAAGGTATCGGCGCCCGCGTTGATCGAACTCCATTCGGCACCCGGTTCGGTAGCGCTCGTCATCTGCCACAGGGTGGCGATGCTTCCGGTCCCGCTATCGAGGTGCCCGACCCAGGCGGTGATTGCCTGAAAATCGTTCCAGTGGACGACGAAGGCGATCAGTGCGCCATCGACCGACCCCTGCAGCGCGCCGGTCGTGCTCGAGGAGCCGCCACTGACCGCGCTGAAATAGGTGCCGGTGAGGACTGTCCCGTTCTGTATGACGTCCATTGTCGAGCTGAGCTCGTTGACCCACTTGCCCGAGAAGTCGATCGACTGTCCCGTTCCTTCCAGGGCGGCGGAAAGAGGCGAAAGATAGGTCATGACGGGGCTCCATCGCGGCGGATATGCCAGATATAGGCCTGTGCCGCGACGGAGCGATCCCGGGAAATCCCGAGGTCTAGCGGCAGACGGCGCCGTTTCGGTCGAGATCGAGGCACTTCCCGTCCATCTTCGGCGCGGCGATCGTGAGCCCGATCTGGTGCGCGAGCGTCGGGGCGATGTCGACGGTCTCGACGCTCCCGTTATGCTCGAACCCGGTCATCCCCTTGCGCCAGAACAGGATCGGTACGCGCCGGTCGTAATCATACGGGCTGCCGTGAGTCGCGACATAGCCCTTGGTCGGATCGGGAATCGGGGTGATGCGCGGCTTGAGGAACACGATCAGCTCGCCCGAACGCCCGCTCTTGTACGAGGCACGCGCGCGCTGGAGCATCGTCCACGTCTCGGGCGGGCCCTTGGGGGTCTTTGTCGCGAGGATCTGCGCCTGAGTGAAGACCTCGGCGACCTGCGGGTTCGCCTCGTAATAGGTGACCGCCGCCGCCTGCACCGCCTTGCGTTGCGCGGGCGTCAGGTCGCGCGCGAGATAGACGTCGCCATTGGGGATGTCGCCGAACAACACCGGCGTGGCGATGCCGAGCTTCGCCGCGATCTCCTTGCCCGCGACCGCGGGCGCGAGCGCGACCTTCGCACGTTGCGCGTCGGGCAGGCCGGCATTGACTTCGCGCTCGGGAATGTCGTTGCCGCCATGATCCGCGGTCAGCACGACCTCATAGTCGACCCCGGTCGAATCGAGCACGGTGAAGAACGAGCCGAGCGTCGCATCGAGCTGCTGCAGCTGGATGCACATCTCGGCGCCTTCGGTGCCGTAGGTGTGGCCGATGTAATCGGTCGCCGACGCACCGACGTCGACGATGTCGGTCGTAGTCCCCATACCGAGCTTCATGTCCTGCACCAGTCCGGCGGCAAGCGCGACGATCGCACCATCGAACGCGGGCGAGGCGCGGAAAGCGGCGGCGCTGCCTGCGTCGCGCGCGAAATGCCCTGCGCCGACGGTCTTGCCGCCGCCGATCGGGACCGCATGATCATGCGATCCGCAGATTGCGGGAACCTCGAGCGCGGCCTGTGGCGCGGCGATCCGCTGCGCGATCGCGGCGTTGGCGCGCGCGACGACCGGGGGCGTCGCGCGACCAGCGTAGCTGACCATCGCCTTGCCGTTCCACCACCAGAGCTCGTCGACGGTGTGCCCGCCCATCATCACTGCGGCGCGATCCTTGCCCGCGACCGAGACGACGCGGACCTTGGGGTTCGCCGCTTTCATCCGTTCGCCAAGCGTGGGGACGAGCAGATGCTTGTCGCTGACGGTGTAATTGGCGGAAGTGCTGCCGGGGACGGTCTCATCCTCCGCGCAATAGACCTGCTTGTCGGCGCGCGCGACGCCGAGGTCGGTCCAGTTGTTCGCGATGATCCCGGTGTGTTCGGGGCGGAAGCCGGTCAGGATCGTCGAATGGCCGGGGCAGGTCTCGGTCGCGGCATGGCTTTGGTAGCCGCTGGGGAAGACCGCGCCTTTCTGCAGCCGCGCTAGCCCGCCGGTGAAGGACGCGCGATATTCGGCGAACAGGTCGGCGGAGAACTGGTCGACCGAGATAACGACGATCAGCTTGGGCGGGTTAGCCGGGGCCGCCGTCGCGGGGGCCGGAGCTGGCTCCGCGGCGACGGGTGCCGCCACCAGCAGCGCGGGCAGGGACAGGGCGATCGCCAGGGCGGACGCATAACGTTTCACACGAATTCTCCGAATTGGACGGCAGCCCGTCTTCACCGCTATGGCCCGTGGGTTCGGGCTCGACAAGGACGTGCGATGCGCTGGTTTCATGACGTTGTGGTTACGGTTCTTGCGCTCCTGTCGTTGAGCGGAGTGGCGCAGGCACAAGGTTCGACGCCAGCCGCTGCAAAGGCGCATCTTGCGATCACCTTGGTCGCCGAAAGCCGCGCGCCTGCTGCGGGAAGCACCGTGACGGTTGCGCTGGCGAGCGTTCCGGCACCCGGCTGGCACGGCTATTGGCAGAACCCGGGGGATGCGGGCTTTCCTGCGAAGCTCGACTGGACGCTGCCGAAGGGCGTCACCGCGAGCGTGCCGGCGTATCCCGTACCCGGACGGCTGATCGTCGCGGACCTGATGAACTATGTGTTCGAGAAACCGTACGCACCGCTGGTGACTCTCAGGATCCCGGCGGGGCTCGCGGTCGGTACCGCGTTGCCGGTGCGGCTCAAGACCGATTATCTCGTCTGTTCCGCCGAAGTCTGCGTGCCTGAATCCGCCAAGCTTGCGATCGACCTCGTTGTCGGCGATGGCGCGATCACGCCCGAGGCGCGCGCGCGGTTCGACGCGTGGCGGCGCGCGGTGCCAAAGCCGCTCGATGCACGCGGGACATTCCAGGTTGCGGGCGGCAAGGTCCGGATCGCGGTGCCCTATCCCGCGGGGGCGGCGCTGGGGCAGGCGTATTTCTATCCCGTCACGACCGGGCTGATCGACTATGCCGCGCCCCAGTCGGTGACGCAGGATCGCGACCGGATCGTGATCGAGACCAAGGCCGCCGCGACGGTGTCGTCGTCGGGTGCGCTGGAGGGCGTTCTTCAGATCGGGACGCAGCAGGGGTTGGTGGTGACCGCAGCGCCGGGGGCGGTCGCGGCCAGTACGGCGATCCCGGTCGCGGGCAACGTCCTTACCGCGACGCTGATCGCCTTTGCCGGCGCGATGCTCGGCGGGTTGATCCTCAACATCATGCCGTGCGTCTTCCCGATCCTCAGCCTCAAGGCGCTGAGCCTCGCGCGCGGGCATCTCGACGAACGCTCGGCGCGGCAGGAGGCGCTGGCCTATGCCGCAGGGGTGATCGCGGTATGTGTCGGACTTGGGGCGATCATCCTGGGGTTGCGTGCGGGCGGGACGGCCGTCGGCTGGGCGTTCCAGTTGCAGGATCCGCGCGCGATCGTCGTGTTGCTGCTGCTGACGGTGGCGCTCGCGCTTAACCTCAGCGGGCTGTTCGAGTTGCCCACCCCGGCGTTCGTCAACCGCAGCGGTGGCGCGAGCGGCGCGTTTGCGACCGGCGCGCTCGCGGCGTTCATCGCGACGCCGTGCACCGGGCCGTTCATGGGCGCGGCGCTTGGGGCGGCGCTGGTGCTGCCGTGGCCCGCCGCGCTCGCCGTGTTCGCGGGGCTCGGGCTGGGGCTGGCGCTGCCGTTCCTCGCGCTCGGGTTCGTCCCCGCATTACGGCGGCGGTTGCCAAAGCCGGGGCTGTGGATGGAGACGTTCCGCCGCGTGCTAGCGATCCCGATGTGGCTGACTGCGATCGCGCTTGCCTGGGTGCTCGGGCATGAGGCGGGGGTCAATGGCATGGCGATCGGGCTGCTGGTCGCGTTCGTGCTCGCGGTGCTGTTGTGGGTCGGCGGTGCCCGGCAGGCGAAGGGGCTGGCGATCGGCCCGGTCGTGACGGTGCTGCTGCTCGCGACGGTCGTCGCCAGCGCGCTGCTGATCGCGGGGCGGCGTCCCGAAAGTGCGGCAACGGCCATGGTGCCGGGTGGGGCCGAGCCGTTCACCGAGGCGCGGCTGGCGGCGTTGCAGAAGGCGGGGCGGCCGGTGTTCGTCTATTTCACCGCGGACTGGTGTTTGACGTGCAAGGTCAACGAGAAAGCCGCGATCGAGACCGATGCGACGCGCAAGGCGTTCGCCGATCACAAGGTCGCGGTACTGATCGGCGACTGGACCAATGGCGATCCGGTGATGGGGCGGTTCATCGAGGCGCATAACCGCGCCGGCGTCCCTTTGTACCTGTATTACAAGCCCGGGGTGGCCGAGCCGCGCGTCTTGCCGCAGGTGTTGACCTCTGCGATGCTCGCCGGGCTATGAAACGCTGGCTCTCCTGCGCGCTTGCGGCACTCGCGCTCGATACCCCGGCGGTGGCGGGCAACCCGCCTGAATGGTCGCAGCCGATCCGTCCGTTCAAGGTGGCGGGGCCGGTCTGGTACGTCGGCACGCGCGGGCTTGCGGCCTATGCCGTCGTTACGCGTGCGGGGACGATCCTCGTCAGCGGGCCGATGGCGGATGCGGCGGGACAGGTGAAGCGCAACCTCCGCGCGATCGGGGTCCAACCGCATCAGGTGAAGTGGATCCTCAATTCGCATGCGCATTTCGACCATGCCGCCGCCTTCGCGGATCTCCGGCAGTGGAGCGGCGCGAAACTCGTCGCGTCGGCGGGGGATGCCAACGCGCTGCGGCTCGGGCGGCATGAGGCGGACAATGACAACGGTTTTACGCGCTTCCCCGCGGTTCCGGTCGATCGCATCGTTCGCGATGGCGAGCAGGTTCGGGTCGGTACGGTCGCGATCACCGCAGTGTTGACGCCGGGGCATACCCCCGGGTGTACGACATGGACGCTCCCGATCAGCGAGGCCGGGAATCCGCTTCGCATTGTGTTTCCCTGTAGTATCAGCGTCGCGGGTAACCATCTCGTCGCCAATCGAGCGTATCCCGCCATCGCCGCCGATTACCGGCGCAGCTTCGCGCGATTGGCGACGATGCGCGCGGATATCGTGTTGCCGATGCATCCGGAACTCGCCGATGTGCTGGGGCGGGCGGCGCGTCGCGATGCCGGTGATGCCCGTGCCTTTGTCGACCCGACCGTGCTGCCACGGATCGTAGCGGAGGCGCGCGCCGACTATGCCACTGCATTGGATATACAACGAAAGCGCTGAGTTCGACGCGAAAGTATCTTGTGCGGCGCAACAATCCACCGCAGCATGGAACCGAGACGCAGTTGGAGGCTTTATCGTTTAATGGGGATGGGGCACGCGTTCGACGAGATCATGGGACAGGGCGGGAGCGCGATCCCGCGCGCGGAGCTGGCTGCGCTCGGCGACTGGATCGAGGCGACGCCGTCGCATGAACTCCGCAGGCGGCAGCAATCCGCCGAGGCGACTTTCCGCCAGCTTGGCATTACTTTTGCCGTTTATGGGGAAAGCGATGCGAGCGAGCGGATCATTCCGTTCGATATCGTCCCACGGATTTTTCTCGCCGACGAATGGACGCGACTTTCGGAAGGGCTCGTGCAGCGGGTGGAGGCGATCAACGCTTTCCTGCATGACATCTATGGCGAACGGCGGATCCTTGCGGAAGGGATCCTGCCCGCCGACCTGATCCTCGGCAATCCGCAATTCCGGCCTGAAATCGCGGGGATACGCCCGCCGCACGATATCTGGGCGCATATCTGCGGGATCGATCTGGTGCGCACCGGGCCGGACGATTTCTTTGTGCTCGAGGACAATGCGCGCACCCCATCGGGGGTGAGTTACATGCTCGAGAACCGCGAGGCGATGTTGCGGCTGTGCCCCGAGCTGTTCCGTTCGTTCCGCGTTGCAGCAGTCGATTCGTATCCCGACAAGCTGCTCGAGACGATGAAATCGGTCGCTCCGGTGGGCGTTGCAGCGCCGGTTTGCGTCGTTTTGACGCCGGGCCACTACAATTCTGCGTATTACGAACACAGTTTTCTCGCAGATTCGATGGGGGTCGAACTCGTCGAGGCGGCCGACCTCGTGGTCGACGACGACATCGTCTGGATGCGGACGATCGCGGGGCTGGTGAAGGTCGATGTGATCTATCGCCGGATCGACGACGACTATCTCGACCCGCTCGTGTTTCGCCCGGATTCGATGCTCGGCGTCCCCGGGCTGATCGCGGCTTACGCTGCGGGCAACGTCGCCTTGCTCAACGCGCCGGGGAACGGCATCGCGGACGACAAGGCAATCTATTCGTACATGCCCGAGATCGTCCGCTTCTACTCGGGCGGCGAGCCCAAGCTGCCCAACGTCGAGACGTGGCGGTGCCGCGAGCCGCAGGCGCTCAAGTACGTGCTCGACAATCTCGAGCATGTCGTCGTCAAGCTGGTCGACGGTTCGGGCGGATATGGCATGCTCGTCGGGCCGACTGCGACCAAGGCCGAGATCGAGACCTTCCGCGCCGCGCTGATCGCCGAGCCGAATCGCTATATCGCGCAGCCGACGCTCGCGCTGTCGACCGTGCCGACGCTGGCGGAGGCGGGGCTTGCGCCGCGGCATGTCGATTTCCGACCGTTCGTGCTGACCGGGTCGAAGGGCGTGCAGGTCGTGCCCGGCGGGCTGACGCGGGTGGCGCTGAAGGAAGGGTCGCTGGTCGTCAATTCGTCGCAGGGCGGGGGGACCAAGGACAGTTTCGTGCTGATGGACAATGGCGCGCAGCCGGACGGTCCGTCGAAGCAAACCCAGTCCCAATCGCAGTCGCAGTCGCAGTCCCAGGCGCAAGAGCAGGTGCGCTGATGCTCAGCCGCACCGCTTCCTCGCTCTACTGGCTCGGGCGGTATGTCGAGCGGGCCGATTTCATCGCGCGTCTCGTCGAAGCGACCGTCCGGCTCGATGTTCTGTCGCCGCGCCCGGCGGGTGAGGCGGCGTGGGCCTCCGCGCTCGCGGTCACCGAGACCGACGCGGCCTTTGCCAAGACCGGGCAGCCGATCACGCAGGCGAATGTCGCGCGCTTCCTGACGATCGACTCGTCGCATCCGGGGTCGATCGTTCGCGCGCTCGACATGGCGCGCAACAATGCGCGCGCGGTGCGTACCGCGCTGACGCGCGAGGCGTGGACCGGGATCAACCGCGCGTGGCTGATCTTCGACAATCGCGCGAGCCCGGGCGGGGCGATGGCGACGCTCAACCTGGTCGAGGCGGTCAAGGCGGAGACACGCGGGTTCGAGGGAGCGATCCACCGGATGCTGCGCAACCAGACGACGTGGTTCATCCGGCTGGGCCAGGCGATCGAACGCGCGGACAACACCGCCCGGCTGCTCGACGTGAAATACCACATCCTCCTGCCCGAGGGCGAACGAGTCGGCGGGGTCGTTGATCGCGACCAGTGGACGACGATCCTCCAGACGGTATCCGCGGTGACCGCCTATCGCTGGCTGTACTCGGAGGGGTTGCGCCCGGCGAACGTGATCGACCTGCTGATCGCGCGGACCGAATTGCCGCGCAGCCTAGCGGCATCGGTCGAGGAAGCGGTCGACATCCTCAACCTGCTGGCGAAACGGACCGGCCTCCACGGCGAGGCGGACCGGATGGCGCGCGCGCGGCAGACGCGGGTCGCGCGGACCAAGTCGGGCGTGGTGATCGCGGGCGGGCTGCATCAGTATCTGCAGGGCTTCATCAGCGAAAACGCGCAACTGCACACCGCGGTCGGCCGCCAGTTCAAGTTCGGTTGATGCGGCTTTCGGTCGATCATCGCACGACATATCGCTTCACTGCCCCGCAGGCGCGGCTGACCCAGATGCTTCGGCTGATCCCCGAGGACACGCACGACCAGTCGGTGACGGGGTGGAACCTGCACGTCGATTGCGATGCGCGGATGCGGCATGGGCGCGACGGGTTCGGCAACCGCATCACCATGCTGTATGTCGCGGGTCCGGTCTCGGAGGTCGAGATCGCGGTGTCGGGCGAGGTGCTGACCAATCCGTCGAACGGGATCGTCCACGGCGCGCACGAGCCGTTGCCCCCGTTGCTGTTCCTGCGGACCACCCCGCTGACGGTGCCCGACGCCGATATCACCGCGTTCGCCGCCGACATCGCCGAGACCGATCCGGTCGCGCGGCTCCACGCGCTCAACATGGCGGTGAAGCAGCGTTTCGCGCTCGATCACGGGCGACCGATCGCGGGGCGGACCGCGATCGAGGCGTTCGCCGAAGGCTCGGTGAGTTCGCGCGACATGGCGCAGGTGTTCATCGCGGCGGCGCGCTCGCTCGGGATCGCGGCACGCTATGTCTCGGGGTATAGCCCGGTGTGTCAGGGCAAGGAGGACGGCCGCCCTGCGCCACACGGCTGGGCGGAGGCGCATGTCGAGAACCTGGGCTGGGTCGCGTTCGATCCGTCGACCGGACTGTGCGCGGACACGGCTTATGTCCGTGTGGCCGTAGCGCTCGATTCGGCGGGGGCTGCGCCGGTGGCGGGGTCTCGGATGGGCGAGGGCGAGGAGATGCTAGACGTCGATTTGCATGTAGGCGGGAACGGGCAGTAGCCTAAACGCTCTGGCCTATACGTTGTGGCCGTTTGTTTCGAGCGAAGTCGAGAAACCTGTGCTGTGCCTGGTTTCTCGGCTTTGCTCGAAAACGAACGGTCGGAAAAGTGCCTGCGGTCTTACGTAAGCCTCCACCTTTTCTCGAGGCGAACGGTTCGAGGTGGCGTCGTTCGTTACCGGGTCCCGACGAGCTGCTCAGCCACCACCGAATATTTCTCCGCAGGCGGCGCGAAGGTCGCGTCCTCGTCGACCAGCAGGACCCATCCGGTGGGGCCGAGCGCCTCGATCGGGCGGTAGCGGATCTTGTACTGCATCCGCGGCGAACCCTTCACCCAATAGCCGAGATAGACATAGGGCAGCCCGACCGCGTGCGCGCGAAGGATGTGATCGAGGATGATGAGATTTCCGAGCCCCGGCCGGGTCGGGTGTTCGGTGTCAAAGAACGAATAAATCATCGAAAGACCGTCGGCCTGCTGGTCGGTCAGGCACGCGCCGACGAGCCGTCCGCGCTCGCCATGCAGCGAGGGTTCGCGATATTCGACGATGAAGCTGTTGACCGGCGAATGCTCGACCATGTCGGCGTAATCGCTCTCATCCATCTCGGCCATACCGCCGCCGGGATGGCGCGATCCGAGATAGCGACTGAGCAACTGGAACTGTTCGTCGGTCGCCCACGGGCGGCACGCCGTCACCTCAAGATCGCGGTTGCGGCGCAACTGCTTGCGCTGGGTCGCATTCGCCGCGAAATCGTCGGTCACGACGCGAACCGAGACGCAGGCGGTGCACCCGGCACAACTCGGCCGGTACGCGACTGACTGGCTGCGGCGGAACCCGATCCGCCCGAGCGCATCGTTGAGGTCGCCCGCCTGGTCGCCGCGCAGCTCGGTGAAGACCTTTCGCTCCTGCCGACCCGGCAGATACGGGCAGGGGGCAGGGCTGGTGACGAAGAAGCGCGGGAAACGGAAGGGCGCGGTCACCGCATATAGTCCTTTGCCACGGGAAGGTGTCGTGCGTGCGTTAGACCCGACATAGCGTTATGAAAGGTCGTCGGCATGATGAAAAGCCAGTTTACCCATTTTCACGGTCAAGCATGACCGAACGGTAGCAGGATCGTCTAGCCAATACCGTTACCGGGATTTGGTTAATGAAAATGCACCGATTTCAGGCGAGTTCCACCGTCGTCACGACATAACCCGCGACCTGCAGCGCCGCGGTCAGCCGGTCGAGATGCGCGCGGTCGCGCGTTTCGCATTCGACGTCGAGAAACAGGCCCTTGGCGGGGAGCTTGGTGAAGATCCGCTGGTGCGACAGTTCAAGGATGTTGACTCGCTGCGCATCGAAGATCCGCGCGACGTTGAACAAGGCGCCCGGCTGGTCCTGCAAGCGGATCCGTAGCCGCGCGAGCCGCCCCGAGCGCGCGAGATCGCGCAGCAGCACGTTGGCGAGTAGGCGCGTATCGATGTTGCCGCCGCACAGCACCACGCCGACGGTGCGCCCGGCAAAGCGTTCGGGGTGCTGGAGCAAGGCCGCGAGCCCCGCCGCGCCCGCGCCCTCGACCACAGTCTTCTCGATCTGGAGCAACAGGCTGACCGCCTGTTCGAGACTGCGTTCGTTGACCAGCACGATATCGTCGACCAGCGCATGGACCATCTGCGCGGTGATCGCGCCGGGTTCCTTGACCGCGATCCCCTCGGCAAGCGTATCGCCTGCGCATGGCATGTTGGTGCCGTTGACGCGGTTGTACATCGAGGGGAACAGCTCCGCCTCGACGCCGACGACCTCGATCCGGTGCCCGCCGGGCGCACGGCTTGCGGCGTCGGCGACGACCGCCATGCCCGAGATCAGCCCGCCGCCGCCGATCGGGGTGAGGAACGTGTCGATCTGCGGCACGTCCTGGAGCATCTCGAGCGCGACCGTGCCTTGTCCGGCGATGACCCGCGGGTCATCGAACGGATGGACGAAGGTCAGACCGCATCCGGCCTCGAGTTCGCGCGCATGCTCATAGGCCGCGTCGAACGTGTCGCCGTGCAGCACGACGGTCGCGCCGTGGCCCTCGGTCTGGGTGATCTTCACGATCGGGGTGTTGGTCGGCATCACGATCGTCGCGGGGATGCCGAGCCGGTTGGCGTGATAGGCGAGCCCCTGCGCATGGTTGCCGGCGGACGCAGCGATCACGCCGCGCGTTTCCGGGGGAAGCTGCAGCAGCGTGTTGAGCGCGCCGCGCTCCTTATAGGCCGCGGTGAACTGCAGGTTCTCGAACTTGAGATAGACGGTCGCGCCGGTCACTTCGGAGAGCGTGCGGCTGATAAAGAAGGGCGTGCGGACGATCTGGTCCGAAATGCGCCTGTGTGCGGCCTCGACGTCGGCGAGGATAACAGGGAGGGTTTCGGACTTCGCTTGCGTCGCCATCATTCACTTCCGTTTGCCCCGAGCCTGGGAGGGCAGCCAATTGCTTTTCCACGCCACTGGGTCGGACGGTGCTTCGACAGGCTCGGCACGGGCGGGAGCGTCCGTCGCCTAGACCATCTGGCGCGATGAAGAAACACGCCTTATCGCAAGGTTCATGCTCATCCCATTCCGCGCCCGCCCCACCGCCCTGCTGCTTGCCGGCGCTGCCCTTGCCGCCGTTGCCGTTCCGTCGCTTGCCGGTGCCGATGCGCTGATCGACAACGTCAACGGGATCACGCTCGACAAGGACGGCAAGGTGGTGCGCTTCACGGGCCTCGTCATGTCGCCCGACGGCAAGGTGGTGAAGCTGTTGTCCGCGAGCGACAAGCGCCCGGTCAAGCTCGACTGGCGCGCGGACGAGAAGGGCAAGGTTCTGCTGCCCGGCTTCATCGACGCGCACGGCCATGTGATGGAACTGGGCTTCCGCGCGCTCGAGCTCGATCTGTAGACGACGACCTCGCTTGAGGACGCCAAGGCGCGGATCGCTGCCTATGCCGCCGCCAACCCGGATCGCAAGTGGATCGTCGGGGGCGGGTGGAACCAGGAGGCGTGGAAGCTCGGGCGCTTCCCGACCGCGGCCGATCTCGACTCCGTGGTGAGCGACCGCCCGGTGTGGCTGCAGCGTGCCGACGGGCATGCCGGCTGGGCGAATACTGCCGCGATGAAGGCGGCGGGGATCACCGCCAAGACGCCGGCACCGGCGGGCGGGCGGATCGAGAAGACCGGCACCGCGCCCAGCGGCGTGTTCGTCGATTCGGCGCGCGAGCTGATCGAGAAGGCGGCACCGCAGCCGCTCCCCAAGGAGCGCGACTTCGCGTTCCTCAAGGCGCAGGAGATCCTGCTCAGCCACGGCATCACCGCGACCAGCGACATGGGCAGTTCGATGGACGACTGGCTGAGCTATCGCCGCGCGGGCGATGTCGGCGCGTTGCGCGTGCGGATCATGAGCTATGCGTTCGGGGTCGACACCGCGGTCAAGATCGGCGGGTCGGGCCCTACGCCGTGGCTGTATGCGGACAAGCTGCGGATGGGGGGCGTCAAGCTCTATGCCGATGGCGCGCTGGGGTCGCGCGGGGCGTGGCTCAAGGCGCCGTATAGCGACGCGCCGGGCCAGTCGGGCGCGGGGTTCATGTCCGATGACGTGCTGCGCAACCTGATGAGCCGCGCCGCGGTCGACCATTATCAGGTCGCGGTCCATGCGATCGGCGATCGTGCCAATGCCGAGGTGCTCGGCGCGATCGACGATATGGTCGGCACGTACAAGGGCGACCGGCGCTGGCGGATCGAGCATGCGCAGATCGTCGACCCGGTGGATCTGCCGCGCTTCGGCAAGAACGGGATCGTCGCGTCGATGCAGCCGACGCACGAGACGAGCGACCGGACGATGGCCGAAGCACGGCTCGGGGCCGCACGGCTGGCGGGGGCCTATGCGTGGGCGTCGATGCTGCGCAACGGCGCGACGCTAGCGTTCGGGTCGGATTATCCGGTGGAGTCGCCGGATGCGTTTGCGGGCTGGGCGGCGGGCTTCACCCGGCAGGGCGCGGACGGGCAGCCTTATGGCGGCTGGCGGCCCGAGGAACGCGTGACGCGCGAACAGGCGTGGTGGGCGTTTACGGGGGCTGCGGCCTATGCCGGGTTCGCCGAGGAGGAGTTCGGGCGTCTGGGCGTCGGGCAACGCGCGGACTTCATCATCGTTGACCGCGACCCGCTGCTCGCGAGCCCGAGCGACCTGCGTGCGACGAAGGTGGAGCAGACGTGGGTCGGGGGGGAGAAGGTGTTCGTGCGGCCGTAAGAAACCGGTTCTTGCCTATGTTCATTAGCCCCTCCCCTTCAGGGGAGGAGATGGGGGTGGGGCGTGCCTCGCAGAGGGGTTTGTTCTGCTGGACTTCCCCACCCCAACCCTACCCCGAGGGGGAGGGGCTTAGCTCAGACTGTCGCTGCGTTTTTCTGCGTTTCAATCCGCCTCGATATCGCGATTGGCATCGTTTTTGATGAACCCGCGATCATCCGCGACGAACGTCGCCGCCGGGATCGCGCGCTGGTCGACCGACGTCACGCGCCAGATCGGCGGGCCGCTTGCGGGGGCG
>Ga0160428_1001410_pt1 | contig 18280 bp, 19 predicted proteins | sample SolpanmetagenomM_FD_108198 | JGI IMG/M metagenome (GOLD analysis project Ga0160428, IMG submission 108198) | Solar panel surface microbial communities from Lawrence Berkeley National Laboratory, California, USA - M | ecosystem: Engineered > Built environment > Solar panel > Unclassified ... | reverse complement strand
TGAGATGTTCGAACATGTGCGCGAAGCCCGAGCGGCCCGCGGGGTCGTCCTTCGAGCCGACGTCATACCACATCTGCACCGACACGTTGGGGGTGCTGGTGTCGCGGATCGCATAGACGCGCAAGCCATTGGCGAGCGTGCGTTCGGTGAAGGCGATCGGCTTGACCGCTGGGGCGGGGGCGGTTGGCTGCGCCTGTACGAGGGTCACGGGGAGCAGGGCTGCGCCCAGCAGGAGGGCAGCACGGGACAGACGCATACGGCGGAACTCCGGCGGGCAGATCAATGCGCCACTGTGTTGCCGGGGGGTGTGGTGTGTCAATCGTACGGGGGGTTCTCGACCCAACCGTTCGTTTCGAGCGTATTTGAGAAACCTACGCTGTGCCGGGTTTCTCGACTAGGCTCGAAACGAACGGTGGGAGGGGCGATCCGCTCCGTCTGTCGAACGCCAAACCAGGATCAGGGCTTGCTGCGATCCCGGTTGGTGTACATCAGCACCGCCGCCAGCGCGGCCGACCCGACGCCGACGCCGATCGCGATCGGCACGAGCGGCCAATTGTCCCGGACCGCGCCCTTGGCGGCCTCGGCGGCGTCGCGGACTCGCTTGTGGTCGCGGGCTGCCGCTTCGATTTCGTTGATTTCAGCCATGATTCCCTCTCGACTTACGCCTGCGCGCTCCCCGCCTTGTACGCCTGTCGGAACGCATCGGCGAAACTTTTAAGACGCTGTTCCGCTATCGCCGCGCGAAGGTCCGCCATCAACCCCTGATAGAACCACAGATTATGTTCGGTCATCAACATCGCGCCGAGGATTTCCTGCGAGCGCACTAGGTGATGGATATAGGCGCGCGACCATGTGGCGCACACCGGGCAGCCGCACGCCGGATCGAGCGGCCCCTGATCCTCGGCGAACTTCGCGTTGCGCAGGTTGATCGGTCCGTTACGCGTGAACGCCTGCCCCGTCCGCCCCGAGCGGGTCGGCATCACGCAATCGAACATGTCGATCCCGCGCTCGACCGCGCCGACGATGTCGTCGGGCTTGCCGACGCCCATCAGGTAGCGCGGCTTGTCGACCGGGAGCTGGTCGGGGGCGAAATCGAGGCAGCCGAACATCGCTTCCTGCCCCTCGCCGACCGCGAGTCCGCCGACCGCATAGCCGTCGAACCCGATGTCGATCAGCGCGCCCGCGCTGTCGCCGCGGAGCGTCTGGTCGAGCGCGCCCTGCTGGATCCCGAAGATCGCGGCACCCTCGGCATGCGCGCCGCCGCCGTCGAACGCATCGCGGCTGCGCTTCGCCCAGCGCATCGAGCGCGCCATTGCCGCAGCCTGGACTTCGGGGGTCGAGGTGGTGGGGACAAGCTCGTCGAACGCCATCACGATGTCCGACCCGAGCAGCCGCTGGATCTCGATCGAGCGTTCGGGGCTGAGCGTGTGGCGCGTGCCGTCGAGGTGCGACTTGAAGGTGACGCCATTCTCGTCGCGCTTGGTGAGGTCGCTGAGGCTCATCACCTGATAGCCGCCGCTGTCGGTGAGGATCGGGCGGTCCCAGCCCATGAAGGCGTGCAGGCCCCCGAGCCGCGCAACGCGTTCCGCGCCGGGGCGGAGCATGAGGTGATACGTGTTGCCAAGGATGATGTCCGCGCCCGCTGCACGAACGTCGGCGGGCTTGACCGCCTTGACGGTCGCGGCGGTGCCGACCGGCATGAAGGCGGGGGTGCGGATCGTGCCGCGGCGCATCGCGATTTCGCCGGTGCGCGCCTTGCCGTCGGTTGCGGCGATGGTGAAGGCGAAACGGGGGGGAGGGGTCATTGCAGTTCCTGCGGGGTGACGGCGGTGGTCGTCCGCTGGTCAGGGCCGCGCCCTACCCCAACTCCGTCATTCCCGCGAAGGCGGGAATCCATACTGGCTACCGTCTGCTGTGAAGGCGAGGCCAGCCAGTATGGATCCCCGCCTACGCGGGGATGACGGACCTATTGTGGCAGGTCCCCCCGACGTGCGTCGTCCAGTCGTTACCGCTTGAACAGCGTCTCGGCGGTCGGCTCGGCGCGCGGGGCGGGTTCGCCGTGCTCGGCGGCTTCGGTGTCGCGCGCGAGCTGGTCGCGGTTGGCGCGCAGTTCGGAGATGAGCGCCTCGCGGTCGCCCTCGAGCCGCGTGTCGACCGGCGCTTCGATCCCGGCGGCCTTGGCGGCCTTGCCGACCGCGGCGTCGAGCTCGCGCTGCGTCGTCAGGCCGAGCGTCACAGGATCCTTCGGCGTGATGTTGGCGATGTTCCAGTGGCTGCGGTCGCGGATCGCCGCGATCGTGGTGCGCGTCGTGCCGATCAGATTGCTGATCGCGCCGTCGCTGATTTCGGGGTGGTTGCGGATGATCCACGAAATGCCGTCGGGCTTGTCCGACCGCTTCGACACCGGCGTGTAGCGCGGGCCCTTGGTGCGGCGGACCTGCTCGGGCCCTTTCAGGATCTGCAGGCGGTAATCGGCATTCGCCTGGCCCTTGTCGATCTCGGCCTGGGTCAGCTCGTGCGCGCGGATCGGGTCGCGCCCGGTCAGCTTGGTGGCGGCGGTATCGTCCGCGATCGCCTGGATTTCGAGAATGTGGAGACCGCAGAAATCCGCGATCTGCTCGAAACTGAGCGCGGTATTGTCGACGAGCCACGATGCAGTGGCATGGGGCATCAGCGGCTGGGCCATGCGGCGAACTCCTTCAGAAACGGAAAGGGCCGCCCCTTTCGGAGCGGCCACTTGTGCTGACTTTGCATGTACGCCGGTTGCGCGGGAGTGGCAAGCGCGGTTGGAGGGGGTCATTCACCGGGAAAGGCGTCGCTGAAATAGGCGACTGCGTCGCGGTGGGCGTCCAGCACCGCGATGACTTCAAGTCGCTCGAGCCCATAGCGAAAATAAAGCGTGTAGCCACGGTGCGGTGTGCTGCGGATATCGGCCGCCAGATCCGGGCGTGCTGTTCCGAGCGTGCCCGGTAGCAAGGCAAGACGTTCACAACGCGCAAGGATGTTTTCGCCGACGGCTTCGGCGACGTCGCGACCGCTTTCGCGGGCTATGTAATTCTGGATATCGGCGAGGTTGTCGAGCGCGGCGTCGCTGAACGCAAGCCGCCGCATCAGTGTTGCTGCTGTTCCCAGGCGTCCATCGTTTGCCTCAGGCGCTCCCGGACTTCATCCGCGGAGTGCGATCCGCCTCGAGCGATCGAAGCCTCAATCGTCTCGCGCAGCTCCTTCATCTTCTGTTCGCGCTCTTCGACCAGCCGTAGCCCTTCGCGCAAGACCGCGTCGGCCGAGGCATAACGCCCTTCCGCGACGATCGATTCGATGAAGGATTCCCAGCGCGGTCCGATCGATACGTCCATCCTGGCGTCCCTTGCGCTATTGGCCGACCTGAAAAATACGCCATCGCCCGGCTGCGCTCAAGCCGCGATCGCCTCGGGGTGGTTGACCGGGACGAGCGCGCCGAGGAACTGTCGCGCGCTCGCGGCCCAGGTAAAGCTCTGGCCGTAGGCGGCGCAATCGGCGCGGTCGAGCGTGAGCGCCCGGGCGATGGAAGTCTCGAGGTCGTCGTCCATCACGCCGACCGTGGGCTTGAGCACGTCGATCGGTCCGGTCACCGGATAGGCCGCGATCGGCACGCCGCACGCCATCGCCTCGATCATCACGAGGCCGAAGGTGTCGGTCTTGCTCGGGAAGACGAACACGTCGGCGGCGGTATAAGCCGCGGCGAGATCGTGCCCGAAGCGCGGGCCGAGAAAATGCGCGTCGGGATATTTCGCCGCGAGGCTCGCGCGCGCGGGGCCGTCGCCGACGATGACCTTCACGCCGGGATGCGCGGCGGTGAGGAACGCCTCGATATTCTTCTCGACCGCGACGCGCCCGACATAGAGTTGGACCGGACCCTTGCCCCCCTCCGCCAGCGCGCGGATCGCGGGGTCTGGGACGATGTCGGTGCCGAAGGTCGAGAGATCGACCCCGCGACCCCAGTGGCGGACGCGGGTCAGGTCATGCGCCTTCAGCGTCGCCGCGATCGACGGGGTGGAGGCGAGAATCGACTGCGCGGGCCAGTGGAACCAGCGGATGTAGCGCCACACCCATTCGGGGTTCACGCCGGTGCGTGCCGAGACGTAGTCCGGGAATTGCGTGTGATAGGCGGTGGTGAAGGGGAACCCGCGCGACAGGCACCAGCGGCGTGCCGCAAGACAAACCGGACCCTCGGTCGCGAGATGGATCGCATTCGGCGCGAACTCCGCGAGCATTTTGCCGACCGCAGCGGTACGCGCGAAGGCAAGGCGGATCTCGGGATAGGTCGGGCAGGGCATCGAATAGAACAGGTCGGGCGAGACGATCAGCACGTCATGCCCCTGTTTGACGAGCTCGGCGCGGACCGCCTGGAGCGTGCGCACCACGCCGTTGACCTGAGGGCTCCAAGCATCGGTGACGATCGCGATGCGCACCGGCGTCAGGCGGCCAGCTGCGCGATCTTCGCGCTGGGGCGGGCTTTCTCCCGTGCAGCAATCTCGTCCGCCCAATGCAGCAGCTCCATGCGTCCGTCGAAATGTTCGACCAGGGCAGTGCAGCCCTCCACCCAGTCGCCATCGTTATAATAGGCAATGCCGTCGATGTCGCGGAATTCCGCGGTGTGGATATGCCCGCACACGACCCCGTCGACCCCGCGCGACCCCGCCGCCTGCGCAATCACTTCCTCATAGTTGGAAATGAACTCGACTGCATTCTTGACCTTGGCCTTGGCGTGTTTCGACAGCGACCAATAGGGCATGTTGAAATAGCGGCGATACGCATTGACCCAGCGGTTGAGCGCCATCAGCATGTTGTACGCGACGTCGCCGACATGCGCGAGCCAGCGGTGCGCGAGCGTGATCGCGTCGAATTCGTCGCCGTGGAGGACGAGCAGGCGGCGGCCGTCGGCGGTTTCATGGATCGCGTTGCGCAGGATCGCGACGCCGCCGAAGTCGAGCCCGGTGAACTGGCGCATGACCTCGTCGTGGTTGCCGGGGATATAGATCACCTCGGTGCCGCGCTTGGCGCGCTTGAGCAGCCGCCACACCACGTCGTTATGCGCGACCGGCCAGTAGAACTTCTTTTTCAACCGCCAGCCGTCGATGATGTCGCCGACGAGATACATCCGCTCGCTGTCGACGTGGTCGAGGAAGTCGATCAGCATCTCGGCATTGCAGCCGCGCGTGCCGAGATGGATGTCCGAAATCCAGATCGTGCGATATTTGCGGCGCGCGTCGATCGGGCGTTCGGGGATCGACGGGTGCGAATTGGCAAAATCGGCGAAGTCGGCGATCGTCCCCTGGCCAGCGAGACCCTCGAGGGCGATTTTCGTTACTGCGTCCATCGTCTGGCGTCCCGGAAAGCCTCTGGATGACGTCGGTCTATGCCAAGCTATTGTTACAATCGGAGGGATGGGGGGTCATGCAACTGTCATATGGGTGGGGTGGGCCTTTGAGCCCCTCCCCTTCAGGGGAGGGGCTTTAAGAAGGCTACGCCTGTTCCGCCGTCACTTCCGCGATCAGATCCTTGCGGCTGAGCTTGCCGATCATCGTCTTGGGCATCGTCAGCCGCACGACGACTTCGTCGACGCGTTCGTGCCGGCCGATCTGCGGGTTAAGCCAGTCGCGCAACGCCTCGCCCGAGACGTCCGTATCCTCGTTGAGCGTGACATAAGCGCGCGGATGCTCGCCGCGGTACGGATCGGGGAGGCCGACGACGAGCGCTTCCTTGATCGCGGGGTGGTGATACAGCACCGCCTCGATCTGGCTCGGGAAAACCTTGAACCCCGAGACCGAGATCATGTCCTTCAACCGGTCGACGATCTTGACGAAGCCGTCCGCGTCGATCGTCCCGACGTCGCCGGTGCGGAGCCAGCGGCCCTCGGGGGTGTCGAGGAACACTTCGGCATCAGCATCGGGGCGGTTCCAATAGCCCTTCATGATCTGCGGTCCGCGCGCGACAATCTCTCCGGGCTCGCCCTCGGCGACGTCCTGCGTCGGGTCGGCCTTGTCGACTAGCCGGAGGCTGGTCGCGGGGAGCGGCTGGCCGATTGTCCCGGTCTTGCCCGCGGCTTCATACGGGTTGGCGGAGAGCACGCCCGAGCTTTCGGACAGGCCATACCCCTCGACCACGGTCGCGCCGGTGGTCTTCTCGAACTTCGCCTTCAACTCGGGGGCGAGCGGCGCGCCGCCCGAGATGCAGATCCGGAGCGAGGCGAAATCGGTCGCGCCGATCTTGGGATGGTCGAGCAGCGCCTGATACATCGTCGGCACGCCGGGGAGCGCGGTCGCTTTGGTCCGCGTGATCGCAGCGAGCACCGCGCCCGCCTCGAAGCGCGGGAGCATCACGATGCACCCGCCGTTGAGCACGGTGCGGTTGAGCACGCAGGTGTTGGCGAAGACGTGGAACATCGGCAGCACGCCGAGGATCCGGTCGGGGGCTTGCGGGTGCGGGTCGATCGCCATCACCTGCCGCGCATTGGCGGAGAGGTTCTGGTGGGTGAGCATCGCGCCCTTGGGCGTGCCGGTGGTGCCGCCGGTATATTGGATCAGCGCGACGTCGCGTTCGGGGTCGATCGTCGGGCGGGGATGGGCGCCGTCGTTCGCGATCAGCTTCGAGAAGGCGAGGATGCGCGGATCGTCGGGGCGTTTTGTAACCTCACCGCCCTTGAACATGCGGTACAGCAGCGACTTGGCGGTCGGCAGCGCGCCCGCGATCGACCCGACGACGAGCCGCTCGAGCCCGCTCGTCTCGAGCACTTCGAGCGCGGTCGGGAGCAGCTGGCTGGCGGAGAGGGTGAACAGCAGTTTCGTGCCCGAATCCGCGACCTGATGCGCGAGTTCGGACGCGGTGTAGAGCGGCGAGAAGTTGACGACCGTGGCACCTAGTTTGAGGATGCCGTAATAAGCCGCGACATAATGCGGGACGTTGGGGAGGAACAACCCGATCCGGTCGCCCGGGCCGTAGCCGAGCGCAGCGAGCCCCGCCGCGACGCGGTTCGCGCCATCGGCGGTTTCGGTGAAGCTGTAGTGGCGGCCGAGGAAATCGATCAGCGGTGCATCGCCTGCACGCGCGACCGCGGCGTCGAAGAAATCCGCCATCGACGAGGGCGGGAACGCGCTGTCCCACGCGTTGGGATGACGATACGATTCGTGCCAGATGGCTTCGGGCGTGTTCATTGACACAGGTGTAAGCAAGGCCGCAGCGGGTCGCAAGGCGTTGCGCGTTGCTGGTTTGCGACGAAATGGTTGCCTTCCCGTCGGTGGGGGCAGGAGCGTCCGGGACCATGCGATCCGACTGCCGGATAAAACAGCGGCAACGGCCTTCACCGGGGTAACCGATTCAGCCGATCGGGCGGGCGGTCCAGGTGTAGAGCACCGAAATGCCGATTAGCCCCAGATCGACCGCGGCCTTGACCTGATGCGGCATCCGGTCGGCAGCGTCATGGGTCAGGATCTGGACGTCCGCGGTCGGATGGCGCGCGACCGCAAGCAGCGCGGCGCAGGCGCAAAGCGCGATGATGAACCGACGATTGCGCAAAACCCGACTCCTTACGCTGGCGTTCTATCCTTACCGGGCGCGGACGACAAGCGTTGGGGCGGGGCGACCGTGCGAGCCGCCGGGGAGATTGCGACTGCGCGCGCGGTCGCGTCCCGCGGACTTGGCCTCGAACAGCGCGCGGTCGGCGCAAGCATAAAGCGCCTTCCAGTCGGTCTCCCGCTCGAGCGGGCCGCTGCACATGCCGATGCTGGCGGTGACGGTGACGTCATAGGGCATCCGCCCCGCGCGCAGCCCCGCAAGGATGTCGTCGGGGTCGACCACCGATTCGGCGGACACGACGATCGCGAATTCCTCGCCGCCGATCCGCGCGACCAAAGCTTCGGGCGGGACCGCCTGGCGAAGCGTGCGCGCGAAAACGCGGAGCACCTCGTCGCCGCCATCATGGCCGATCGTCTCGTTGACTTGTTTGAAATGGTCGAGATCCGCGATCATCAGGATCTGTTCGCCGCCCCGCCCGACCGCGCTGTGGAGGAAGGCGCGGCGGTTGAGCAGTCCGGTCAACGGGTCGGTATCCGCAAGCAAGCGCGCCGCGATCTCGCGTTCGCGCGCCTCGTCGCGCTCGTTGCTCAGCAAGCGCATGCGATAGGCGATTGCGATGCTCGACAGCAGCGCCTCGATCGTCATCGTCAGGATCGTCGAATTGTCGAGCCAGAAGTTCCAGCCGATCATCCCGAGCGAGCTCGCGATCCGGAACGACGCCATGATGATCGGCGACGCCCAGGCGATTGCGAACACCCACAAATAGTTGCTGCGTTGCGTCCAGGCGCGCCATAGCAATGGCACGACCATCGCCATCTGGATCGCGAAGGCGATCGAATAGAGCCGGTCGAACGTCCATATGTCGAGCGGGGCGAACAGGAAAAAGCCGAGCGACGCCGACCCGGTGATCGCGCAGGTGAGCGTCACGAGCCGACCGATTGTCCCGGCGAACACGCGCGATTCGAAGAAGCTGCGCGCGAACTGGAAGGCGGCGATCGTCGACAGGCCGAGCAGCAGATAGTTGGCGCGGATTCGGTCGTTGTTCGCGATCATCGGGTAAAGCCAGGCGATCCAGCCCGACGAGGTGACCGTATAGCTCAGCAACCCCGTCACCATCGCGCAATAGGCAAGCTGGAACGGGTGTCGCAATGCCACCCAGAGGGCGAAATTGTAGCATAGCAACGCGATGCACAGGCCGGCGAAGGCGGCATACAGCCCACCCATCAGCAGGTTGGAATTGATGCTCTGCGCAGGCGTCGCCAGCGTCGGATCGCGCACGATCCCGCGCAGGTTGGCCGCGTGTTCGACGTGCCACAGCAGGCGGACAAGCGGGGCAGGACGCTCGGGCAACGCGATTTCAAGGATCGCGCCGAGCTGGACCTGGCGCGATGCCGCCTGCTGGTCGATCACGGTCTGGACGATCCGTCCATCGCCATACAGCGCATACAGCGTGACGACGCCCTGCCACAGGCTCGCGCTGCGCAGCGCGGCCGGACCCGACCAGCGCAACGGACCCGAGCGTACCCAGTAGCTGCCCGGCCCGAACAGGCGTTGATTCGTCGGGCAGTCGAAACCGCGCGATGCCGCCAGTAACGATCGCGGCGACAGCCCAGACCGATCACGCAGAACGCACGTCTGCACCGGGACGCCGGTCAGGCCAGCTTGCGCCGCGGCGGGCGCCGGCATCAGGCCGAGCATCGCGAGAATCGCTACAAAACAGGAGAGAAGCGCCAGACGCATCGTCTTTCCCTAGGCCGATGACGGCAAACGGGAAGTAAAGAACGGACTTTCCCCATGTTTTCAACCGGGAAAAATCCCGGGTACGGTCCCGCGACGTCCGCAGCACGGGCGACGCACGCGTGTAATCATCCCACGCTATCTGCCGGTGCGGTGCAAGTCGCGGCAGTTTACGATCCGCTCTCCGTTACGACAAACGGGCTGCTGCGATCCAGTAACGGCACCCAGTACACGCTGTTTCAGCAAGGTCCCTGGGAGCATCTTCATGTCACGACCCTTCATATACGCTATCTTGAAAAGTGTATCCGCCTTTGGTCTGCTCTGTCCTGTGGCGGTCGCATCGCAGGAATATGACGTGCGAATGTTGACGGTGCGGACCGCCGACCTCGATCTGGCATCACCCCTCGGCAAGCGAGTCTTCGAGCAGCGTATCGCCCGTGCAATCGGCATGGTTTGCGACGGCTATGGCGAGGCGGGCCTGACACCTCGCCGGAACCAGACCATCTGCCGCGCCGAAGCGCGACGTGTCGCGGCCCCGCGGATCCGCGCCGTCCTCGACGCGCCACTCCGACAGGAAGCGACGGTCCTCGCCGCAATTCGGGTCAGCGCCGCGCGCTGAGCCTGTACACGCAAAAACGCGGGCCCGGCAGTGCCGGACCCGCGTCTTCGATGGTACGGCATACCCCTGAGGGCATGCGTTACTTGGCGGTCGTGTCGACCTTGCCGGTCGCCTTGCGGCGCGGCTTCTTCGGCGGGGCCGAGGTGATTTCGAACGACAACGCATTGTCCTTCATCTTCACCGTCACCTCGCCGCCGTGGACCAGCTTGCCGAACAGCAGTTCCTCGGCGAGCGGCTGCTTGATCTTTTCCTGGATCAAACGGCCCATCGGGCGGGCACCGTACAGCTTGTCATAGCCCTTGGTGGTGAGCCACGTCTTCGCTTCGTCGTCGAGGTTGATGTGGACGTTCCGGTCCGCCAGCTGCAGTTCGAGCTGGAGGATGAACTTGTCCACCACGCGCGCCACGACCTCGGTCGGCAGATAGCCGAACGGCACGATCGCATCGAGACGGTTGCGGAACTCGGGCGTGAACATCTTCTGGACCGCCTGTTCGTCCTCGCCCTCGCGGGTGAGGTTGCCGAAGCCCAACGTCTCGCGCGCCATGTCGCTCGCACCCGCGTTGGTCGTCATGATCAGGATGACGTTGCGGAAGTCGACCGTCTTGCCGTGCTGGTCGGTCAGCCGCCCATTGTCCATCACCTGCAGCAGGATGTTGAACAGGTCGGGATGCGCCTTCTCGATCTCGTCGAGCAGCAGCACCGAATGTGGCTGCTGGTCGATCGCATCGGTGAGCAGACCGCCCTGGTCGAACCCGACATAGCCCGGAGGCGCACCGATCAGCCGCGAGACCGAGTGGCGTTCCATATATTCGGACATGTCGAACCGCTGGAGCGGAATCCCCATGATCGTCGCGAGCTGCTTGGCGACTTCCGTCTTGCCGACGCCGGTAGGGCCGGTGAACAGATAGTTGCCGATCGGCTTCTCGGGATCGCGCAGGCCGGCGCGTGACAGCTTGATCGCCGAAGCGAGCTTCTCGATCGCAGCATTCTGCCCGAACACCACGCGCTTGAGATCGGTCTCGAGCGATTCAAGGGCCTTGGTGTCGTCGGTCGAGACCGACTTCGGCGGGATGCGCGCCATCGTCGCGATGACCTGCTCGATCTCGCGGCTGGTGATCGTCTTCTTGCGCTTGGCGAGCGGCACCAGCATCTGCATCGCGCCGACTTCGTCGATCACGTCGATCGCCTTGTCGGGCAGCTTGCGGTCGTTGATGTAGCGCGCCGACAGTTCCACCGCCGACTTGATAGCGTCGGGGGTGTATTTGACGTTGTGGTGCTCCTCGAATGCCGAACGGAGACCCGCGAGGATCTTGACGGTATCCTCGATCGTCGGCTCGTTGACGTCGATCTTCTGGAAGCGCCGCAGCAATGCGCGGTCCTTCTCGAAGTGGTTGCGGAACTCCTTGTACGTGGTCGAGCCGATGCAGCGGATCGTGCCGCCCGACAGCGCGGGCTTGAGCAGGTTCGATGCATCCATCGCGCCGCCGCTGGTGGCACCAGCGCCGATCACGGTGTGAATCTCGTCGATGAACAGGATCGCGTCGGGCATCTTCTCGAGCTCGGTCACGACCGCCTTGAGCCGCTCCTCGAAATCGCCGCGATACCGCGTACCCGCGAGCAAAGCGCCCATGTCGAGCGAGTAGATGACGGCCGGGAGCAGCACTTCGGGAACGTCGCCCTCGACGATCTTGCGCGCGAGACCCTCGGCGATCGCGGTCTTGCCGACGCCGGGATCCCCCACGTAGAGCGGGTTGTTCTTCGAGCGGCGGCACAGGATCTGGACGGTACGATCGACCTCGGGACCACGACCGATCAACGGATCGACCTTGCCCTTCTTGGCCTTCTCGTTGAGATCGACGCAGAACTGCTTGAGCGCGCTTTCCTTGCCCTTTTCGCCGGGCTTCTGAGGCTTTTCTTCCTCGGCACCCTTGGGGGTGGAAGCTTCGGGCGCGGAACCGCCCTTGCCGACGCCGTGGCTGATGAAGCTCACCGCATCGAGCCGGCTCATGTCCTGCTGCTGCAGGAAATACACCGCATAGCTCTCGCGTTCGCTGAACAAGGCGACGAGCACGTTCGCGCCGGTCACTTCGTCGCGGCCCGAGGACTGGACGTGGAGGATCGCGCGCTGGACGACGCGCTGGAAGCCCGAGGTGGGCGAGGGATCGGTCGCGGCGTCGACCTTCAACGCCTCGAGCTCGGTATCCAGATAATGTTTGACGGTCGCGGTCAGCTCGGCGGTGTCGACACCGCACGACTGCATCACTTTCGACGCATGCTCGTCATCAATCAGCGCGAGCAACAGGTGCTCGAGCGTAGCATATTCGTGCCGGCGCGAAGACGCAGCCTCGAGGGCCTTGTGCAACGTGGTTTCCAGCGCGGAGGCGAAGGATGGCATCTGTACTTTACTCCATGCGGGCCACGAAAGACGCACTGCCCGTGAGCGCTATGTTGGTAGGCAGGACGCTTGCAACAACCTCTTGAAAACGACTCAGGCTGTACCTGTGTTCCGGGATACGTATCTTTACGACTTAAAGAGCATATCTGCGGTTGCGCGATGGTTAACCGCTGCCTCCCGTTTTCCCCGGGTCCGGACGATTTCCCGTTCGAGCGCGGCAACCCGGCGATCGAGCTCCTCGACCGAGAGCGGATCGAGGTCCTGCGCGATGACCGCAGCGAGCGGATCGCCCGCCGTGAGTGGGGGAATCTCGTCGTTGTCCATGCCGAGGATCGTTGACCCCCGCGCAGGGGATGTCAATAAGGCGCGCCGACGAAACCGGACTGACCGATAGCGTTGGCAGGACAGGGCCTGATAGTGATGCAAGACTTGCCAGCGACGATGCGCGCGATCGATCCGGATGCCGCGGGGGGACCCGAGGTGCTGACGATCGTCGAACGACCGGTGCCCGAGGTTCGCGCCGACGAGGTGTTGATTCGCGTCGTCGCGGCGGGGGTCAACCGGCCCGACGTGCTCCAGCGCAAGGGCGGCTATCCGCCGCCGCCGGGGGCACCGTCGATCCTCGGGCTCGAGGTGTCGGGAACCGTCGTCGCGCAGGGCGATGACGTCTCGGGATCAATGATCGGCCAGCCGGTCTGTGCACTGGTCGCGGGCGGCGGCTATGCCGAATATGTTGCAGTCGCGGCGGGGCAGGTGCTCCCGGTGCCGCACGCGCTATCGATGGTCGAGGCGGCGGCGCTGCCCGAAACGCTGTTCACCGTGTGGACCAATCTGTTCGAGCGCGGGTACGCGACCGAGGGCGACAGCGTGCTGGTCCACGGCGGGACGAGCGGGATCGGCACGATGGCGATCGCTTTGGGGTCGATCTTCGGGCTGAGCGTGATCGTGACCGCGGGGTCTGACGACAAATGCGCGGCGGCCAGCGCGCTCGGCGCAGCGCATGCGATTAACTACAAGACCGAGGACTTCGTAGCGCGGGTGAAGGACATCACCGGTGGGGCGGGCTGCGCGGTGGTGCTCGACATGGTCGGCGGCGATTATGTCGCGCGCAATTTGCAGTGTCTCGCCGAAGACGGGCGGCACGTGTCGATCGCGGTACAGGGCGGCGCGATGGCGACGATCCCGATCTTCGAGATCATGCGCCGCCGCCTGACGCTGACCGGATCGACGCTGCGCGCGCGCGATGCCTCGTTCAAGGCGCTGGTCGCGGACGAACTGCATCGCACCGTATGGCCGCATGTCGAGGCGGGACGACTCAAGCCGATCCTCGACCGGACCTTCCCGCTTGCGGAAGCCGCGGCGGCGCATCGGCGGATGGAGGCGGGCGACCATGTCGGCAAGATCGTGCTGACGCTCGACTGAGCCGGTCAGTCTTTCAGGAGTCATGAAACTTTTAAGTCTTTTCTGATCGTTAGTAAAAAGGTACGGAATTATGCAGCGACTTTCCGGAACAAAGCCGGGAGCTGCGTATTACTGACTTTCGGCCTTCAGGCCGTTCGAAATAGGGTGATTCACAAATGAAGAAGATGTTCGTTATCGCGGCCGCTGCTGGCCTCGTTTCGCTCGCCGCTTGCAACTCGACCCCGCGCGAGCAGGCTGCCGACAATATCGAGTCCAACACCGAAGCGGTCGCGGACAACCTCGAGGACGCAGCGGACAACGCAGCGACCCCGGCCGGTGAAGCGATGCTCGAGAACAAGGCGGACGCCGTCCGTGCGACTGGCCAGAACCAGGCGACCGACATGCGCACCAACGATCCCGACACCAACCTGTCGAACGGCATGTAAAGAAACAGCTCGGCCGCTCCCAAGCGCGGTTCGAACTGGAAGGGCGCCCGGGGAAACCCGGGCGCCCTTTTCTTTTTGGCGCCGAGTTGTGGCGTTGAGGCAATCACTTCACCCGCTCGAAACGACCGGAAACGAGGGACTAGCAAAAGCGGCTCAAACCCAGGTCGACGACCAAGTCCAGTAACGGAACGCCCCCGGACCGGGGAGCGGAGCGGCGGACAGCACCGGATAGAACACCGCGAACAGCACGATCACCACCGCGAGAAACGCGGTATCGCGTCGCCGTGCCGCGGGAAAATGGTCGAACGCCACCGCCAGCGCGACGCACAGCGCGATGCTCGGCAGATAGTAATAATAGAAGAAGCCGATCTTCTTGGGGATCAGCGCCCACATCGCATAGCTGCCGACCCACAGCCCCGCCGCCGCGAGCAGCCGTGGCGCGCGTTCGCGCACCCCTGCGTAAAGGCACGCCGCGACCGCGACCAGCCCGCCCCACAGCACCGCGAGATTGCCGATCAGCATCACCCCGCGCTGTGCACCGTCGGTGCGTTCGTACAGATACCAGATCGGGCGAACCATGATCGGCCAGCTCCACCAACTCGACTGATAGGGATGCGACGGGAGCGGCATCGTCTGGCGGTCGTACATACGCTGCTGGAACGGGAGCAGCGTGGCGAGCGTCATCGGATCGTGCGTGTAGAAGAAGGCGGGGGCAAAGGTCGCGCAATAGGCGGCGACACTCACCGCGCCGAGAACGAGCAGCGCCGGCACCGCCGCCAGCCCCGGCCAATGGCGATGCCCGCCCGCGTTGAGCGCGGCAAAGATCGACCGTTCCGTCCGCCGGGCATCGTGCAGGCGCAGCAGCACGAAACCGAGCGCGGCGCAGGCGATCAAGGGCGCTGCCGCCCATTTCGCCGCAACCGCGAGCCCGAGCAGCACCGCGCCGAGGATCCAGCGCAACCACGCCGAGCGCCCATCCGGTGCGCGCATCGCCCAGAGCAGCGCCGCGAGCCCGAGCATCACGAACGCCCCCATGAACCCGTCGAGCATCCCGATCCGCGCCTGGACGAACACCGTGAAGTTGAGCAGCGTGAACAGCGCCCCCAGCACCGCCGGGCGCACCCGCCCGAGCATCAGCCACAAAATCGCGAACACCGCGAGCACCGTCGCGGTCCCCGCGAGCGTCGAGAAGAAGCGCCAGCCGAGACTCGTGTCGCCGAGCAGCCAGATCCCGCCCGCGATGATCTCCTTGGCGAATAACGGATGCTCGATGTTGGTCGGGCCCGCGAGCGACAGCAGCGTCCGCGCGGCGGGGACGTAATGCGTCTCGTCGAACATCACCTTGGTCGGGATCGTCAGCCGATAGCTGAACAGCGCCTGCGACAGCAGCGCGAGGGCGGCGGCGGCGCGATACGGATGGGGTCGGGCGTCGCTCACGATCGTCTCTATCCCGCCGAAAGGATCGGCTTTCAAGCGGCGTTGCGGGCAGCCGACGGGATCACGGGCATTGACGCGCCCCGCCGCCACCCGGCAAAGCAGCGGCATGAAACGTCGTACCGGCCAGGACCAGAGCATCACCCGCCAATGGCGCCCCGCGACTCAGGCGGTGCGTGGCGGCACCGCGCGCAGCGAATGGGGCGAAACCTCCGAGGCGCTGTTCCTCACCTCGGGCTATGCCTATGATTGCGCGGCCGACGCTGCCGCGCGCTTTGCGGGCGAGCAGTCCGGCATGACCTATTCGCGGTTGCAGAACCCGACGGTCGAGATGCTCGAGAACCGCATCGCGTTGCTCGAGGGGGCGGAAGCGTGCCGGACGATGGCGACCGGGATGGCGGCGATGACCGCGGTGCTGCTGTGCCAGCTCCAGGCGGGCGACCATGTCGTCGCGGGGCGCGCCGCGTTCGGGTCGTGCCGCTGGCTGGTCGATACGCTGCTTCCCAAGTTCGGGATCGAGACGACCACGATCGACGCGCGCGACCCGCAGCAGTTCGAGGATGCGTGCCGCCCCAACACCAAGGTGTTCTTCTTCGAGACCCCCGCCAACCCGACGATGGACGTCGTCGACCTGAAGGCGGTGTGCGACATCGCGCGCGCGCGCGGGATCGTGTCGGTGGTCGACAATGCGTTCGCCACGCCCGCGCTCCAGCGCCCGATGGAATTCGGCGCGGACGTCACCGCCTATAGCGCGACCAAGATGATGGACGGGCAGGGGCGCGTGCTCGCGGGCGCGGTGTGCGGGACCGAGGCGTTCATCAACGACACGCTGCTGCCGTTCACGCGCAACACCGGGCCGACGCTCAGCGCGTTCAATGCGTGGGTTGTGCTCAAGGGGCTCGAGACGCTCGACCTGCGCATCCGCCGCCAGTCGGAGAATGCGCTCAAGGTGGGGAAATTCATCGAGGGGCGCGTGCCGCGCATCCTCCATCCATTCCTGGCGAGCCACCCGCAGAACGAACTGGCGATGCGCCAGATGGACGCCTGCGGCCCGATCTTCGCGTTCGAGGTCGCCGGGCGGACGCAGGCGCATGCGCTGCTCGATGCGCTCGAACTGGTCGACATCTCGAACAACATCGGCGATTCGCGCTCGCTGATGACGCATCCCGCCTCGACCACGCATTCGAGCGTTGCCGAGGACAAGCGGCTCGAAATGGGCGTGACCGAAGGGTTGCTCCGGCTCAACGTCGGGCTTGAGGACGCGGACGACGTGATCGCGGATATCGATCAGGCACTGACGGCGGCGGGGCTGTGAGCGCGCCGCAATACCGTGCTCCCGCGGGGGCAGGAGGCCAGGGTTACAAGCGGGCACTTGTGTTGCTTCGGGCTTCTGCCTTCGCAGGAGCACGCGATCGGAAAGAGTTCACCTCATGAAAGCCCTTTTCCCGCACGTCGCCGAAACGCTCGGCGTCACCGTTCGCGTCTCGGTCAGCTTCCTGCCCGAACAGTCCGAGCCCGAGCGGGGCCGGTGGTTCTGGGCGTATCACATCCGGATCGAGAACGATTCGCCCCGCACCGTGCAATTGCTGACGCGACACTGGATCATCACCGACGGCCGCGGTGCGCGGCATTCGGTCGAGGGCGAGGGCGTGATCGGCGAGCAACCGATGATCGAGCCGGGCGAAAGCTTCGACTATGTCTCGGGCTGTCCGCTCGCGACGCCGAGCGGATCGATGGTCGGGAGCTATCACATGCTCGGCGAGGACGGGGCGGGGTTCGATGTCGATATTCCGCGTTTTTCGCTGATCGCGCCTGCGGTGGGGGCGTGACGGTCTCGCCATGAAGCGTACGCATCTGCCCCTGAACGGTTTGCGCGTGCTCGATGCCGCGGCGCGGCACCTTAGCTTTACACGCGCGGCGGACGAGCTCGCGGTGACGCCGGCGGCGGTCGGGCAACAGATCCGCGCGCTCGAGGATACGCTCGGCGTGGTGCTGTTCCGTCGCACGACCAAGGGGCTCGAGCTGACGCCGGAGGGCGAGGGCGGTCTGGCTGCGCTGCGCCACGGGTTCCTCCAGTTCGAGGAAGCAGTGCGCGCAATGCAGGCGGGGCAGACCAGCAAATCGCTGACGATCGCGGCACCGCGCGACCTGACCGAGAAATGGCTGATGCCGCGTCTCGCCGACATCGCGCGCGACGATCCTGAACTGCGCTTCGTGCTGATCTCCGCGGATGCGTCCAACGCGAGCGCGGCGATCGACTTTACCGAGGCCAATCTCGATCTTGCGATCCGCTGGGGCGATGGCCCGGGCGAGCATGAGGGCGAGGCGATCCAGTCGGCGGGAATGGTCACGGTCGAGCGGCCCGGTGGCGGCGCGGCGACGCGGATCGCGTGGCCGGGGTGCGTCGACGATGACTCCGCCTCCCAGGTCCGCGTCGGCGATGCGGGGCTTGCGATCGATGCTGCCGCGCAGGGCCTCGGGCGCGCGACCGTGCCCGAATTGCTCGCGGCGGCGGATCTCGCGTCCGGGCGGATCGTCGCGGTGGAGGCAGCGAAGGCGTATCGGCTCGGCTACTGGCTGGTCGCGCCGCTTCCGCAGTGGCGGCAGAAGAAGGTCAAGACGCTCGTCGCCGCGCTGACGCGGTGAGGGATATCCCGGTCCTCGACACCCCGCGGTTGCGGTTGCGGGAGCGGA
>Ga0160428_1001409_pt1 | contig 18281 bp, 18 predicted proteins | sample SolpanmetagenomM_FD_108198 | JGI IMG/M metagenome (GOLD analysis project Ga0160428, IMG submission 108198) | Solar panel surface microbial communities from Lawrence Berkeley National Laboratory, California, USA - M | ecosystem: Engineered > Built environment > Solar panel > Unclassified ... | reverse complement strand
TCGAAGTTCGGGTCCTGACCGATCGCGCGGGCGGTGGTGGAGTCGTAGACCCGCAGCAGGCCGACCATGGTGGAGATGATCGAGCCCCGTTCCCGGTCCGGGGTCGCGATCAGCCCGAGCAGCTTCTTCACCGCGATCCCCGCCCCGACGTCGCCTGCCTTCTCGGCGGTGTCGAGGAGGGTCGCGACCTCATGCTGGGCCTCTTCGGTATCCGCGGCGAGGGCCCAGTCGGCGACCTGCCCGACTGTGGCGGCCTTGAGGTGTGCGGCGTAGAGCAGGACCTGGATCCAGTCCGTGGCCCGGCCGACGAAGTGCGCATCCTCGCCCTTGCCCTGCAGCGACGGCTCCGCCATCGTCTTGCCGACCTGCAGGGCGTCCTCCCACGTGTTGATCGATACGAGTGGTGACCAGCGGGCGGCGGTGACGCCGGGTGGGGTGATCTCGTCGCCGCCTGGGTCGAAGTGCCACACCCGCCCGCGTCTGGCGCGGACGGCGGCGGTGGCGTGGATGACGTCGGCCTTGATCGAGGACGACACGCACGCCCCCGGCGCGATCAGGATCGATGGAATCAGCACTGCAGAGGTCTTGCCCGACCCGGGCGGTCCGAGGACCAGGACTCCTCCTCGAGGTGGCGCGGTCACGACCGCGTCGCGCCCATCGACACTCCATCCGACCACGGCCCCAGGCGCCCGGCCCGTTTCGAACTCGATCTGCGTCGTCAACGCTGCAAGGGGATTTGAGGCGGCCATCACCTGCTCTGATACCCGCACCGGCCGCACTGACAGCTGCGACGTACGGCGGTGGGGGAATCGGGAGCCGAGGGCGTAGCCGGCGCTGTAGGCGACGAACGGGCCCGGGGTGAGCAGCCCCCAGCAGACCGCGATACCGGCCCGACGGTAGAACCAGCCCGTTCCCGCCCGGCCGCCACCGAGCCCGATCCCTGCGGCCGCGGCCAGGACGAGCAGGACCACGACGGCGGCTGTGACACCGAGCGCGGTGAGGGTGCGGCTGTTGTGGTCGGCGGCGAGGACGGCGACGAGCAGCAGCAGGAACCCGCCGAAGACGAACCCGAGCATCCCGGTCAGGATCGGGAACACGAGCAGCCAGCTGCCCGCAGCGCGAGGGGGCTCAGCGGGAAGCGCCGCGTGGCCGTCGGGCTGCGGTCCCCAACTCATGGTCGCGAGGCTAAGTCGAGCAGCAGACACCGCAGGCGGGTCCGGGAGGGAGCGCCGCTGACGGCGGCACTACTCGGCGGCGGGAGTGCCGCGTTGCTGCAAGCCTGCGGTGTCGGAGCCCGTAACCGCCCCCTCCACCCACAGTCGACGGGTGACCTTCGACTGTCCGGGGATGGGTTAAAGGTTGCTCGGCGTCGGCAGTCAGGTGTGGAGGCGGTGCACGGCTTGCTCGAGCTGGTCGAGTTCGACGGTCACGACGTGCTGCAGGATCGCGTGAGCGGTGTCCCAGTAGTGGTGCGCGAGTTGATCTCGAAACCGTGCGATCGCCGGCCAGTCCACCCCAGGCTCGGAGGCGAGGAGCTCCGGTGGGAGCGCTTTGACCGCCTCCCCGATCTCGAGCAGCCGAATCCGGACCGCGTCGAACACCAGCCCGTCGGTCAGGCCGCCCCGGGGGAGGTGCTGGCGAATGGCGGTGATGGCGTCCTGGATGTCGTCGAGACGTTCCTGGTCGCGGCGGCTCACAGCGGCACCAGCTCGTCCTGGATCTCCCGCGCTACTCGCTCCCGCAGACCGTCACGCGGCACGAGATCAACCTGAACGCCGAGGAGCGCTTCGAGATCGATCGCGGTCCGGGTCAGCTGCGTCAATCCGATCCCGGTCGGCAGGTCGACGAGCAGGTCGACGTCGCTGTCTGCGGTGTCAGTACCGCGGGCGACGCTGCCGAACACGGCTGCGTTGCGGTAGCCCCGCGTCTCCAGTAGCTCTCTCGCGCCTGCTCGGCGCCGCTGCACCTTACGACCCACCGGCCCCACGAACGGCGCCGAGTGCACTGGACGAGGTTTCAGGTCGAAGTCGAGGTCGAACCCTGCCGCAGCGACCAAATGCCGCAGCGATGGAAGCGTGGGTTCCCGTCGTCCCCGCTCGTAGGCACTGACCACGCTCTGCGGGACGCCCGCTCGCTGACCGAGCTCGACCTGAGACAGCCCAGCCTGGACCCGTGCAGCCCGTAGTACCTCTGCCCCGGCCGCCTCCATACCAGGAATATAGCGGATCGCTACTATTGCGGTGGGGAGCTTCGGCTCGAGTGACCGCCTGCGGACCCGTGCGGGTCAAGACGATGGCTTCCGCCCGCTCGTGTGCTGGGCCATCCGCACCCGTTTCCGCGCCGGGCGCGGCTCTTGTTCCTCTGCTACTTCTGACGTCGCCGAGACGACCAGCACCGTAAGAGCAAGGCTGAACAGGTCCGCCAAGAACAGTCCCCACGCCACGAACGCGGACGGGCCAGGTAAGCCACCGAACTGCTGTCCGATCACGACCATCAGCAGACCGCCGATGCTGCAGGCAATCGCCAACAGGATCGATGCCCGGTACGGACGGATCCGCCGCAGCCGGACGTGAACCGATGGTCGGAGTTGCACGACCGCGATCAGCACCAGCGGGAACACCGCCGACAACGTCGCACACACCTCACTGGGCATCCCCGCACCCTGCAGTACCGCACCGACGACGCCCCATCCAGAACAGGCAGGGGATCGTCCACGCCGAGATCCTGTGGCTTGGCCATCATGCGATCGATCGATTGCGGGGTGGCTTCGCCAGTAGCGTTGCCGGCCGGGCATCGTGCCCAGGAAATGGAGGGCGTCCGGATGGCGCAGAAGTACGTGGTGCAGGTCATCGACGATCTCGACGGCACCGAGCTCGATCGGGACGATGTCGAAGAGGTCCACTTCGGGCTCGAGGGCCGCTCTTACGTCATCGACCTCTCTAAGACCAACGCCACCAAGCTCCGCGACACCCTTTCCCGGTATGCCGACGCTGCCCGCCGCGACCAGGTCGCCGGCCGCGGGACCACGTCCCCGAAGACGAACAGCGGGCGGAAGGACCTCGAGCAGGCCCGGGAATGGGCCAACGCCAACGGCCACTCCGTCTCCAGCCGCGGCCGCGTCCCCAAGACCGTCCTCGACGCCTACGACGCTAACCACTGACGCCGTACCCAACTTGAACGGGCACCGCTGGCTGCGGCTCAGCGCCGTCAGCGGCCCCGGTCCTGATCTCGGCCACGGTCGGACTCCCGGCCCCGTCGACGAGCGGCCTCCAACCGGGCAGCGAGCTGCTGCTCCTCGCTCAACTTCGGTGACGCCGACGGCACCTTGGTGAGCGGCGCCATCCCAGCAGATGCGCGAGCTGCGACTGCCGTGAAGTGTGCGAGCTCCGCGGCCCGCTTCCCGGTCAGCTCGGTCTGCTTGTCCCGGTACCCCTCCCGCTCAGCAGCCACCGGGGTCCGCACCCGAGTCGCCGCCCGCTGCCTGGGTGCCTCGGTCAGTCCGTAGTCCTGCTCCAGCTGCTTCGCGGCGGACTGGGCTTGCCGGAAGTCCTGCCGCGCATGCCACACCTGCCCGGTCTCCGACACCCTCGAGGTGACGATGTGGACGTGGTCCTCCCCGTGCCGGACCACCACCCAGGGATGCTGGTCGAACCCCATCCGCTCCGCAAACGTCTGCCCCGCATCCGCCCACTCCTGATCGCTCAACCTGCGGTCACCAGGCGCGGACCGGAGTGAGGTCTGCCAGATCGCGTTCTTGATCTCCGGCCGCGTCCCCTGCGCCGCCCGCAGATCCTGCGCCCACCGAGAACCGGACCGATCGCCCTCGCGACCAAGGTTCCCGCCGATCACCTGCCCACCCCGGACCACGTCCCACTCCGCCCGATAGACGTGCTCGTTCGCCTTCCCCGGACCGTGCAGGTACGCCGCGATATCCCCGACCCGGGATCCGCGGGTGATCTTCGCGATCACCGACCCAACCCACCCAGCTGGTCCCGCACCCGTCCCAACTCCACCTTCGTCGCCTGGATCACCTGCAGGGCCGTCACCTGATCGACCTGCACAGGTCCACCCTTGGCAGCCACGTTCAACCCTCGCGCAACCTGGTTCAGGTTCGACCCCACCCTCGACAACTCCGCGCGCAGCGCTTCCAGCTGCGCACCCGTGTCAGCCGAAACCGGCGCTGGGTCGCGGCGGCCGTCGAGTCGGCTCGTGATGGTCTCGCGCACCCATCGCCCCATCTGACTTCGACCGCCTGCAGTCGCCGCGGCCGTCCACCGCGCGTGCTCCGCCGGCGTCAACCGAACCGCGACCGTCACCGTCCGCTCACCCCGCGGACCCGACCTACGGACGGTCCCCGGCGCAGCGTCCGCTGGAGTCTCTTCCCCAGACGACTCCAACGGACGCACCGGCTGCACGTGCGGGGACAGGGGAGCCGGCGCCGCAGACGGTACGCCCTCCACCACACCGCTCGGCGTGCGCGGGTCTTCCGCCTCCGCGCGAACGGAGTCAGGGCGGCGCCGGAACAGGCGACGACCAGTCGAGTCAGCCATGACGAGATGCCTTTCTCCTTGCAGCGGCGCCCCAGCGCCGCTGCAAGGAGATTCGAGACGCGTTCAGCGGCTCGAACCGCCCCGCAGGGCAAGGGACTGGTGTGAAGCGAGCGCTAGCGAGCGTAACGCCAGTCATACCTTGCATCGCTCTCCCGCTGTCCGACAACGGAGGAAACAGCCAGCGGGAGGGCACGGCGCGGCACCGGCGCGGGGAGCCCGTTTAGGGCCCTCCCCGCGCCGGTGCCGCGTGCCGCCGAAGGTGGCATCGGTTGGCCCGGCTCAGGGCCAACAGCTGGTACCGCCACCCCCGGCACACCACCTCACGTGGTGTTCGTCAGCAGCAGCGGTTGCGCGGTGCGGTGGCTGCACCGGCCCTCGCGCTGGGGTCCGACCTCCCCGAGTATTTTTCGAATCTTTCGATTAGACTCGGAGGACCGAAGGGGCCACGACATGACCACGACTGCCAAGAAGCCACGACCGAAGACCTACCTGCCAACCGATTTCGACGAGACCGACCTCCAGAACTTCATCCGACTCACTGAACACTTCGCCAACAAGCAGACCCGACTGATCTCCTCCGACGACGAACAAGTCCTGCTTCCCGAGCAGTTCTTCGATGTCCTCCGCCGCGTCGCCGACGCCCTCGCCAGCGGGCGCGGCGTCGCCGTCATCCCACAGGAGACGAAGCTGACCACCCAGCAGGCCGCCGACATGCTCGGCATCTCCCGCCCGACGCTGGTGAAGCTGCTGGAGACCGACCAGATCCCGTTCGAGAAAGTCGGCCGCCACCGACGGGTCACGCTGCGAAATCTGACCACCTACCGCGACCGAGCACGCACCGAGCGTCGCGCCGTCCTGCGGCAAATGGCCAGGGACGGCCAAGAGGCCGGCCTGGACACTTCAGGCCCGCAGGACCTCCCCGTCAGGAAGTAACCACCGATGGCTTTCCCCGTCTTCTTCGACACGTGCTCGATCTACGGATCAGTGCTGACCGACCTCATCCTTCGCCTGGCCGAAGGCGGGGCGTTTCGCCCCCTGTGGTCGCAGCACGTGTTGCAGGAGCTCGAGGAGAACCTCGCCGAACGCATCGGTCAGGACGCCGCCGCGCGCCGCGTCGGGTTCATGCGCCGCGCGTTCCCCGATGCCGAAGTCACCGGGTACGAGCTGCTGATCGACACCATGGCCAACGATCCGAAGGACCGGCACGTGCTGGCAGCAGCGGTCTGCGGGAATGCTGCGGTGATCGTCACCTTCAACCTCGACGACTTCCCTGACTCGGCGCTGTCGTCGTTCGACATCATCGCGATCCATCCCGACGAGTTCCTCCTCGACCAGTTCGATCTCTACCGGTCCCTGGTCGTGGAGGTCTTCGAGGACCTCGCCGACACCTACGAGCGGCCGCCGATGACAGTCGAGCAGCTGCTCAGTTCCCTGGAACTGATCACGCCGCAGTTCGTCGCGGCGGTGCGGGGCGAGTTCTGATGCGTACGCACCTCAGAAGCATTCGGGCGTCCGCCCGAAGCGCGGCCGTCCGCACCCGCGGGCGCCCGCTCCACGAGCAGGAACACGCCTCCCGCAGGTCGATGCGGAAGGCGTGCGGGCGCACTTGGACGGTGAACGCCCGAACGTATCCCACGCGGGTGGGGAAGGAGGAAGCCCCATGACCAAGGGACACAGCTCAACTGGCGGCGGTCGGACCGGGAAGGCAGCCGCGAGTGCGGCCGCCAAGATTCTGGCCAGCCCGCGCTCGACCAAGGCCGAGAAGCAGGTCGCTGCCAGCGACCTCGCGCAACGACGCAAGTAGCGCATCACCGGTGGAGCCGGATCGACCGCCGGCTCCACCACCCACGCTCATGCACTGACAGACCCCAAATCAACGGGCTTCGATAATGCCCCGTCGGCCGTCCGTGACCTGGTCAGATAAGAGGCACCGAGTCCGCGGCCGGATCATGGTGCGCTGACTCAGTGCGCGCGTCGCCTTCTGTGGCCTCGCAAGCGTCGCCGTCTGGTTCGAGGTGTTCGGGTGTGCGCTTCGCGGTAGCAGGTCTCGAGTAGCCATGCCAGCGCGCTGCTGGTTGCGGGGTCGAACCGGGGTGCGCGGATCCAACTCGTGACGTACACCGCGATGACCATGTGATCTCGCGCCGGCTGGCGGTCGAGGGCGAAGTGCGCGAACCGCAGGACTACGGAGATGGTGCGGTCGAAGAACGCTATGAACGCGTCACGGTCCCCATCACCGACCCGCACGACGAGTTCCTCCAACGACGGCTCCACCCCACCTGCAGGACCGGCGATGCCACACATGTATTGGGTTCGATGCCGCAGCTCCGTGCCGGCTGTCCAGATCGCGGCGTGCAGCACGCGCGTCTCGAGCTGCGGCAGGTGCGCCCCAAATGCGCCCTGTCGGCGATGACTTGCCCCTCTTGCCGCAAGAAGCGGGGTGAGATCAGGGTGCGGCCAGGCTTGCCGGGCACCGTGGGATCCGTCGAGCGGGAGGACGAGACGGCGTGCATGTAAGCGAGATCATGGGCACTCGTGCCCGCGAAGGGGTCGGAACCCGACGCGTCGGGGTCGAGTTCCCGGAGAGGCAACAGCACCGGGTGATGGCCGCCGCCGTAGACCTCTACCGCGAGCTCGGGGTTGACGTTGAAGTTGAAGGTCGACGGATCTTCGTGCAGTGCGGGCCGGGGATCGCCGTGCCGCTGATGGGTCTGCTGGAGCGTCGCACCGGACACATCGGCTTCAACGAATAGTGGAACTAATCGGGTCAATCAACCCGGACGATTGCCCAGAACTGGCGGCGTTGCTCCCGTGCTTCAAGCTCGAGGCGGTTGCGTCGAACGGCGGCGAGGGCGATCTCGGTTTCCATTCGATGTCGCAGCAGACCTGGCGCGGCGCCCCATTGCGCGAGCCATACGCGCGCAGCGTCCTCGTCGAGAGCGATGTTGACCGCCTCGAGCGTGTGATCGGGCGGCTGGTCCAGGGGCATTAACCGATGGTCTCTCCACCATTGAGGCGGGACCAGAGGAAGGTGAGCAACGCGCCCGTCTCTGTCCAACCTTGTCGTACTCCACTGCGGGAACTGGCCTGGGAGCAGCGCTGGCAGGGCAGTTGGTGGGTTCGCGGCGGTAGTCGCGGGTAGCGTCGGGGTTCGTGCTGCAGAACCGGTACGGCGACACGGAGTACCCGGTTCGAGACCGGTGGTCCTCGGCTCGGATCTACCGGCAGGCCCTGCTGCGCGTCCGACCCTCATGGGCCGCGACGCGGAACCTGTTCTGGATGGCACCGGCGATCGTGCTGCTGGCGGTGCTGTTCATCAGCACGGACGGATTCAACAATGTCCCCACCGGGGACCGCCTCGGCGTGCTCATGCTGGCCGAGATCGGCGGGTTCGCTGTCCTGATCGCGATCGGGCTGACCGCGGCGACCTTGGTCGATCGGCGGAAACCCCGGCTGGAGCAGCAGCGGTACTGGAACATCACCAGCATCACGCCGGTGACCGGTCGCCGGCAGCAGCTGCTGGCGCTTGATTCGCAGTCCGACTACGGGTACGGCGGGTGGAACTCCACGCTCGATTACGCACCGGCCTGGTCCCGCATGCCGACCACCGCGCAGCAGCGTCACCAGGAGAACCCGAAGTGGCAGCCGTTCTACACGATGCCACTGCTGGAGACCGACCAACTCCGCGCGCAGCTCGACACCCAATGGCACATCGCCTCGAAAGCCGACCTGCAACTCTTCATCGCCGACGCCCTCTCGGACCGCAGCCTGTCCGCGAAATACGCGCAGGTTGCCCACGGTGAGCAGGGCGACCGGATGCTTGCCCGCCTCAGCTCCCTCACCGGAGTCAACGAGTGGGACCTCCGCGCGCTGACCGTCCCGATCGATGGCGAACCAGCCCGCGCGCTGTGGGCTGCCGACTCTCAGCGGGCCGTGTCCGTGATCCGCATGGGGCACCTCGCCGACATGATCGACACCAGCACGGCGTGGGAGCTCATCGAGCACGCCGCAGGACCCGGCACCTCGCTCTTCACCGGTTGGGACGAGTTCTGGGGAAACGTCCGCGTCGGCATCGCGTTCCTCACCGACAGCCTCGAAGCCATCCAACGCTTCGATCACACCCTCCAGCAGCTGCAAGCCAGTACCTGGCCGGCAGCCCACCTGCCCTTCCCCGTCTCCCCGGTCCCAGCGCAATTGCCCCTCGACCCCACACCGAACAACAAACCGGTCTCCGAGGACTAGCGACGCTGAACACGGCCACCTCGTGGACGCGCTATTGGCACTGCGGCGGCTGAAACGCGCGGTGCGGTACCCGGCTGTGGCCGCGGAGCGCTCATCTGGGCTCGGAGGGCTGCGATCGCGGCTGCGATCGCAGCGGGGTCCTCAGCAGCGAGCTGACGACGGCGTTCGGCGTCTTCGATCAGCCATGCCGCTACCGGCCGGGGCTTGGTTGCACGCGCGCCGGACGGGGAAGTGAGCTGCTTGGCCGCGCCAGTGAGCAGCCAGTTCAGGTAGCCGAGCGGATTGCGTTGGACGGCAGAGTCGGGCACTACGTGTCCAGTGGCGCGGTTGTGCTGCTCTAGTACCCGCAGTAGTCGGGTGGCAGTCCAGCCAGCGTCGGCATCAAGGTCGTGGCGGTGCAGCAACTTCGCAAGGGCGCCGATATGTCGGTTCCGGGCCAGCCACGGCATCCGTTGAGCGAGCTGGGCGGCGAGGCGTTGCACCCCAACCGGGATCGGTGTTCTCGAGGAGGGTTTTCTGCGCGCGGTCACGCGCGTTGACGACTTCTTTGAGAGGTGAGGTTGTGGGGGGTGGTGACCCCTGCGGGGTAGCTGGACATTCTCCACAGGCACCAGAGCGACGGCCTGTTTCGGGCTAATCAGCGCCCGGGTAGATGCAGCACGGAGCTGGCTGGCGCCGTGCCGAGCCCGGGCGGCAGCGCGTTCGGCAAGGGTGAGGTAGCGGCCGGCCCAGACGGTGACGGCGAGGCCAAGGCGTTCCAGCAGGGTCCGGGCGCGCTGCACCGTCTTGGCCGACATCCCCAACTGGGCAGCGACGGTGTCGTGCGCGGTCGCGACGTTGCGGCCGGTGCGGACGTCCGCCACTGCCGCGTCCGCGGCCGCGACGCGGAGCAGGGTGTCGACCGCGACATGCGCAGCAGCTCGGGCGGTTTCGCCTTCCGGGGTGCGGACGGTGGCGGCGACCTGGGTCAGCCACCGGGTCCGGTCGGTCCATGCCGGGTGGCGGGAGTAGGTCCCGGCAGTAAGGGGTGGGGTCCAGGACGGGGGCCGCCGACCATCTGGCGATGGCCGGCGATCGAGGCTCGTGGAGGCATGCGTATGAGATGCGGCGACACGTGCCCGGGGGGCTCGTGCAGGCGCAGAAAGGTGAGGTACGATCTCGCCAACTCGAATCTTTGGGTTCGAGGAACGACGAAGACCCGGCTACCAACCGGAACTTCGACTCGGAACCGCTCACACCCGGGTTAGGTCGCCAAACTTCGGCCGGGATGAGCGCAGAGCTTGAGGCCCGCCACCAAGTGGCGGGCCTTCTGCGTTTAAGCGGCGTTGATAGGCAACTCCAGCGCGCTGAGGTCCGTGGTTTTAGGGGCGTACTGCGGCAGATCAAGATCGATGGCGAGGACTGTGGCCAGATAGTCACTGACCGACAGTCCGAGCTCCGCCGCCTTCAGGCGAGCTGCAGCAGCAAGTGCGGTGTCTGCTCGGGTACCTAACAACTCGCGGGCGCCCTTGGTCCTACGTCCCATGTGCTCATCAAACCGAGGTTTAGTAACAGTTACGAGTCCTGCGCGGCGTGTCGGGCAAAGAAAATGTCATCGGTGTAGTTCGCACTCCTCCGAAGCGTTGCTCGACGGCGACCACCCCAGGCAGTGGCTTCGCCTGGGTCGAGTTACCCCTCCTCCTGCGCCAGCGATCGGCTGCGCGATGGGGGCAGCAACCAACACGCCGCGTAGGGGTGGACTCAGAGCTTCTTAACGTGGTTTTCTCATGAACGAGAACCACCACTCCGGTGGAGCGGAGGATGCAGTGACGCGTCGCACGGGCAGCTCGACTCGAGGTTTCTTTTCGGGCGCCGCGCTCGCGACCGGAGTGCTGGTGGTTGCGGGCGTCATCGTGCCGCTTGGTACGGACGCCCAAGCCGCTCCGCATGCTGCTGCAGCGCTCGGCTCGGCCACTAACGGTGGCGAAGCTCCTGATTTAGTCACGGCTCGGATCAATGCGGCGCTGACGCACAAGCCGGTCGAGGTGCTTTCGCTGCGTACGGAGTCGACGCGGACGTTTCTGACTCCGCAAGGGCGAGTGCGCCAGGAGGTGGCGTCGGCGCCGGTGCGCGTGAAGGATCAGTCGGCGAAGGATGGTTGGCGTGACGTCGATCTTGATCTGGTCGAGCAGGACGGTGCGCTTCAGCCCAAGTCCGCGCTTGTCCAGACGAAGTTCAGCGCCGGTGAGAAGGCTGACGCTGAGGCGCCGCTGGCTTCGCTGACGACCGCTGCAGACGACTCACTCTCTGTCGACTGGGCGGGCCGGCTTCCGGCTCCGACGATCGATGGCAACACGGCAACCTATGCAGACGTCGCACCCGAGACGGACTTGGTTGTCACCGCGACGAGGTGGGGGTTCGAGCAGGACTTCGTCATCAAGTCGAAGCCCGCGAATCCTGATGCGCTGCAGCTGCCACTGCAGGTCACGGGCGAAGGTCTCCAGGTTATGGACGGCGATGCCTCGGACACCTCCGGGATGCGGATTCTTGACGATAAGGGTCGACAGGTCGGGACGGTGGGTGCAGCGGTCACGACGGACTCTTCGCCGCGCAGCGACGATCAGGTGTTGTCCGAGCTGAAGCTTGCTCATGCGTCCGGGTCGGACGTCATCACGATCACGCCGGACGCGGATCTGTTGACCGATCCCTCCACCGAGTACCCGGTGACGGTTGACCCGACGTTCACCGTCAACTCGGCGGCGGACATTAGCGACACGTTCGTCCGGTCAGACGCGGCCTCCACCAACTACGTCAGCTCGGCCGAGCTGCAGGTGGGCACGTACAACAGCGGTACGGCGAAAGCTCGGTCGTACCTCAAGTTCAAGGGCGCCAGGACCTATGGCAACCGCATTTGGTCGGCGTCTCTGAAGTTGTGGGAGTCCTACTCGTACAACTGCACTCCATCCGATCTTCGCGTCTATGGCGCGAGCTCCACGGATCTGGCGAACGCGACATGGAACTCTCTCCAGCCAGTGGTCGACACGAACACGCTCGACACTGTCACAGCCGCTAAGGGGTACTCCTCCTCCTGCGCCGCAGGTTGGGTCACCTCTGACGTCAGCCTGGCCACCTCGGAGCAGACGAAGAAGGGCGTAGATCACTACAACTACGGTCTGCGCGCGAGCGAGACCAGTAACACGGGTTGGAAGAAGTTCTCCTCTTCCGATGGCGCGCACCCGCCCGTCCTCTTTGTCGACTACGACGTACGCGAGACCCCACCGACGACCTACGGGATTGATGGAGCCGCGCAGTACGGCGGCGCCAGGTATGTTGGCAGTCTGACGCCAACCTTTTCGGCAGTAGTTATGAGTCCGGGTGCCGCATACCTCGGAGTCGCATTCGAGGTCTTCAACGGCTCCGATGCCGCAACGGCCACTCGAGTGGCGAGCTGCACCACGCTGGCGCTCCCCGGCCAGACAGCCACGTGCACCCCGTCCACGACCCTGCCCGACAACGCCTCTCTCTTCCTGCGGACCAGGCTCCAGGAAGATGACTCGGCAGATCCGCCATCGTTCTCGGCCTGGACAGCGCTGTCCGCGTACAGCTTCAAGACGGCAGCGACCACCCCGCCAGCCCCGACGATCTCCTGTCCCAACAGCAACGGATCCTGGGCTCAGACTGCGCCAACGTCGGCGCCGAGCTGCACCGTGACGGCAGCGACCTCGGGTGGGCTCTCCGCGCCGATGAAGTTGACAGTGCAGGTCGACGGCAGCACTCCGACGACCTCGACATTCGATGTCGGAACCGGCAAGCAGGTGCAGGTGACGGTGCCCAAGACCGACGGCCCGCACACGATCACCGCTCGGACCTTCGCTGCGCCGGGTCAAACCCACGCGGCCGCGACGAGCTACACCTTTGGCTACGGAACGCCCGGTATCTCCTCCCCGAGCGACGGCAGCGTCACGACGGGGACGGTCGCGGTGTCGGCCGCCGCGCCGCCTCGCGGCGCGTCAACCGTGACCGCGACCCTGAACTGGCGGGCGGGAGGAACCTCGACGTGGAGCAGCGACGTCGCGATCAGTGGAACCGCGTTGCAGACCGGGGACGGCAGCCAGCCGGTGAACGTGAACCGGTTCGGGTGGTCCTCGTTCGACGCGACCGGTGCGGGTCTGAATCCGCGGCGACCGACGCTGCTGGAACTGCGAGTGTGCTTCACCTACTCCGGCACCGGCCCGCAGTGCACGAAAGCAGCTTCGGTACTCCGCGTCCCGCACGCCTTCGGCGACGGCTTCCCGACCAGCGACGCCGGGCCGGGCACGGTCGCGCTCTGGACCGGAGAGCTGACCCTCGATGACACCGACGCAAACATCACCACGAACCTCGGCCAACTCACCATCTCCCGCAGCCACGCCACCTTCCAGGACCCGCAGGACGCGATCACCGGCGTCTTCGGGCCCGGCTGGACCGCCTCGTTCGGCGACACCGGCACAGGGCTGCAGGTCGCGGACTCCACCACGATCGACGGCACCATCGCCCTTAGCAGCGACGGTGAGGACCCGCTGGTCTTCCGCCAGCCTGGCGCCGGCACTGCCAAGACCCCGACCGGCACCTACGTCCCGGTCGACGAGACCACCAAGACCAGCGGCTCGACCCTGAAGGTGACCGGCAGCGGTACCGGGCTGCGGCTCACCTTGACCAACGTCAACGGTGCTGTGGATGTGTGGACGCCTGTCGACTCGTCCGCAAACAAGCTCGCCTGGACTCCGTTGTCGAGCGCGCAAGCCGCGGACCACTCCACCGAGACGTACAGCACCGACCCCCTTGGCCGCGTCACCCGGATCCTCGCCCCGGTTCCGGCGGGCGTCACGTGCGGTACCGGCACCGACCTCGCCGCCGGCTGCAGCGCGCTGCAAATCACCTACTCACCTGCCAGCACCATCAATCCGACCGGCAGCAGCACCGGCGCCTTCCAAGGCCGTGTCGCCTCGATCGCCTACCAGAGCTGGGACCCGACCACCTCGGCGATGGCCACCACCACCGTTACCACATACGCCTACAACGCCGACGGTCGTCTCGCGACCGCGACCGACGCCCGGCTCGGTCTCTCCACGCGCTACGAGTACGCCCAGTACGGCAGCAGCGTCGCGATTACCAAGATTACCGACGACGGCTACGCCCCCTACACGTTCAATTACGACACCACCGGCGCCACCCCGCGGCTGAAGAACGTGCAGCGCGCCGGCGCGAACAGCGGTGACGCCACCGCAACCATCGCTTCCTACGTTTACGGCATCCCGACGAGCACCAGCGGTCTGCCCGACCTGTCCGCGACCCAGATCGCCAAGTGGGGGCAGACCGGCGTCCCGACTGCCGCCTATGCCGCTTTCGACATGGACCACCCTGTGACCAGCACTACTGCGTCCGGCATCGCCACAACCGACTGGCCCTACGCCTACATCCAGTTCACTAACGACGACGGCTATAGCACCAACACTAGCCAGTACGGCGCCGGCCGCTGGCTGACCTCCGCCCAGTTCTACGACGCCGACGGCACCCCGACCAGCAGCCTCGATCCCAATGACACCGCAGCCGCCGCAGCCGGTACCGCCAACGATCTTTCCGCTGGAAAGTCCATCACTCGCTACAACGGCGACATCAAGGCCGCCGACGGCAGCGTCATCATCCCCGCTGGCAGCTACGTCACCGACACCTGGAGCCCCGTCGTCACTGCCACTACCGGCGGTAACCCGACAACTGTCCGGATCCACACCCACTACGACTACGACCAAGGTGCGCCCAACGGCGGGATTAACCCCGCGACCGGCTTGCCCTACCAGCTCGTCACCACCACCACCGTCGGCACCAGCGCTTCGGCTGCCACCAGTGAGAACCCGAATGACGTGCTCCCAGCCGACCTGCAGACCACGGCCGTTACCAAGAACGGCTACGACCCCATCGATAGCGCCTCACCGACCGGCACAACCTCGGGCTGGACGCTCGAAACCCCAACTACCAGCACCACAGTGATGCCGAACAGCGCCGACAACGTCGTCCGCACGACTCGCTACGACGCCGACGGCAACATCCTCGAGACCCGCGAACCCGGCTCCAACGGCGGCGATGCAGGCGCCACCGTCACTATCACCTACACCGCTGGTGCCAACAGTGCCGACAGTGTTTGCGGCAACAAGCCCCAATGGGCCGGTCTACCCTGCTGGAGCGGTCCGGCCACCGCCCCCGAGACCGGGGTGGACATCGCCGATACTCGCACGACGGGTTACACCCGCTGGCTCGCCCCCACCAGCACCCTTGAGACCTCTGGCACCGGCAGCAGCCAGGCGACCCGCACCACCAACCGCAGCTACCTCGCCGACGGACGGCTCGACCGCACCACCATCACCAGCAGCGGCATCACCGGCTCGGCCGCCGTCCCCGCCACCAAAACTCTCTACGACACCACGCGGAAAGTTCCTCTCGGCACCGCGAACCTCGACAGTGGCGGACAGACCACCAGCAGCGTCACCAAGACTCTCGACGACTGGGGCCGTACCAAGACCTACACCGACGCCAGCGGCGCCACCACCATCACGAGTTACGTCGCCCCGGGCACGTCCGGAGCGGGCAGCATCGCCTCCGTCGCGACCCCGAAGGGCACCAGCAGCTACAACTACGACGGCACCGATGCCGCTGGCAAAACTGAACGACGCGGGCTCCCCACCCGTCTCACCGTGACCGGCCTCGGCACCTTCACTGGCGCCTACAACCCTGACGGCAACCTCACTACCGAGACCATGCCCGCTGGCCTCACTCAGAACCGCTCTTACGACAACGTAGGCCGGATCACCGGTACCACCTACGCAGGGCAAGGCGGCACCTGGCTCGGCTACACCCGCACCTACAACCCCGCCGGTCAAACCGACACCGATACCGACACCACTGGCCGCCTAACCACCTACAGCTACGACCGCGCCGGCCGTCTCACCACTACCGGAGATATCAACACCGCCAGCGACGGCACTACCAGTTGCACCACCCGCGGCTACACCTTCGACCCACGAGGCAACCGCACACGTCTTACTACCAACAGCGCCACCGCCTGCGCTAGCGGAGGCACCGCCACAACCTGGGCGTACGACGCGTACTCCCGACAAACCAGCGGCGCCAACACTAACGGCACTTATGCCTACGACCCCTTCGGTCGCCAAACCACCGTCCCCGCTGCCGACAGCGCCAACAGCCGCAACAACGACACCACCCTCACCTACTACGACACCGACACCACCCGCTCCATCACGCAGTCCAGCACGACCACCACCTACGCCATCGATCCCATTCGGCGCCGCAGCACTGCCGCCACCGGCTCTACCACTGTCACCAACAGTTATGCCGACGACAGCGACAACCCCGCCTACAGCACCACTACCACCGGTACTACTAGCCGCTACGCGATCGACCTCACCGGCTCAGTCGCCGCAAACATTGACACCAACGCCACCACCACCAACGGCACCCTCCTCCTCGCGGCTCTCACAGGTGCCGTCACTGCGACTGTCGCAATTCCAGTCAACGGCGACGCCACCGGCCTCACCAGCTACACCACCTATGACGAATACGGCCGCACCACCCGCACCCCCGCCACCGGTACCAACACCTACGCCTGGCAAGGCACCGCGCAACGACAGGTGACAGATAGTGGCCTTACCCTCATGGGCGCCCGCCTCTACAACCCCGCTACAGGGCGCTTTACGAGCCCAGATCCGGTTGTCGGCGGAAACGAGAACGCCTATAACTACCCAGACGATCCCCTTAACGTCTCCGATACGTCAGGGACTCAATCTACCTACTTCGATGTCTACAATAGAAGTCGCACCCCTTACGTCGCTTTCTTGACCGAAGCAAGATTTATTCATGCAACGGGGGACCGAGGTGCCGATCACCTGTTGTTCTCTACGATGTGGAAGATCTACAAGGGGGGCAGCAACCACAGGCACGTAGGTTTCCGCTCTTTCTTCAACAGCGTTCTTAGGACTGTATTCCGACAGGATCACAAGCCCAAGGTGAATACGCGACACCACTCAATGAACTTCATCGCTGAGGTTTCAGTAGTCGAGCATCATCAATTCTATGCGGTAAGTTACAACTACCGAGTTGAAGTCGCCATGGTTAACAACAGCAAGCAGGAGATAGGAATGGGCCTGTACTTCATCACGACCGCGTGGGCGCACTACACTGGATTCAATATAATCTAGCTATCAGGGGAAGAATGATTTTTGACTACTCCATCACTGGACCTGCATGGGCCAGCGTTCATATTGAGTGGGGCGCGAGCGCCACGGACATAGTCGTAGAACTACTTACAGACGCGCCACGGAACCTATTAGAAGCCATCATACTGCTCATTGACGGCGCGGAAGAAAGCACCTGTGAGTGGGCATACGAGCCCGGCGAGACTCGCTGGCGCCTTCGACGACTCGAAAACGACCTCGTGGAAGTTCGAATCGTGAAGTTTGCGCTCTCCGAATTCCACGCTGAGCGTCTACTCTCGGACGGAAGTGGGCAGTTGGTTTTTGTGACTAGTGGTTCATTCTCCGAATTTATCGCTGCAATTGTCGACGGACTGCGACGCGGCTTCGCGGAGGCAAACGCAGAGTATGTTGAGGAGGACGCGCCGGGCTCTGTTTTGCCAGAGTTCTACCTAACGAATTTAACAACCTGGATTCGCGATCGTCGAGTCGTGACGCCGCCTGCATAACGAGTGCAAGAGGGGCTCCCTCCGATCATCGGCCACTCGCGTGCTGAACACGACTTGGCGGCTGATGCGTGCAGCTACTCGTGTCGCAGATGCGCTCCCCTCCCTGAGGGCGCCGCCGAGTTTCTGCATAGCTCGGCGCGGTCGTTGCTCGGTGTTACGTCTCGGTGGGCGAGATCGTAGGCAACGGGCATTCCCGCCACGACCGCGGTCAGCGAGTGCGTAACTGTACTCGCCGCCCAAACACTCGGATAGCCAAGTCGAGTCGCTCAGCACGCGGCCAGAGAGGGCCGACGTCACCACCGCGTCTCGCAACCGATTGGTAGCGAGACAGCCGGAGGCGAGACAGCCTCGGGTGGCGCCGCGCCGTATGAGTGCGTCTTGCAACTCGGTCTTGCAAGCGGCCGCTTCTACCGCTGACCGCGAGGTTGCTTGCGAGACAGGTGAGGAGCTCAGGCGTACGCCACCTCCACGGCAGCCCGTGGGCGGTCATCAACGCCGTCACAGACCGTCGCTCTCGACCCGTCCGGCGTGAGTGCCAGGTTTGTGAGGGTCAACTGACGGGGACACGCCGAGTTAGCTTCTTGTTTCTGGGTTGAGGGTGGACAGACGCGAAGTCGTACGTAACTCTCAGCCCACGTCTACGTAGAGGTAGGCGTCTTGTGGGGGACGGGGTCGGTGATGGCTGGTCGGTCTGGTGTCGGGCGTTGGGTTGGTGCTCGTGGTGCGGTCGCTGCGGGGTTGGCGGCGTTGCTGGTCGC
>Ga0160428_1001407_pt1 | contig 18292 bp, 11 predicted proteins | sample SolpanmetagenomM_FD_108198 | JGI IMG/M metagenome (GOLD analysis project Ga0160428, IMG submission 108198) | Solar panel surface microbial communities from Lawrence Berkeley National Laboratory, California, USA - M | ecosystem: Engineered > Built environment > Solar panel > Unclassified ... | reverse complement strand
GCCCGGCGGATGATGTCGGCGGCCGAGCCCTGGATCGGCGCGTTGATCGCCTGCCGCTCGACGCTGGCGCGCTCGGACGGGTTGTTGGAGCGGATCTGCGGGTAGTGGCAGACCCGGCCGAACAGGGTGGTCACGTAGCCCTTGTCCCGGCAGCTCCGCTTGGTGGTGTCGATGTAGTCGCGGATCCCCGGGAACTGCTCGAAATACTGCTTGATGAACGCCGAGGCCTCCTCGCGGCCGATGCCGAGCCGGTCGGCCAGCCCGAAGGCCGAGATGCCGTAGATGATGCCGAAATTGATGGTCTTGGCCCGGCGCCGCAGGTCGGGCGTCATCTCTTTCAGCGGCACGCCGAACATCGCCGACGCGGTCGCCGCGTGGATGTCGATGCCGTCCTCGAACGCCTTCCGGAGCTCCGGGATATCGGCCATGTGGGCGAGGAGCCGCAGCTCGATCTGCGAGTAGTCCGCCGAGATCAGCCGGTTGCCGGGCGCGGCCACGAAGGCCCGGCGGATGCGCCGGCCCTCCTCGGTGCGGATCGGGATGTTCTGGAGGTTCGGCTCGGAGGAGGAGAGCCGCCCCGTCGTGGTCGCCGCCAGCGAGAACGAGGTGTGGACCCGCGCGGTCTCCCGGTCGGCATGGGTCTGGAGCGAATCCGTGTAGGTGGATTTCAGCTTCGAGAGCTGCCGCCACTCCAGGATCTTTTTCGGGAGGTCGTGCCCGGCCTGGGCGAGTTCCTCGAGAAGCGTAGCCGGTGTCGCCCACTGGCCGGACGGCGTCTTCTTCGCGCCCGGCAGGCCCATCTTGCCGAACAGGATGTCGCCGATCTGCTTGGGCGAGCCCACCGAGAACTTCTCGCCGGCATCCTCCTGGATCTCCTCCTCCAGGCGGACGAGGATCTGGGAAAAGTCACCGGAGAGGCGGCTCAGCATCTCGCGGTCGACCCGAATGCCGCGCTGCTCCATCCGGGCGATCACCGGCAGCAGCGGCCGCTCCAGGGTCTCGTAGACGGCGACCCGGTGCTCGGCCACGAGGCGCGGCTTCATCATCCGCCACAGGCGCAGCGTCACGTCCGCGTCCTCAGCCGCGTAGGCGGTGGCCTTGTCGATGGCGACGCGGTCGAAGGTCACCTTGTTGCGGCCGGTGCCGGCCACGTCCGAGAAGGTGATCGGCTGGTGGCCGAGGTGGCGGCGCGCCAGCTCGTCCATGCCGTGGCCACCCTTGCCGGCGTCGAGCACGTAGGAGATCAGCATCGTGTCGTCGAAGGGCGCGATCTCGATGCCGTAGCGGGCGAGCACCACCCAATCGTATTTCAGGTTCTGGCCGACCTTCAGGACGCCGGGATTCTCCAGCAGCGGCTTCAGCCGGGCGATGGCGTCCTTCAGCGGGATCTGTCCCGGCACCGGCTCGGCCACGTCGGAGGCCGCGGCGCCCTCGCCGAACAGGTCGGTGGCGTCGGCCTGGACCTTGGCGGCCTGCACGTGGGCCAGCGGGATGTAGCAGGCCCGGCCGGTCGCCACCGCCAGCGAGACGCCGACGAGGCCGGCCTTGTGGGCGTCCAGGGCGTCGGTCTCGGTATCGACCGCGATCACCCCGGCCTCCTCAGCCTCGGCGATCCACGCATCGAGCTGCTCCAGCGACGCGACGGTCTCGTAGGCGGCGGTGTCGAACGGCGCGACCGACTCCGCGGCCCGGGCGGCCACCACGTTGCCGGGCGTCGCTTCGACGGGTGCCCGGGGCTTGGCCGGCGCGTCGGGCAGGTCGAGATCGGCGAAGGGGTCGATCTCGCCGCCCTCGGGCGGGGCGGCGCCCGGCGGGCGCTCAGGCCCGGCCGCCGCGGTCTCGGGATCGGGCGGCACGGAATCGCCGAAGAACGGCACCGCGTCGCTGCCGCCCGCGCCGTTGCCGTAGCCGTGCGGCCTGGCCCCCGGCAGGAGCCGCGGATCGGGCTTCACCGCCTCGGGATCGACGTGCAGCATCTGGGCGATGCGGCGCGTGAGCGTGTTGAACTCCATCGCCTTCAGGAAGCCGACGAGCTTCTCCGGATCGGGCTTGGGCACGCCGAGATCGTCGAGGTCCACCGGGACCGGCACATCCTCCATCAGCGCGACCAGTTTTCGCGAGAGCTTGGCCTGATCGACGTTGGCCAACAGGGTCTCGCGGCGCTTGGGCTGCTTGATCTCGCCCGCCCGATCCAGCAGCGCCTCCAGGCTGCCGGACTCCTTGATCAGGGCCGCCGCGGTCTTCAGGCCGATGCCGGGCACCCCCGGCACGTTGTCGGAGGTGTCGCCGATCAGCGCCAGGGCGTCGCCGATCTGGTTCGGTTGGAGGCCCTCCCATTTGGCGATGATCGCCTCGACGTCGAGGTTGCGCTCGGGCCGGTAGCCGGCCTTGCCCTTCGCGCCGGATTCGAAATCGTAGAACCGCACCTGCGGCCCGACGAGCTGCATCAGGTCCTTGTCGGAGGAGACGATGATGACGCCCGCGCCCCGCGCCTCGGCCTGGCGGGTGTAGGTGGCGATCAGGTCGTCGGCCTCGTAGCGCTCCAGCTCCACCGCGTGCAGGCCGAAGGCGCGCACCGCGTCGCGCATCAGCGGCATCTGCCGCTTCAGGTCGTCGGGCGCGTCGGGGCGATGACCCTTGTAATCCGGGAACATCTCCTTGCGGAACGAGCCCTCGGACTTGTCGAAGACGATGCCGAGATGGGTCGGCATCGTACCGGCCGCGCCCTCCTGCAGGAACTGCGCGATCTTGGTGCAGAACAGCCGCACCGCGCCGGTAGGCAGCCCGTCGGAGGGCCGCGAATTGTACTTCTGATCCTGGTTGATCGACTGGAAATAGGCCCGGAAGATGAAGGAGGAGCCGTCGACCAGGATCACCTGATCGCCGGGGCCGACGGGCTTGGTCTCGGGGCTCGACGCGGTCTCAGGCTTCATGGGCGCAGGCGTCTCGGGCGGTCAAGGAGCGGGCTCGCGGTCCAGCTCGGCGCGGCAGGCCGCGACGAGGTCGGCCAAGCGCTCGTGAACGGTCCGCCAGACGTTGTCCAGCATGACCGCGCGATAGCCGTAGCGATAGATGTTCCCGGCGGCGGCGATGTCGCGCCGCGCGATGCCCCGCCATGCCGCGCGAGCGCCGGATGCCAGCCCAACCTGTCGTCCGTCAGATTCCGGCCCGCCGCCGCGAAGATCGCCCGTCAACAGATCACCGCGCCACCGGTTCGGAGGTCTTCGGCGAACACGTCGACGGTCAGCCCCGCAACGCGGCGCCCTGCGGCCCCGGTCGGCCACGTCGGCCGGCCTCGGGAACAGATCGCCGATGCAGCGGCACGGGCCGGCGCAGGTGAGGAGATCGCGCACACGCGCCCGATCATTCGCGATCCTCGGGTCGGGCCCACGTTCCGTCCCGCCGTCGCCCCGCGCGACCGAGCCGGAGGGGGTCGCATGGTGGACGCCGCGGCGGCGGAGTTCCGCCCCGTCGGTACGGCGGATGTCGAGGGCGACGTGCCCATCCGGGGATCCGGCCGCGCGGGGAATCGGCAGCCGCAGCGTACCGGGGACGGGCCGCGGCCGCGCGGGATCATGCGGCGAGTTCGCGCCTCAGGTCTTCCACCCGGCGCAGGTCCTCCACGAAGGCCGCGTAGGCGTCCGCCTTCGCCTCGTCCGGGAGGCGCAGGAGGTAGGACGGGTGCACGGTGATGAAGCCTTGAAAGCGGTTGTCGTGCCGATCGAAGCGGAACGGCCCGCGCGCCCGGGTGATCGGGATCGCCTTGCCGGTCAACGCCAGGACGGCGGTCGCGCCGAGGGCGACGACGAGCTTGGGCCCCACGAACTCCAACTCCCGATCGAGCCACCAGCGATAGTGGCTGACCTCGCCGGCCGTCGGCTTCTGGTGGATGCGGCGCTTGCCGCGCTCCTCGAACTTGAAGTGCTTGACCGCATTGGTCAGGTAGCTCGCGCCACGGTCGATCCCCGCTTCCGCCATGGCGCGGGACAGGAGTTGCCCCGCCGGCCCCACGAAGGGGCGGCCCTGCCGGTCCTCCTGGTCGCCGGGCTGCTCGCCCACGAAGGCGACCGTGGCGCCGACCGGCCCTTCTCCGAGCACGGCCTGGGTCGCGCCCGGCACCAGCGGCTCGGTGCGCCGGATGATGGCGTTCAACTCGTCGAGGGTCTTGGGATCCTGGTCGGCCATCGCGGCGACGGCCCGGGCGGGTTCGCGGCGTGTGGGCATGGTCGGCTCCCTCTCGATCATCGCTTCGGTGCGCCCCGCGGCGGCCCGCACCAGGGCGGGGATGGCGGCGGTCTCGGGCATGTTGCGCCAGTACTTCTTGGGCATCTCGGCCCGCATGGCCTTCAGGTTGGTCCGGGCCGGGTTGAACGTGCTCTCGTAATAGGTCTGCCAGCCGGCCTCGAAGCCGTCGCCCTCCGGAAGCTGGGCGCGGTCGCCGGGCGGGCCGAAGGCGAGGGTCTCGGTGTCCCAGTGGGCCGACCCCTCCGGGGTCAGGATCGACCAGCGCATCCCGCGGAAGCGGGCGACGAAGAACGGCGCCGCGGCCTCCAGGATGTGGTGATCGGGCTCGAACCACGCGACGTAGCGCTCGCCTCCGCGGTCCTCCGCGCGGCGGAAGCGCAGGAAGGCGTGCATCTTGTGAAGGTCGCGCCCGATCGCCTTCGCCATCCGGTGCAGGCGGTGCACCAGCGGATCGCTGCCGACCTCCATCAGGTGCCGCTCGCCCTGGCAGACCCGCCAGACCAGGGCGTAGAGCAGGCCGTAGCGCTCCGGATCACGATGCGGGATGACCTGCGGGATGAGGGCGGCGACGGGCTTCGGCAGGACGAGCGGCGTGCCGGGAGCCTGCTCCGCGTCGGCGCCGAAGAGGCCGGGCGAATCCGTCACCGACCAAGTCACCGCCTCCGGCGGCACGTCCTGGGCGACGAGGCTCCGGACGGCGGTGCGGAACCCGTCGAGGTCGGCCCCCGGGCGCAGGAGGATGGCGCGCGGCCGATGCGGATCCCCTTCCCCGCTGCCGCGCAGGGTACCGTGCCCCCCGGAGGGACGAGGGAGGGGTGAGGTCCCGATCCCCATCAGAACAAGCTCAGCTGCTTGGCCGGCTCGGCCAGCCGCGTGCGCAGGTCGAGCCGATCGGTGAGCCCGACCGGTCGGTGATCGGCGGCGACGAGGAACGGCCGCGCCCGCTTCAGCCCCGAGGTGAGCCGCGCGACGTCGTCGAGGCGCAGGGTCGCGTGGCGGCGCGCCTGGACGATCTTGTCCACCGCCCGGGCGCCGAGCCCCGGCACCCGCAGCAGCCATTCCCGATCAGCCTTGTTCACGTCCACCGGGAACTTGTCCCGGTGCTTCAGGGCCCAGGCGAGCTTCGGGTCGATGTCGAGGGCGAGCATGCCGTCCTCGGAGGCGTCGGCGACCTCGTCGGGGGTGAACTCGTAGTACCGCAGCAGCCAGTCGGCCTGGTACAGCCGGTGCTCGCGCTGGAGCGGCGGCGGCTTCGGCGGCAGGATCGCCGAGCCGTCCGGGATCGGGCTGAAGGCCGAGTAGTAGACGCGCTTCAGGCCGACGCTGCCGTAGAGCAGCGCGCTCTTGCGGATCAGCGCCTCATCGGTGGTGGCATCCGCCCCGACGATCACCTGCGTCGAGTGGCCAGCGGGCGAGAAGCGGCGCTTCTCGGCCTTCGCCTGCACGATGCGCTCGCCGATCTGCGCCATCGCGCCCTGGATCGCGGCACCATCCTTCTCGGGGGCGAGGCGTTCCAGGCTCGCCTCGGTGGGCAGCTCGACGTTGATCGACAGCCGGTCGGCGTAGAGGCCGGCCTCCTCGATCAGCCAGGGGCTCGCCTCGGGGATCGACTTGAGGTGGATGTAGCCGGCGAAGCCGTGGTCGCGCCGGAGCGACTTCGCCACCCGGGTGAGCAGCTCCATCGTGTGGTCCGGCGACTTGATGATGCCCGAGGAGAGGAACAGGCCCTCGATGTAGTTCCGCCGATAGAAGTTCAGGGTGAGGTTCACGACCTCCTCGACGGTGAACTTCGCCCGCCGCACGTTCGACGAGCGCCGGTTGACGCAGTAGGCGCAGTCGAACAGGCACCAGTTGGTCAGCAGGATCTTGAGCAGCGACACGCAGCGCCCGTCCGGCGTGTAGGCGTGGCAGATCCCGGCCCCGGTGGTCGAACCGAGCCCGTCCTTGCCGGCCGCCCGCTTGGGCGCCGCCGAGGAGGCGCAGGATGCATCGTACTTGGCGGCATCCGCGAGGATGCGCAGCTTCTTGGCCAGGGTCTCGTCCATCGAACAGACAATGAACGACAGACGCGAAGGTGCAAGGCCACCCCGTCATTCACCCCGGGCCGCGATGCCGCACCCGTCATGCCGGCGGGTCGGGCTCCCCGTCCGGCTCCGCGTCGACGATCCGCCGCGCGAGGGCGTAGGAGAATCCCGCCCGCGCCAGCGCCGCGAGGTCCCGGTCGCGATAGGCGTCCCGCTGTTCCGGCCGGCGATGCGGCCCGAGGCGTCGCCGCTTGGCGTAGGCCCGTGCGGCCTGCTCCTCGATCGCCTCCGCCTCCCCGTCCGGGAGGGCCTCGCGTTCCGCCAGCATCGCGGCCTCGACCACGTCGCGGGGGACGCCCTTGGCGGCGAGCTTGGCCGAGACGCCGCGGCTCGACGTGCCGCGGCGGCGCAGGGTGGCGAGGCGGGTATCGGCGAAGCGCGCGTCGTCGACGAGGCCGGCCGACACCGCGCGCGCCACGGTCGCGGTGACGAGATCCGCGAACGCTTCGGGCTCCTCCCCCCGCGCGCGGGCCCGCTTCTGCACGCGCCGCGCGAGGGTCCGGCGCAGCATCTCCGTGGAGGCGCTGTACCGCTCCAGATAGTGAAGCGCGGCCCGTTCGAGCCAAGCCGGGCTCACCGGGCCGGGTGGTTTGACCTCCCGGTCGCGGCGCTCTGGCGCAGATCCTGCAACGTTTGGAGGTTTCACCGGTTCTTCACGATCTCGACAGGTTTGCGTTTCATGACTTGGGTATGGAACGCGCGCAACGCGACAGGCTCGGCCATGGCCCGAACCACCGTTCTTCGTCCGATCGCCCGCAGGACCGGGGGCGGAGGCGCCTGCATGCCGCGGCGGCATCCCTGATGCGCCGCGAGTGGCTCCTGGTCCTGGTGGCCCTGGGGCTGGCCGCCGCCGCGGCCGGGATCGTCTACCTGTCGCGTCCGAACACCCTCACGGTGGCGGTGGGTCCCCAGGACGGGCCCGAGGCCGCGCTGATCGAAGCCTACGCCAACGCCCTGGACCGGGCACGGGAGGACGTGCGCCTCAAGGTCGTCCGCTACGGCGACGTGCGCGACAGCGCCCTGGCGCTGCAGCGGAACAAAGCCGACCTCGCCGTCGTCCGGCCGGACGTGCTCCTGCCCGAGAACGGCCTGACCCTGGCGATCCTCCACGACGAGGCCCTGATCATCGCGGCGCCCGAAGCGGCCGATATCGACGACATCCCCGCGCTGGCGCGCAAGCGCCTCGGCATCGTCGTACGCCACGGCGCCGACCTGCCGTTCCTCACGAACCTGCTGTCCTTCTACGACCTCGTGCCGGACCATTCGGATGCGGAGGCACCGGGAGACCGTCAAAACGCCGAAGGCGAGGCCGCGGCCGGCCATGTCGCCGTGGTGCCTCTGAAGATCGGCGACGTGACGGCGGCGCTCACCGAGAAGCGCGTCGACGCGGTCGCGGTGATCGGCAGCCCCGCCTCGAAGACCGCGGCCGCGATGGTGCATGCCGTCGAACTGGGTTCTCCGGAGCGGAAGATCGGCTTCGTGTCGGTTCCGGACGGCGACGCGATCCTGCAGCGCTTCCCCGAACTGCAGGCGGTGACCATCCCGGCCGGCACCTTCGGCGGGCGCCCGAAGCGCCCCGACGAGGAGGTCAAGACGGTGGGAGCGTCCTACCGCCTGATGGCGCGGGGCACGGTGAGCCGGGTCGCGGTGGCCTCGGCGACGCAGCACCTGTTCGAGTGGCGCTCGCGGCTCGCCTCGGCGGCACCGGTCGCGAAGCTGATGAAGGCCCCCGATTTCGACACGACGGTAGCGGCGACCTCCGCGCGCCTGCCGAACCACCCCGGAGCGGTGGACTACTTCGAGCGCGAGCAGCAGACCTTCCTCGATCGCTACGAGGATTACATCTACCTGTTCGCCTTCTTCGGCGGCACGATCGGCTCCGGCTTCGCCTGGATCGGGCAGAGGCTCGCCCGCAAGCGGCGGGAGCGCGTCGACTTCGTCCTCGACCGCCTGCTCGACATCCTGCGCGAGGTGCGCACCGCGACGAGCAGCGCCGAGCTCGATGCCCTCGCGCTCGAGACGGATGGGCTCGTGGCCGACGTGGTCTGCTACGCCCGCGAGCGCAGCATCGACGCCCGCACGGTGAGCGCCCTGATCCTGGCGGTGGACGGGGTCCACGCGGCGATCGCCGATGCGCGGCGGCAGACCAGCGAGGCCGAGCCCCGGTCCGCCAAGCGCAACCGGACGGCGCGGTTACTGGCCCTCGACCTACCGGCAGCGGAATAGTGATCGGTTCCGACGCCCGCGACTCGGAGCGGGGGACCGCATGGCTGGCGGCGTAGGCATATCATGCTAACGGGAGCCATGTACGATCCCGTCGCCGCCCTCGCCACGGTCCTGGAGAATCTCGACCGCGAGGCCCGCGAGCCCACCAAGCTCCGGGCCGCGCTGGTGCCGCAGCTGCGCCGGGTCATCGAGGAGGGCCACCGCGCCGCCGAGGCCCAGCTCCTGGAAGACCGCAACGGTCTGCGCTGCGCCCAGGCCCTCTCGGCCCTCACGGATGCCGTCGTGCGGGCCATCCACGACGCCGTGGTCTGGCGGCTCTATCCCAACGACAACCCCACCACCGGCGAGCAGCTCGCCGTGGTTGCCACCGGCGGCTACGGCCGGGGCACCATGGCGCCGGGCTCGGACATCGATCTGCTGTTCCTGCTCCCCTACAAGCAGACCGCGTGGTCGGAGAGCGTCGTGGAGGGCATGCTCTACGTCCTCTGGGACCTCAAGCTGAAGGTCGGCCATGCCACGCGCTCCGTCGAGGAGTGCATGCGCGAGGCGCGCGCCGACATGACGATCCGCACGTCCCTGCTGGAGGCGCGGTACCTGTTCGGCACGCGGGTCCTCTACGAGGAACTGGTGACGCGCTTCGACGCCGAACTGGTGGTCGGTTCGGCCTCCGAGTTCGTGGACGCGAAGCTGCGCGAGCGCGACCTGCGCGTCTCCAAGGCCGGAACCTCGCGCTACCTCGTCGAGCCCAACGTCAAGGACGGCAAGGGCGGCCTGCGGGATCTGAACACGCTGTTCTGGATCGCCAAGTACACCTATCGGGTGCGCGACCAGATCGAACTCGTCAGCGCCGGGCTGTTCACGCCGGAGGAGTACGCGCTGTTCGAGCGCTGCGAGGAATTCCTGTGGCGGGTCCGCTGCCACATGCACTTCGCGACGAAGCGCGCGGAGGAACGCCTGTCCTTCGGCCTGCAGCCGCGGATCGCCGAGCGCTTCGGCTACGAATCCCGGGGCGGGCTCTCGGGCGTCGAGCGGTTCATGAAGGCTTATTTCCGCATCGCCAAGGATGTCGGCGACCTGACCGCCATCGTGTGCGCGGAGCTGGAGGCGCGGCACGCCAAACGCACCCCGGTGCTCGATCGCTGGATCGGGCGGTTCCGCGACCGCTTCCGCGCCACCGCCATGGAGGCGGAGGATTTCTGGATCGATCACGGCCGGGTGAACCTGCGGGCGGAGGACGCCTTCGAGCGCGATCCGGTCAACCTGATCCGCCTGTTCTGGCTCGCGGACCGGCACAACCTCGCGATCCATCCCGACGCCAAGCGGCTGGCGAGCCGGTCCCTGCGCCTCGTCAACCCGTCGCTGCGCGGGGATCCGGAGGCCAACCGCCTGTTCCTCGACATCCTCACCTCCCGGAACGCCCCCGAGGAGGCGTTGCGCGAGATGAACGAGGCGGGGGTGCTCGGCCGCTTCATCCCGGATTTCGGCCGCATCGTCGCGATGATGCAGTTCAACATGTACCACCACTTCACGGTGGACGAGCACCTGCTGCGCACGATCGGCGTCCTGGCCGACATCGAATCCGGCCGCAGCCAGGAGACTTATCCGCTGGTCTCGCGCCTCGTGCACACGATCCACAACCGCACGGCGCTCTACGTCGCGATCCTCCTGCACGACATCGCCAAGGGCCGGCCGGAAGACCACTCGATCGCCGGCGCCGCCATCGCCGAGAAGCTGTGCCCTCGCTTCGGCCTGAACCAGGCCGAGACCGAGACCGTGTGCTGGCTCGTCGAGCATCACCTGCTGATGTCGATGACCGCGCAGAGCCGCGATCTCTCCGACGCGAAGACGATCGAGCGCTTCGCCGCGAGCGTGCAGAGCCTGGAACGGTTGAAGCTCCTGACCATCCTCACGGTCGCCGACATCACGGCGGTGGGTCCCGGGGTCTGGACGGCCTGGAAGGGCACCCTGGTCCGCACCCTCTACGACGAGACCGAGGTCTATCTGTCCGGCGGTCATTCCGAGATCGCCCGCACCGACCGGGTTCGCCTCGTCCAGATGAGCCTGCGCGAGCAGCTGCCCGGCTGGGCGTCGGAGGAGTTCGACGCCTACGCGGCGCGCCATGGCCAGGCCTACTGGCTGAAGGTCGACACGACGCGGCAGCTCAAGAACGCGCAGTTCCTGCGCAATGCGGTCCGCGACGGCCGCACCAGCGCCACCGACGTGGCGCTGGACCCGGTGCGCGGCGTCACCGAGATCACGATCTACTCGCCGGACCACCCGCGCCTGCTCGCCATCATCACCGGAGCCTGCGCGGCGGCGGGCAGCAACATCGTCGACGCGCAGATCTTCACGACCACGGACGGGTTTGCCCTCGACACGATCTTCATCTCCCGCGCCTTCGAGCGCGACGAGGACGAGCAGCGCCGGACCAAGCGCGTGACGGCGGCGATCGAGCGCGCCCTGAAGGGCGAGATCCGCATCGCCGATCTCGTCGCCGACAAGCACCCTTCCACCAGCGCGCGGGCGAAGACCTTCCCGGTGCCCCCGGACGTGATCATCGACAACGCCCTGTCGAGCCGGGAAACCGTCGTGGAGGTCACGGGCCTCGACCGGCCCGGCCTGCTCTACGAGCTGACCTCCGCCTTCGGCCGGCTGTCGCTGAACATCACCTCGGCGCATGTGGCGACCTTCGGCGAGCGGGCGGTCGACGTCTTCTACGTCACCGACCTCACCGGCACGCGGGTGACGCAGCCCGACCGGCAGGCGGCGATCCGCGGGGCCGTGATGGAGGTCTTCGCCGGTGACGTCGCCGCCCTCAAGGCCGAAGGGCTCGAAGCCCTCGTCGCGGCGCCGCCGCCGCGCGAAGCGTGACGGGCGGGTTGATTTCGCAAGCCCGGGGCCAGATATCAGCGCCGGTCCCGAAGGCCCCCGAACCACCCCGTTCCGACGACTGAATCGCGATGACGAGCAACGACATGCCCCAGGATGACCAGCGCCAGACGACGGTCGAAGCCGGCGCCGGCGCTTCGCAGGACACGGCGCCGAACGGCCAGGGCGCTGAAGCGTCTTCCGTCGATCCGATCGCCGAGACCCTCGCCCTGCTCACCGCCGAGCGCGACGAGTTGAAGGACCGCACGCTGCGCACCCTCGCCGAGATGGAGAACCTGCGCCGCCGGACGGAGCGCGAGGTGGCGGATGCCCGCGCCTACGCGGTGACGAACTTCGCCCGCGACGTCCTCAACGTCGCCGACAACATCCGCCGCGCCCTCGACAGCGTTCCGGCCGACGCGAAGGCGACGGCCGACGGTGCGCTGAAGGGCCTGATCGACGGGATCGAACTCACCGAGCGCGACCTCGGCAAGACCCTCGAGCGCCACGGCGTGAAGATCGTCGAGCCGGAAGGTCAGAAGTTCGATCCGAACCGCCATCAGGCGATGTTCGAGGTCCCGAACCCGGAAGTGCCGGCCGGCACCGTCGTGCAGGTCGTGCAGGCGGGCTACGTCATCGGCGAGCGTGTCCTGCGCCCGGCCCTGGTCGGCGTGGCCAAGGGTGGCCCGAAGGCCGCTGCCAACCCCGCCGACGCCGCCTGACGACCGCGTCGGCGCGCCCTACTGGCAGGGCATCGTCGAGGCGAAGTCGGAGATGAACTGCGCCGTCTGCCGCGTTCGGGCAGGCGTGCGCGGGTCGCGCGCCACGATCCCCGCCTCGACCTGAAGACGCCGGTGGCAGGCGCAGGCGGTCAGGATCCCCGAATTCGGATCGGTCGAGCAGGCGTCATGGTGCGCGCAGGCCAAATCCAGCGCGTCGATCGGTCCGTAGCCGGGACCCCGGTTTCCCGGCCCGCAGAAGTTTCCGTGGATCAGGAAGGCGCCCCGGCCGGACGGCCCGGGCGGGACGATCTCCTGTGCCCGTGCGGGTGCGTGGCACGCCAGGAACGCGAGGACGAGAATCGCCGTCGTGGCGCGGGTCGGTCTGGGAGCGTTCACGACCGGTCCTGTCGGAGAGACCTCCTGAGCCGCACGGGCGAACCCCCGCGGCATCCGGAACCGGCGATCCCCCCGCCGGTCGCGGAGGGGCACGAGCGGTCGGCCGAATCTGGGTGCCGAACACCCGGGATAGCAACGCAGCCTGATTGAGCCGTCAAGCTCCGACATACCCGATAGTGTCTAAAATCGGTAATCCGCACCGGAGCGCACCACAGCGAAACGCAAATTCTGTTTGCCGGCACTGCAATACAGCGGTGCGGCGGCGTTGTAGTATATCGTTCCTGTGAAGCCGCGGCCGGGGTGGACATACAACGCTTGGACTTTGCCGAAGAGCCTTCCGGCGGCGGCGCACTCGACGCCGCCGCCCGGCGCGTGACTGGTCCCGTCCGTTCCGGGTAGAGCGAAGGGGGAGGCCGGTGCGCGGGACCCGTGGGAGCCGCCATGGACGACGCCGCCGGACCGGCCGGCCCCGTCACGGCGCCGTCGGTCGGGTCCCTGTAGCCCTGGTCCAGGCCGGCCTTGGGCCCGTCCGGCCGAGGACCGGCGGCGAAGGCCGGCGCGGCGCCATCACCTTCGTTGCCGCGAGGCGCACGAAACCATCCCGCCGGACGAGCCCAGCGATGACGCGCTGCCGGGCCACCTCCGCCGCGCGCCGGGACGCCCTATCTGCGGCCTCGGGGAGCCGCTCTCGGGCACATGTCAGGACGCGTTCCTGAACGGTGTCGGGAAGAAGCGGGCTGGGTGCGAGGCGTCAACGCTCCGCTTCCCGGGCCAGCAGGTCACGCTTGCGGGCGACGCCCCAGCGGTAGCCCGACAGGGCGCCATCCGAGCGCACCACCCGGTGGCAGGGGATCGCGACCGCGATCGGGTTGGCCCCGCAGGCCTGGGCGACGGCCCGCGTCGCGGCGGGCAGGCCGATGGCGCGCGCGATCTCCGCGTAACTCGCCGTCGACCCGACCGGGATCCTGCGCAGCGCCTCCCAGACCCGCTGCTGGAAAGCGGTTCCGCGGATGTCGAGAGGCAGGTCGAGCCCGCCGCCGGGGGCCTCCACGAGGCCGATGACCTGGGCCATCCAGGTCTCGAAGGTCGGGTCGCCGCCCTCGATCGCCGCGGCGGGGAACCGATCCTGCATGTCGCGCACCAGCGCATCTGGAGTGTCGCCGAGCAGGATCGCGCAGACACCCTGATCGGTCGCCGCCACCAGGATCGCACCCAGGGAGCAGTCGCCGATTCCGAAGCGGATGCGCAGACCGGCTCCCCCCGTCCGGTAGGCGGCGGGTGCCATCCCGAGGCGCGGGGCGCCCTCTTCGTAGAAACGGCTCGCCGCGCCGTAGCCGACCTCGTACAGCGCCTCCGTCACCGAGGCGGCGCCCGGCAGCCGCGCGGCCAGAACGGCGGCGCGGTGGGCGGCGGCGTAGGCCTTCGGCGTGACGCCGGTGGCGGCCTTGAACACCCGGTGGAAATGGTAGGCGCTCAGGCCGGCGGCGCGGGCCAGTTCCGCGAGCGACGGCATGGTCTCGGCCGCCTCGATCAGGCGGCAGGCGCGGGCGACCGAATCAGCCCGTCGTCCGGCCAGGCCCGGCTCGTCCGGACGGCATCGGCGGCACGGCCGGAAACCGGCCGCCTCGGCCTCGGCGCAGGTGCCGTGGAAGGTGACGTTCTCCGGCCGCGCCGCCCGCGACGCGCAGCTCGGGCGGCAATACACCCCGGTGGTGCGCACCGCGTACACGAAGCGGCCGTCCGCCCGCGCGTCCCGGGCGGCGAGGGCCGCCCAGCGCTCAACGTCTTCGGGGTCGGGCCCGGGAACCTGGCTCATGGCGTCGGCACTATGCGGCTTGGCGCGGGCGATGGGGAGGGGCATGACGAGGCTCGACGAAGGGTGCTGTTCGTCCCTCACCCTGCCGCCCCGCCGGATGCCCCGCATCCCGCTCCTTGCTGCCGAATCCGGCGGCCGGCCTCCGGGCGGGCCGTCGATCTCGCGAGTGCGCCATGGCTTCGAGCATCCCCGACCACATCCATGTCGGACAGGACGGCTGGCTGTTCCTCAAGACCGGGACCAACGACGTGCTCGGCCAATACGAGCGGCCGGAGGCGACGACGGAGTTGATCTGGCAGTGGCGGAGCCTGATCGCCACCCGCGAACGGCGCCTGCGCGCCCTGGGCATCCTGTACCGGCACGTGGTCGCCCCCGAGAAGCTGATGATCTACGACCATCGACTCGACGGGATCGCGATCCGGCCGGCCGCGTCGCCGGCCTATCGGCTGCTCCACAGCGAGCCGCCGCTGGGCCGCAGCCCATTTGCCCTCTACGCCGCCTGGCGTCGCCGGAAGCGCTGGCGGGAGACCTGCATCGACCTCGTGACGCCGATGCGTGCCCAGCGCGATGCGGCCGACCTGTACTGCCGGACCGACACGCACTGGTCCTTCGAGGGCTGCTATCTCGCCTACGCGGAAATCTGCCGGGCGCTGGGGACCGAGCCCCGGGTCGATCTCCGGGACCGCCCGTCCTACGAGGCCGACCATGACGGCGACCTGGGCAGCGCCTTCGATCCGCCCCGCCGGGCCCGGTCCCGCACCGTGCTGATGCAGCAGGACGCGGTTCGGACCTACGGCAGCCCGATCGTCGAGGCGCGGGAGCGGGCCGGATTGCTGCACACGCTGCATGTCGGCGCCCATGTCGTCTACGGCAACGCCAAAGCCACCGATCCGCGCCGGCTGGCACTGTTCGGCGACTCGTTCTCGCACGTCATGCCGTACATGCTGACGATCATGCTGGCGGAGACGTTCCGCGAGGTGCACTTCGTCTGGAGCACCGCGCTCGACTGGTCGTATGTCGAGCGCGTTCGGCCCGATATCGTGCTGACCGAGGTGGCCGAGCGCTTCATGGTCCAGCTGCCCGACGACACCTTCTCGGTGGAGGGCTACGCGCAGGAGCGCTTCGGCGCCGAACTCGCGGCCGCAGGCGCGTGAGCGCCCGGTCCTCCGGGTCCACCGGAACGGGCGACGCCCCGGTCTGCTGCCCGTCAGTCCGGGTTTGCGCGGCAGGACCCGGGAACCAGAGCCTCGAAGCCTGCACGGCGGCGCTCCGTCTGCGCTTCCCGGCCCCCCTGCGCTGCCCCGCGATCATGAAGGGATGTGGCCAACACATTCCGGAACCGCGGCGGCCCCGGAATCCGAGCGCTTGGCCCGAGCGGCGGCCTGTCAGGCCTGCAGCTTGGCCATCAGCGCGTCCGACAGCGCGAAGTTCACGTAGACGTTCTGGACGTCGTCCTGATCCTCGATGACCTCCACGAGGCGGATCAGCTTCTCACCGGTCTCGTCGTCCACGTCGATCGTGTTCTGCGCCTTCCAGATCAGGCCGGTGCGGGTCGGCTCGCCGAACCGGGTCTCCAGCGCCTTGGCGACCTCGCCGTAGGAATCCTGGGCGCAGATGACCTCGTGGCCGTCCTCGCTGGAACTCACATCGTCGGCGCCCGCCTCGATCGCCGCCTCCAACATCGTGTCGGCATCCGCGACCTTGGCCGGGAAGGCGATCACCCCCACGCGGTCGAACATGAACGCCACGGCCCCGGTCTCGGCGAGGCTGCCGCCGGATTTCGTGAAGGCCGAGCGCACGTCCGAGGCCGTGCGGTTGCGGTTGTCGGTCTGCGCCTCGACGATCAGCGCGGCGCCGCCGGGGCCGTAGCCCTCGTAGCGGATGTCCTCGTAGTTCTCGCCGTCGGCCCCGGCGGCCTTCTTGATGGCGCGCTCGATGTTGTCCTTCGGCATGTTCTCGGCCCGGGCCGCGATGATCGCCGCGCGCAGGCGCGGGTTCATCGCCGGATCGGGCGTGCCGAGCTTGGCCGCCACGGTGATCTCGCGGGCGAGCTTTCCGAACACCTTCGAGCGGACTGCGTCCACCCGGCCCTTCCGGTGCATGATGTTCTTGAACTGCGAATGGCCTGCCATGGCGGGGAGACTTTTGTTCGTTGGCGCGGGCGGGCGTCCGAGACCCCGTCCGCGCGGCTGCGAGGTCGAGGCGTTATAGGACGCCCCCTTCCGGCGAGGCAACGCGGCCCACGGAGCGGCGGATCGGACCGCGCGGGAAAGATCGCACCGCCCGGGCGTTCCCGATCGAACCGTTGGTATCCGACCGGGAGCGAGGGATGACGCGCGTGAAGACCTGGACGGCCAGCCGCGGCGATATCCGCGATCCGTCCGCCGCCGATCCCGGCGCGCCCGCGGGCGCGGCCGGCCCGCGCTGGCTGAGGCTCGGGCTCGCGGCCGCCCTGGGGCTCGTCGCCGGATCGATGCTGTTCGCCACCGAGGCCCAGGGGTGCGGCGGCAAGCGGGGACAGGTTCCCCGCCGATAGGCGCCCCATTGCGTCAGGCGGCCCGGACGGTCGCCAGGAAGCGTTCCACCTCGTCCGTGAGGTGCTCGGACTGGAGTGACAGTTGGGTCGCCGAGGTCAACACCGCTCCGGCCGCCGCCCCGGTGTTCTCCGCCGCCCCGGCCACCCCTGCGATCGTGCCCGTGACCGCGCTCGTGCCGATCGACGCCTGCTCGACGTTGCGGACGATCTCCTGCGTGGCCGCATCCTGCTCCTCGACGGCGGCCGCGATCATGGCCGCCACGGTGCTGATCTCTCGGATGCGGGCGGCGATCACCCCGATCGCCGAGACCGCCTCGCCGGTCGCGCCCTGCACCTGACCGATCTGCCGGCCGATGTCGTTGGTGGCCTTCGCGGTCTGGTCGGCCAGCGCCTTGACCTCGGCGGCCACCACCGCGAAGCCGCGACCGGCCTCGCCGGCGCGGGCCGCCTCGATGGTGGCGTTGAGCGCCAGCAGGTTGGTCTGCGCCGCGATGCCGGAGATCAGCCCCACGACGTCGCCGATCCTGGTGACGCTCCCGCTGAGAGCCTGCACGAGGGCAGCCGTCTGATCCGCCTCGCCCACCGCGGCGCGGGCCAGGTCGGCCGACCCGGAGACCTGCCGGCCGATCTCCTTCACGGAGGCACCGAGTTCCTCGGCGGCGGCCGCAACGGTTCCGACGTTGGAAGCGGCCTCGGCGGCGGCGGCCGCGACCTGGGTCGACCGGTCCGCGGTATCGGCCGCCGTGGTGGCCAGGTTTTGCGCCGTGGATTGCAAGGCGCCCGCCGAGGACGAGACCATCCCGACGATCTCGCCCGCCGCCCGCTCGAACGTATCGGCCATCCGGTGCATGGCCGCCCGGCGCTGCGCCTCGGCGCGACCTCGGTTCTCGACCGCATCCCGTTCAAGGTCTCGGGTCCGGAGCAGATTGTCCTTGAACACCTGCACGGCGACCGCCATGTCGCCGATCTCGTCGTTCCGCCGCGTGCCGGGCACGGGCGTGTCGAGGTGCCCCGCGGTGAGCCGGCGCATCGTGTCGGCTAAGCCGAAGAGCCGCCGCACCACACGGAACTGCACGATCAGGATGGCCGCCACCACCAGGCCCGCCGCGATCAGGATGGCCGCGACGGCGAGCTGCAAGCCCCAGCGGGCCCAGGCCGCAACCGCCCGCGCCCGGCCCAGGGCCGAATCGATGACCGCGAGCGCCGCGTCGGCGATCGTCTGCTGGGCGAGGATCGTCTCGTCCCACTCCGCGCTCGCAATCGAGATCTCACGCCCGGCGGCGACGTCGGCGAGGGCGACCCGCCGGATCTCGGCCAGCCTCCCGGTGAAGTTGACGGCGTCCGCCCGGTCGTAAGCCGCCTTCACGGCGGGATCGAAGTCCGCGGTCGCGACGACGCG